>Ga0182736_1000132_pt1 | contig 145518 bp, 150 predicted proteins | sample eDN5th30CKraftBY_FD_128882 | JGI IMG/M metagenome (GOLD analysis project Ga0182736, IMG submission 128882) | Enriched backyard soil microbial communities from Emeryville, California, USA - eDNA 5th pass 30_C Kraft BY (version 2) (version 2) | ecosystem: Environmental > Terrestrial > Soil >... | reverse complement strand
CCCGATCGAGTACCTCGCGAACCTGCTCAGCGCGGGTGACCAGACCGTCATCCGGCGGGTCCTCAAGCAGCTGGCGGCGATGCGCGGCTACATGCGCGAGAAGTCGCTCGGCGGCGAGCCGGACCCGGCGCTCGCCGAGCGGGTCGGGATGACGCCCGAGAGCATCGAGGAGATGTATCGCCTGCTGGCGATCGCGCGCTACGAGGACCGGTTCGTCGTCCCGCCCGCGCACCGCGAGCTGGCGAGCGAGCTCTCCCAGCAGCAGCAGGGTGCCTGCGGGCTCGACTTCCCCGGCGGGCCGGGAGCCTGCGGCGACGAGGCGCCGCCCACCGGGGAGTTCCACCTGCGGATCGAAGGCAACGGACGGCTGGCCGAGCTGCGCGAGCGCCGCGCGCGCGAGCGGGCGGCCAGGAAGGCGAAGGGATGAGCCCGTACAAGCTGCTGTCGCTGCTGCTGCAGTACCCCGACGACGAGCTGCTCGAGCTGTGGCCGGCGATCGCCGGTGCCGCGGCGGCGGTGCCGGCCGCCGAGGTGCGCGAGCCGCTGGAGCGCTTCTTCGCCGCCACGGCGGGCCGCGGCGCCTGCGAGCTCCAGGCCGGCTACGTGGCCACGTTCGACTTCGACCGCCGCGCGAGCCTGAACCTGACGTACTACGTCCACGGCGACCGCCGGCAGCGCGGCGTGGCGCTGCTGAAGCTCAAGCGGCTGTTCGCGGCGCTCGCGCTCGAGCCGGCGACCGACGAGCTGCCGGACCACCTGCCGCTCCTGCTCGAGCTGGCCGACATCGCCGGGCCGGACGCCGGGACCGCGGTCCTGCGCGAGTTCCGCCCGGCGCTCGAGCTCATCGGCGCCCGGCTGCGCGATCAGGACAGCCCGTACGCCGAGCTGCTCGGCGCGCTGTCCTGGCTGCTGGGCCCGGTCACCGAGGAGGAACGGGCGTCGACGCTGCGGCTGGCGGCGGACGGTCCGCCCGCCGAGGAGGTCGGGCTCGAGCCGTTCGCCCCGCCCGAGACGATGAGCGCGGCCCGATGAGCCGCCTCGACGTCCTGCTGTGGGTCGCCGTCCCCTACGTCTGCATCGGCGTGTTCGTCGTCGGCCACGTCTGGCGCTATCGGCGGGACCAGTTCAGCTGGACGACCCGCTCCACCCAGCTGCTCGAACAGCGGCGGCTGCGGCTGGGCGCGGTGCTGTTCCACCTCGGGCTGCTCGCGGTGATCGGCGGGCACGTCGTCGGCGTGCTCGTCCCGGCCTCCGTGACGGAGGCGGTGGGCATCCACGAGCACCTCTACCACCGCGTGGCCGTGGCCGCCGGCACCGCGTCCGGCCTGATGCTGACCGCCGGCTTCTTCCTGCTCGCCGCCCGGCGGGTGCGGGTCAAGCGGGTGCGCCGCAGGACGACCCGCACCGACGTCCTCCTCTACGTGGTGCTCGGCATCGTGGTCGTGACCGGCATGTGGGCGACGGTCGGGGTGAACCTGCTCGGCGGCGGCTACGACTACCGCGAGACGGTCGCCCCCTGGTTCCGCGGTCTGTTCCTGCTCTCGCCGGCGACCGAGGAGATCGCGGGCGCGCCGCTCGTCTACCAGGTGCACGCGCTGAGCACGCTGGCGCTGTACGCGATCTGGCCCTTCAGCCGGCTCGTCCACGCGTGGTCGGCGCCGATCGGCTACCTCCGGCGCGCGCCGATCGTCTACCGGCGCCGCAGCGTGGTGGCCACGCGCCGCCGGCGCGCCGGCTCGCCTACGTGACGGGCGACGGGCGCTCGACCTCGACCTCGCCGAGCAGCCGCTCGACGCGCTCGGGGTCGATCAGGCCGGCGCCCAGGTGCTGGGTCGACTCGGCGCCGCAGGCGACGCCGAACGCCAGCGCCTCCTCGACCGACTTGCCCTGGTAGCGGGAGGAGACGAACCCGGCCAGGAACGCGTCGCCGGAGCCGACGGTCGCGCGCGGCTCGATCGCGCCGCCGCGCACGCGCACGCGGTAGATCGTGCCGTCCTGCATGCGGGCGAAGACGCCGTCGTTCATGGTCATGACCGCTTCGCGCGCGCCCAGCTCGCAGATCTCGCGCACCGCGTACATGCGGTCCTCGTCGTCGTTGAACTCGTGGCCGACGAGCTCCTCGGCCTCGAGCACGTTCGGCGAGATCACGTCCGGCTCGGCGCGGACGGCGCGGCGCAGCGGGTCGCCGTCGGTGTCCACCACGGTGGTGACGTTGAGGCGCCGCAGCTCGCGGATCAGGTACGCGTAGATGTCCGTGTCGACGTCGCGCGGGAGCGAGCCGGCGAAGACGCACAGCGACGCGCCCTTGGCCAGGTAGAGCAGCTTGTCCACGAACAGCTCGACCTCGTGCGGGGAGACCTTCGGGCCGCGCTCGTTGATCTCGGTCTGCTCGCCCGTCGTCGGGTCGATCACGGCCGTGTTCGTGCGCGACTCCTCGCTGATGCGGACGAAGTCGCTCAGCACCGACAGCTGCGTGAGCTGCTCGACGATCCGGGTGCCGGTCGGCCCGCCGGCCAGGCCGGTGGCGATCACCGGCGCGCCGAGCGTCTTGAGCACGCGCGCGACGTTGACGCCCTTGCCGCCCGGCATCGTCGTCTGCTCGACGGTCCGGTGGCGGCGGCCGAGCCGGAAGTTGGGGACCGACAGCGTCTTGTCGATGGCCGTGTTGAGCGTGACGGTGACGATCATGCGGCGCTCGTCTGGCGGGGCCGGCGACGCCGGCTGAGTTGGGCTCGGCGGCGCATGGTCAGCAGGAACGTAGCGACTATCGCGGCCAATGCGACGCCGATCGCCAACCAGGGTCGTCCGGCGGCGTCCTTGGTCTTCTGCGCGACGCTCGCCGCGGGCACCGCGCCCTGGGCCACGAGCGGGACGGTGGCGACCAGCTTGCCGCCCTGGCGGACCTCGACCTGGCCGAGGCGCTCGCCGCGCCGGATCGGGCCTGTGACCGTCGTCGGCGCGTCGACCTTGACGTCGACCGCGTCGCGGTGGCCGCGCTGGACGATCCGCCGCACGGTGCGCGTCGGCACCAGCTTGAGCTTCGCGCCCGGCCGGTAGCGGATCTGCGCGGTCGCCAGCGGCTTGCCCTCGACGACGGCGCGGATGCGCTGGAAGCGCGGGAACGCGTAGCGGAACAGGGCCATCGTGTCGGCGTCGCGGGCGGCCTCGCTCGGCGTGGCCAGCACGGCGCTGATCAGCTGGACGCCGTTGCGGCTGGCCGAGCCGACCAGGACGTAGCCCGCGCCGCGCGTGTGCCCGGTCTTGACGCCGTTGACGAACGGGTACTTGCGCACGAGCAGGTTGCGGTTCGCGAACGTGCGCGGATGGTCGCCGGTCTTCAGCGTGCCCGACGGGGAGTCCACGATCTTCTTGAAGAACGCGTTCGTGCGCAGGACGGTGGCCAGGGTGACCAGGTCGCGCGCGCTGGAGTAGTTGCCCTCCTGGTCGAGGCCGATCGGGTTCGCGTAGTGCGTGTGGTCGAGCCCGAGCGTACGCGCGCGGCGGTTCATGTCCTCCACGAACGCTTTGCGCGAGCCGGCGACGCCCTCGGCGAGCGTCACCGCCGCGTCGTTGCCGGACTCCAGCAGCAGGCCCCGCATGAGGTCGGAGACCTTCATGCGCTCGCCGCGCTGCAGGCCGATCTGCGACTCGATCGGCGACGGGCGGTAATCGGCGGCCGTGAACGTGTCGCTCAGCTTGGCCTGCTCGAGCGTCAGCAGCGCCGTCATCAGCTTCGTGGTCGAGCCGACCGAGCGCTCCTTGTCGGCCTGGCGGGCGCAGGCGACGATGCCGGTGGAGACCTCGAGCACGATCGCGCTCGGGGCGCCGACGCTGTCCGGGCAGTCCGGGGGCTTCGGCTTCGCGTGCGCGGGCGCGGGTGCGGCAAGGGTCAGCGCCGACGCCAGGAGCGCCGCGCCAGTGAGGAGGGCGCGGCTCACTTGCTCAGCTTGAGCCGCGTGCCCGGCGCGAGGGCCTGCGGGTTGAGGTTGGGGTTGAGCTCCAGCAGCGTGTCGAGGGAGACGCCGGTCTTCTCCGCGATGCCCGACGGCGTGTCGCCGTTCTTGACCGTGTAGGTCTTGCGCTTGTGCTTGCCGCTCTTCTTGCTCGCGGTCTTGTCCGCGGTCGGGGTCGCGGTGACCTCGCTCGCGTTGCCGCCCGCGGGCTCGCGCGCGTCCTGGACGACGGTGTAGAGGGCGAAGGCGAAGGCGACCAGCGCGATGGGCGCGAGGAATCGCGCGGGGCTGCGGCGCATCCCGAACAAGTCTAACCGAGGTTCCACGCCTGCTCGCGCAGGCGCTCGGCTTCCGCGCGGGCGGCGTCTCGTGGGTCGAGGTTGCTGGTCTGGTGAGCGTTGGCGATCGAACGCGAGGCCGTGATGAGGCCGCCCGCGCGGCCCGGCGCGAACGCCGGCGCGAGCGTGTTCACGTCCCCGCCCTGGGCGCCGACCCCCGGCAGCAGGAACGGCGTGTGCGGCATCAGCTCGCGCAGCCGGGCCAGGTGCTCGGGCTCGGTGGCGCCGGTGACGGCGCCGACGTCCTTGAGGCCGCTGGTGCCCGGTTCCCCGAGGTCGTCGACGAGGGTCGCGAGCCGCTCGAACAGGCGCTCGCCGGTCTCCAGCCGGGCGTCGAGGAAGTCCGCCGCGCCCGGGTTGGACGTGCGGACGAGCACGAACGGGCCCGTGCCGTGGGCGCGGGCGGCGGCGACGAGCGGCTCGAGCGCGTCGCGGCCGAGCAGCGGGTTGGCCGTGAAGGCGTCCGCCTGCAGGCCGGCGACCGGGCCGAAGGGGCTCGGCGTGCTGCCCACGAGCGCCTGCGCGTAGACGGCGGCGGTGACGGGGACGTCCCCGCGCTTGCCGTCGGCCAGGACGAGCAGGCCGCGGGCGCGGGCGTGCTCGCAGATGTGCTCGAGCGCGAGCCAGCCGGGGGCGCCGAGGCGCTCGAAGCAGGCCAGCTGGGGCTTGGCGGCGACGACCGCGGGGGCCGCGGCGTCGATCAGCGCGCGGCAGTGCGCGAGCACGGCGGCGGCGGTCTCCAGGCGCGAAGCGACGTCCGCGGAGCTGGTGGTCTGGGTCGAATCGCCCACCCCGATGGCGGCCTGCTCGGCTTCGCCCAGGGTGGTCGCCAGGTGTGCGCGCGCTTCGCTCGTCGCTTCGAGCGCGGCAGGCCACAGCTTCGCCGGGTCGGGATCGATCCCGAGCACGACGTTCGATTCGCGGTCCGCGACGGCCTGGGTGAGGCGGTCGCCGAAGTTGGGGCTCGCGGCCGGACGGCCGTTGCCGGTGTGCGCGGTCACTGGTTCCTCGCCGCCCGGTGGGGGCGCCGGCGTATTTCGCACCGGCGCCCTGTGTGGCGTCCTGCTTACTTGACGGCCTTCTTGAGGCCGGAGCCCGCCGTGAAGCGCGGGACCTTGCTGGCGGCGATCGTCATCGTCTCGCCCGTGCGTGGATTACGACCCTCGCGCGCACCGCGCTCGGCGACGTGGAACTTGCCGAAACCAGTGAAGTTGACCTCCTCGCCCGAACCGAGGGCGGCTTCGATCTCATTCAGCACCGCTTCGACCGCCGCACCGGCGTCCTTCTTGCTCAGTTCCGCGCTCGCGGCGACTCGATCGACGAACTCGTTCTTCGTCATGCGTCCTCCTGTGTACCCCTCGGGGAATGGGTGGAGACGCGAAGCTAACAGTGGGTTCGGACGGGCTTTGGGGTCTGGCGCTGAAAAACCCGCAATTTGCGAACTTTTACGGCTCGGATTCGGACCTTGAAACGGCGCTAGGGCGCCGAAAACCGTTGACGGAAGGCGTTCCCGGTCGCGTCGTCGAGGGGGGTCGGAGCGGTGTTCGTGGTGGTTTCCGCGCCACTCAGCGCGGTCAGCGCGGTGGTGAGGTCGTGGCGGGTCAGACGGGGCAGCGCGAAGGGGCCGGTGACGAGCACGATCGTGTGCGTGGCGCTGCTCGCGGCGTGGACGTGCGGGTGGGTGGCGTTGGGCGGGAGCTCGCGGGCCGCGTCGCTCAGGCGGGGGTCGCCGGCGAGGTGGTTGCCTTCGCTGTCGAGGACCGCGGCCACCTCGATGTCGGCGCTGAGCGCGGTCAGATACGCGAGCGCGAGGTCAGGCGTCATCGGCGTGCGCGACAATACCCGCCACTGATGACTTCGCTCGCGCGCATTTCGTGGCTCGTCACCGTCGGGATCTGCCTGATCACCTCGCTGATCCTGCTGATCTCCGGGTACGACGGGTACGCCGGGGTGACCTTGGCGGTCGCCATCGCCGCGGGGATCAATCTGCTCTGAGTCCGAGGAACGCCGCGAACGCGCGGGCGGCGGCGCCGCGGTGCGAGATCGCGTCCTTCTCGTCGTCCCGGAGGTCGGCCATCGTGGCGGTCGGGTGCTCGTCGGGAACGAAGATCGGGTCGTAGCCGAAACCGCGCTCGCCGCTGCGCTGCCGCGCTCGCGTCCCCTCGCAGCGGCCCTCGAAGAGGTGCTCCTCGCCGTCGGGGGTGACGTAGGCGATCACGCAGACGTAGCGCAGGCGGCTGTGGGCGGGGGCTTGTCGCTCGAGCTTGGCGAGGTTCTCCTCGTCGGTGGCGTGCTCGCCGGCGAAGCGGGCGGTGCGGACGCCGGGGGCCCAGTCGAGCGCTTCGGCCTCGATGCCGCTGTCGTCGGCGAACGCGGGGCGCTTGGTCGCCTGCGCCGCCGAGCGGGCCTTGATCAGGGCGTTGGCGGCGTACGTGTCGCCCGTCTCCTCGGGGGTGGGGGCGTCGGCGGGGAGCGGCTCGATGGCGTGGCCGGGCAGCAGGCGCTCGAACTCGCGCAGCTTGTGGGCGTTGCGGGTGGCGAGGATCATCGCGCTGGGGCGTTGCGGGCGGTCGGGTCATGGGTCTGCAGCGCTCGCTGCTGGGCGTCTTGGAGCTGGGCGATGCCGTGCTCGGCGAGCTGGAGGAGCTCGTCGAGGTGGGCTCGTGAGAGCGGCGTGCGCTCGGCGGTCGCCTGGACTTCAACCAGACCGCCGTCGCCCGTCATCACGACGTTCGCGTCGACCTCCGCGCGCGAGTCCTCGGGGTAGTCGAGGTCGAGCAGTGGGACGCCGTCCACCACGCCGCAGGAGACGGCGGCGATCGAGCCGGTCAGCGGGTCGCGGGCGATCAGGCCGTCGTCCTGCAGGCGCCGCGTAGCGAGCGCGAGGGCGACGTAGCCGCCGGTGATCGCGGCGCACCGGGTGCCGCCGTCGGCCTCGAGCACGTCGCAGTCGATGTAGATCGTGCGCTCGCCGAGGGCCTCAAGGTCGGCGATGCCACGCAGCGAGCGGCCGATCAGGCGCTGGATCTCGACCGACCGGCCGTCCTGCTTGCCCTTCGTGATGTCGCGCTGCTTGCGCTCGCCGGTCGACGCGGGGAGCATCCCGTACTCGGCGGTCATCCAGCCCCGGCCGCGGCCGGCCATCCAGCGGGGGACGGACTCCTGCACGGTCGCGGTGCAGATCACGCGGGTGCCGCCGGCGGCGATCAGCGCGGACCCGGTCGCGGTGCTCACGAACCCGGGCGCGATCGTCAGCGGCCGCAGCTCGTCGGGGCGGCGTCCGCCGCTGCGTTCCATGGGGTTCGGTGTCGTCATGAGGTGGTCGAGTGAAGTGGCGTGGTGGGTCGGTACGACGATGCTGGGCGGTTCGTTTGCACGGCCGTGGGCGGTGACGCGCCGTGGCCTGATCCCGCGTCGCACTTGCGGTTGCGGCGCGGAGCGCGAATGGGCGAGCGAGTTGGCGAGGCGATCACGTGGCCAGTCTGGCATCCGGCCGCAGGGCGCACCGTCGGGGGGGGTGCGGCACAAAACTGTCGTCTGCCGCAAGATTTGTGCCACACCCCCTCCCCGAGCGACTGGCCAGACGGGTGCGTCGGCTCCCGGCCGCACGCCCCCGCCGCACACCGCGCGCCCAACGGCGCGGACGCCCTTCACCGCGGCCGGTCAGCCCGTCCCGCCCACCCCCGAGATCGCGGACTTCAGCTTCGTGACGATCGCCTTGGCGATGCTGTCGTCGCCGACCTTGCCGCTCGCGGCCACGATGCCGGCGATGAGCACGCCCACGAGCAGGAGCAGGCCGACGTACTCGACCGTGCCCTGCCCTCGTTCCCGCGCGAGCGCTGCGTGCGCGCGTCCCATCCACTCGTACATGCCTGCCTCCCTGAGGTTCCGTCCCGGCGCACTGTGCGGGGGACGGTCGGGAGTCTCGATTCAGGGCCTGTGACGGGTCTACGCGTAGTGGTAACGATTGTGTACCGAATGTGTGCCAAAAGTGTGTCGGGCGCCCTGCGCGTCCTCGTGGTGACGAACATGTACCCATCACCCGCGCGTCCGTGGCTCGGGCCGTTCGTCCGCGACCAGGTCGAGGCCTTCCGGCGGCGCGCCGACCTCGAAGTCGAGCTGTTCGCCTTCCCACCCGGGCCCCGAGCGCTCGTCCGCGCCGCATCCACGCTCAAACGCCGCTACCGAAACCAATCGTTCGATATCGTTCATGCGCACTTCGGACTCACCGCGTGGCCGGCGCTGCTGGCGAACCTCGGGCCGGTCGTCGTGACACTGCACGGCAACGATCTGCTGGTGCGCCGCTCGTACTACGCGACCCGCGCCGCCTTGCCGTTCACGGCGCTCGCGGCCGCGGTCTCGCGCGCGTTCAGCGCGAACATCCCCGGTGCTGGGCGCACCCGCCGCGTCGCGATCCTCCCCGTCGGCGTCGACCTGCACCGCTTCCGCCCGATTCCCCGCGCGCAGGCCCGCGAGCGGCTCGGGCTCGATCCCGACGGCCCGTACCTGCTCTTCCCGCACGATCCGTCCCGGCCGTTGAAACGCTACGACCGGGCGGTCGAAGTCGCCGGCGACGTCAAGCTCCTGACGCTCGGGCAGGTCGCGCCCGATGAGGTCCCGTATTGGATCAACGCCGCCAACGCGGTGCTCGTGCCGTCCGCGGACGAGGGGTTCGGCCTGGCGGTGATCGAGGCGCTCGCGTGCGGGGTGCCCGCGTTCGGCACCCCGGTCGGGATCCATCCCGTCGCGCTTGCCGGCGTCGAAGGCGCGCACTGCGGCGAGTACGACCGTGACGCGTGGCAGACCGCACTCCGCCCCCATCTGGAGGCGCCCGACCCGCGCATCGACGGGCGCGCCCGCGCGGAGCTCTTCTCCGCTGACGCGATGGCGGCCCGCGCGGTCGAAGCCTGGCGAGACCTGCTCGACGAGCGAACCTCTCGGCAGTCCGATCCGTTGAAGGCGTCGTGAGAACCGGAGGCGACCCTATACTCGGTCCGCGGGGCACTTGAGCCCACGACCTATGAGCGGCCTGTTTCGACGCTTGTCAAGCCGGCGCTCCGAAGGTCCCGAGAGCACTGAGCCGGAGACGGCCGTGCCGCCGGGAGCCTCGGGCGCGCCCGCCACCAACCCCGCCGAGCCGGCGGGTCACCGGTCGTTGCTCACCGACCCGGCCGCGGAGACGCCCTTCATCGGGCCCGTTTACCAGCCGCCGGCGCCGGCCGATCAGCCGCCGTCGGAGCCCGCTCCGGCCTACCAGGGACCCGCCTACCAGCCGCCGTCGGAGCCCGCTCCGGCCTACCAGGCGCCCGCCTACCAGCCGCCGCCGGAACCCGCTCCCGTCTACCAGGCGCCTGCCTACCAGCCGCCGCCGGAACCCGCTCCCGTCTATCAGGGGCCTGTCTACCAGCCGCCGGCGCCGCCCGCGGTCGAGCCGGTCGCGGACCTGCCGGCGGGGCTCGACCCGGATGAGCTCGCCGCCGCGCCCGGCACCAGCGCGCGGCGCGGGAAGCTCCGCCGCCGCGTCGGGTTCCTGCGCGCCGCGCGGGAGCTCCTGCTGCGCGACCTCGGCGGGTTCGTCTACGAGCTGCACCGGACGGCGCACGACATCGAGGCGCCCGCGCACCGCCGGCTGCGTGAGATCAAGGTCGCGCGCCTCGGGCGCGTGGACGCCGAGCTGCATGAGCTCGAGACGCTGCTGGACGACGTGCGCCGCCAGGTGCTGGTGCGCGAGCCCGGCGTGGGCGGCGAGTGCCCGCACTGCGGGGAGCTCTACGGCAGTGCCGCCCACTACTGCTCGAATTGCGGGATGCCGCTGACGGAGGCCGCGCGGCGAGAGCTGGCGCGCGCGTCAGCGGCGGGGCCGGAAGCCCCGCCCGTGGCCCCGGCACCGGTGGCGACGGCCGATCAGCCGACGCAGGAGATCTCGCGCCCGGACACGGAGTTCGTGTGGCCGCGCCGTCCGGCGCAGGACGCCGCGACGCCGAGCGACGCAGCGCAGGCGGACGTCGCATCGTTCCGCGAGGACAGCGACACGCCCGCCACCTCGATCGTCGAGCCGAGCGATCAGGCCGCGGCGGGCGATGAGGCTTCTGAGGACGTCAGCGAGAGCGACGAGGCGACGGCCGAGCCGGTGAGCGGCGACGACGGCGTTGTCGCGGGCGATAGCGAAGTCGCCGCGACGTCACCGGCGCGAGACGAGAGCGAGCTTGCCGCGAACCGCGCGGACGACGCGCCGGGCACCGACGCGACGGTGAGCGGCGACCACGCGAGCGCAGCCACAGGGGGCGAGGCGCTGAGCGCCGATGCAGCGGCGAGTGACGACGACAGCGCCGCGGGCCGCGAAGACCACGCGCCGAGTGGCGACGTGACGGCGAGCAACGAATACGGCACCGCAAGCCGCGAAGATGACGCCCCGAGCGTCGACGCCACGGTGAGCGCCGACGACAGCGTCGCGAGCGAAGCCGCCGGCGGCGTAGTCGATGCGCCCCGCGGCGACGCGACCGCGAGCAGCGAAGACGCCGAAGCGAGCCAGGCCGCCGGCCGCGAAGACGACGCCCCGAGTGGCGGCGCGACCGCGAGCAGCGACGACGCCAGCGCCAGCGAAGCCACCCGCCGCGAGGGCGATGCGCCAAGCGGCGACGCCGGAGTGATCGGCGACGGTGTGGTGAACGAAGCCGCGGGCCGCGAAGACGACGCGCCGAGTAGCGACGCCACGCTGAGAGCCGACGACAGCGCCGCGAGTGAGGCCGCTGGGAGCGAAGACGACGCCCCGAGCGGCGACGCGACCGCGAGCAACGAAGACGCCGACGCCAATGAAGCCGCCGGCCGCGAACACGACGCGCCGAGCGGCGACGCGACCGCCAGCAACGAAGACGCCGACGCCAATGAAGCCGCTGCGAGCAGCGAAGACGCCGACGGCAGCGAAGCCGCCGGCCGTGAAGACGATGCGCCGAGCGGCGACGCGAACGCGAGCGGCGAAGACGGCACCGCGAGCGAGGCCGCCAGCCGCGCGGATGGCGGTGCGGAGGCCGCAGCGAGCGGCGACGAGGCCGCGGCGGGCGGCGCGGATGGCGACAGCCGGCCCGCGCGGCGCGGCGACTATCGCACCTGGCTCGGCCCGAATGCCCCCGGCCCGGACGCGAACGGTTTTGACGACGACTCAGCCCTCAGCCCCGTGGAGCGGCGCCAGTGAGCACGATGGAGACTCCCCCGCCCGACGCCCAGACGCCGGTCCAGCCCGGACCGCCTGAGCGGCGCTGCCCGCGCTGCGGAAGCGCGCTGAGCCCCGACCAGGAGTGGTGCCTGAACTGCGGCGCCGCGGCGGGCACCGAAGTCGTGGAGCCGAAGGGCTGGCGCGTGCCGCTGTATCTGGGCGCGGCGCTGATCGCGCTCGCGGCGATCGGCGTGGTGCTCGCGATCGTGGCGCTGTCGAGCCGCAACGAGGAGCTTGCGCAGACGCCGACGCCGACCCCGCCGGCGGCGGAGACGCCGGGCGCGACCCCAACCGCACCGCTCGCGACGACCACGCCGTACCCGAGCGCGACCGTCGATCCGAACGCGACGCCCTCGCCCGACCCGAACGCGTCCCCGACGGTCGACCCGTCGCTCTCCCCCGAGCCGAGCCCGACGACGGACCCCGGCACGACGGACGAGGGCAGCGGATCGACGGACGACGGCAGCGGCTCGACCGACGACGGCAGCAGCAACAGCGGCAGCGGCAACGCGCCCAGCTCGACGTTCCCCGGCTGGACCGGCGCGGACGGCGACTACACGATCATCATCGCGTCGAACACCACGCTCTCGAGCGCCGAGAAGGTCGCGCAGAAGGCGCAGGACGCCGGCGAGGACGTCGGCATCCTCAACTCCGACGACTACTCCTCGCTCAACGGCGGCTACTACGTCGTCTTCACCGGCACGTACTCCTCCAAGTCAGAGGCCAACAACGCGCTCTCGGGCGTTCGGGCGAACCACAAGGGCGCCTACGTCCGCCAGATCAAGACCTGATGGCCGGCCCCGCGAGACGCGGGCCGGGCGGCGAGACGCGGGGCCGGGCGGGCGCCGGGGCGGCGAGACGCCCGGAGACGGGCGGTGCCGGGCCACGAGACGCGGGAACGGGCGGCGGGACGCCCAGGCCCGGACGGCGGGACGCCCAGGCCCGGACGGCGAGACGCCCAGGCCCGGACGGCGAGACGCCCGGGAACGGGCCACGAGACGCGGCCGCGCTAGACGCCCCACCACGCCCGTAGCCGCTCGAGCGCCGAGACCGCGAGCGGGTGCACGTCGACCGCGTCCTCCTCGGGCGTCGGCCCGATGAACACCGGCATCAGCGCCGCCATCGACCGGCTCAGCGCCCCCAGGTCGTAGCCGCCCTCCAGCACCAGCCCCACCGGCGCGCCAACGGCATCGCAGGCCCGCCGCAGCGACGCCGTCATCCCCGCGTACCCCGCCTCGGTCACCCGGCACGTGGCCAGCGGATCGTCGCGGTGCGCGTCGAAGCCCGCCGAGATCAGGACCAGCTCCGGCTCCCACGCCCGGATCAGCGCCCCCGCGACGTGCTCGACCAGCGACCGGTACAGCAGGTCCCCCGACCCACCGGGCACGGGCAGGTTCACCGTGAACCCCTCCCCCGCCCCCGACCCCACGTCGGACGCCGGCCCGGTCCCCGGATACAGCGGCGACTCGTGGATCGACAGGAACAGCACGTCGGCGTCGCCGTGGAAGATGTCGTTGGTCCCGTTGCCGTGGTGCACGTCCCAGTCGACGATCATCACCCGCGACAGGCCGTGCGCGGACGTCGCCCGCCGTGCGGCCACGGCCATGTTCCCGAAGAAGCAGAACCCCATCGCCCGCGCCGCCTCCGCGTGGTGCCCAGGCGGCCGCAGGGCGCTGACGCCGACCTGCGCCTCCCCGCCCAGCAGCGCGTCGACCAGCGCGACCGCCCCGCCGCACGCCTGCAGCGCCGCCCCGAAGGTCCCGGGGACGGCGTACGTGTCGGCGTCGATCGCCCCGCCGCCGGCCGCGGACAGCTCCGAGAGGAACGTCACGTAGGACGCCGGGTGGACCAGCTCCAGAACCGCACGGTCGACCGCGGGCGCCACCACCCGCGGGACGTCGAACCAGCCGGCCGCGCTCATCTCGGCCTCCAGGGCCCGGATGCGTGCCGGGCGCTCCGGATGCCCCGGCACGTCGTGGGCGAAGATGTCCTCCGAGCGGTACCAGATCGCGCGCATCGCGCACACCGTAATACCGTGTGCGCGCGTGCGATCCGACCTCGTCGTCGTCGGCGCCGGCGCGGCCGGACTCTTCGCCGCGCTGACCGCCGCCCGTGAGGGCGCCACCATCACGCTCGTCTCCGCCCGCCCGCTGGCCGAGACCGCCTCCTATTGGGCCCAGGGAGGCGCCGCCGCGGCGCTCGCCGTCGACGACTCGCCCGCCCTGCACCTCACCGACACGCTGAACGCCGGCCGCGGCCTCACCCGGTACACGGCCGCGAAGACGCTCACCGACGAGGCGCCGGCCCGGGTGCGGGACCTGATCGACCTCGGCGTGCACTTCGACGCCGACCGGCACGGCGAGCTCGCGCTCGGCCTCGAAGGCGGCCACAGCCGCCGCCGCATCATCCACGCCGGCGGCAGCGCCACCGGCCGCCGGATGCTGCGCACGCTCTCGGCCAAGGTCGCGGGACACGCCGGCATCCACGTCCTGGAAGGCCACCGCGCGGCCGCGATCCTCCAGCAGGGCGGCGTCCGCCTCACCGACGGCACGGACCTCCCGGCCCGGGCGACGATCCTCGCCACCGGCGGCGCCGCGGCGCTCTGGTCGCGCACGACCAACCCGCCCGGCTCGTTCGGCTCCGGCCTGCTGCTCGCCCGCCAGGCGGGCGCGATGCTCGCCGACCTCGAGTTCACCCAGTTCCACCCGACCGCGGTCGTGGGGATCGAAGGCCGCGAGGGCTTCCTGATCTCCGAAGCGATCCGCGGCGAGGGCGCCACGCTCCACGACGCGAACGGCGAGCGCTTCGTCGACGAGCTCGAGCCGCGCGACGCCGTCGCCCGGGCGATCTACCAGAAGCTGCGCGCCACGAACGCGACCAGCGTCGGCCTCGACATGACGATGGTCGACCCGGACCGCTTCCCGAACATCGTCGCCGCCCTGCGCGAAGCCGGCCTCGACCCCACCACCCAGCTGGTCCCGGTCGCCCCCGCCTCGCACTACGTCATGGGCGGGATCGTCACCGACCTCGACGGCCGCGTCGCCGACCGCCTGTACGCCGTCGGCGAGTGCGCCTGCACCGGCCTGCACGGCGCGAACCGGCTCGCGTCGAACTCGCTCAGCGAGTGCTTCGTCTTCGGCCACCGCGCCGCGCTCAGCGCGCTGGACGACGCGCCGCCCGGCGCGCCCGACCCGTTCCCGGGCGCTCCGATCGAGCCGCCCAGCCGCGCGACGCGCAAAGCCGTCTGGCAGCTCGCGGGGCTCGAGCGCAACGCGGAGGACCTCCAGCGGCTTCAGGAGGACCCGCACCCGCTCGCTCGCCTCGTCGCTGCCTCCGCCCTGGCCCGGCAGGAGACCCGCGGCTCCCACGCCCGGGCCGAGTTCCCGGACCGCGATCCCGCGCTGGACGGCCAGCACACGATCCTCGACCCTTCCGCCGAATTCCCTCGCTTCGAGGCCTGGCTTTCGACTGCGGAGCCTTCTTAACGCGAAGTCAACAAAGAATACGTTCGTGCTTCCACGTGTTCGGCGAAGACTCCCGCACCACGGAGGGGACTCGCCGCCGGACAGAGGCAGTCCCGGGGAGACGAGGATGTACCACTTCAGTCGATCGATCTATCGCGAGCTCGCGCCGGACATCGTCGAGGGGCACGCCAACCACGAACGTGTGCTCCATGCGTGCGAGACCTGCGTCGAACGGCTCGCAACGGACTGGCACTACTTCGCCAGACCCACCAAGACGCTGTTCAACGACATCCGGATCTACTTCCCGATGTCCGCGCAGCTGCGGGTCTACAAGACCGTCGACCGCTACATGACCTACGCCCGCGACTACTTCGCGAGCAACCCGGTCGCCGAGCGCCTCGAGTGCCGGGCGACCACGCGCCGCGGCACGCCGTGCCAGCGCACGCCGCTGCCGCACAACGGCTACTGCCCGTCGCACCAGCACCTGGCCGAGACCGAGGACGTCCAGCTGGCCGCCTGACCGCATATCGTCCACGCCCGATGCTCTTGGGCGTGGACGTCGGCGGCACCTTCACCGACGCGGTGCTGGCCGCCGGCGACCGGCTGTACACGGCCAAAGCGCCGACGACGCCGGACGACCAGTCCGAGGGCGTCCTCGCCGCCGTCGAGGCGGTGCTCGCGCAGGCGCCCGGCGAAGTGACCGCGTTCGCCCACGGCACCACCACCGCCACCAACGCGCTGCTCGAAGGCAACGGCGCGCGAACCGTGTTCGTCACCACCGCGGGGTTCGAGGACCTGGTGGAGCTCGGCCGCCAGGCGCGAGCGGACCTGTACCGGCTCTGTGCGGCCCGTCCGGCGCCCCTCACGCCCCGGGAGCGGCGCGTCGGGGTCACGGAGCGGATGACCCCGGACGGCGTCCTCACGCCGCTCCAGCTGGACCTCGACGCGATCGCCCGCCTCGAGCCCGAGGCCGTCGCGGTCTGCCTGCTGCACGCCTATCGCCACCCCGAGCACGAGCGGCAGATCGGTGACGCGCTGAAACCGCTCGGCGTCCACGTCTCCCTCAGCCACGAGGTCGTGGGGACGTTCCGCGAGTACGAGCGCGCGGCGACCACGGAGCTCGACGCCGCGCTCTCCCCCCTGCTCGCCGCCTACCTGCGCAACCTCACCCGCCGGGCGCGCGAGGCGGGCCTGCCGGAGCCGCTGGTGATGCAGTCCAGCGGCGGCCTCGCGGACGTCTCCAAGGCCGCCGACCACGCCGTGCTGACCCTGCTCTCGGGCCCCGCCGCCGGCGCGGGCGGGGCCGCCTGGGCCTCCGCCGCGGCGGAGGAGCCGGACGCGCTCTGCTTCGACATGGGCGGCACCAGCTGCGACGTCTGCGTCGTGCTCGGCGGCGAAGTGCGTGAAGCGTCCGGCCGCGAAGTCGGCGGCCGCCCCGTCGCGCTGCCGATGCTCGACATCCACACCGTCGGCGCCGGCGGCGGGTCGATCGCCTGGCAGGACCCGGGCGGCGCGCTGCGCGTCGGCCCGCGCAGCGCGGGCGCGCGGCCTGGCCCGGCCGCCTACGGCCACGGTGGGACCGAGCCGACGGTCACCGACGCGAACGTGGTCCTCGGGCTGATCGGCGGGATCGCCGGTGGGATCGAGCTGGACGTGCCGGCCGCCGAGCGCGCCGTCGACTCGCTGCAGCTGGGTCTTGACCGCCAGGCGACGGCCGAAGGCATCGTCCGGGTGGCCAACGCCGAGATGGTGCGCGCGCTGCGGGTGATGACGGTCGAGCGCGGCATCGACCCGCGCGGCCTGGCGCTGCTCGCGTTCGGCGGCGCCGGCGGGCTGCACGCGGCGGCGATCGCCGACGAGCTCGGGATCACCCGCATCCTCTGCCCACGCGCGTCGGGCGTGCTCGCGGCGCTCGGCCTCGTCGTGTCCGACCGGCGGCGGGACGTGCAGCGCAGCGTGCTGCTCACCGATCTGTCCCAGGCGCCCGCCGAGGCCGCGGCGCTGGCCGCGCAGGCCCGCGCCGAGCTGGGCGAGGACGCCGCCGTGCGCGTGGTCGCCGACCTGCGCTACCGCGGCCAGGCGTTCGAGCTGTCGGTCGAGCTCTCCGACCACCTGGAGGAGGACTTCCACGCCGCCCACGAGCGCGCGTACGGTTACCGTGACCCTGAGGTCGAGGTTGAGCTCGTGACGTTGCGGGCGACCGCGACGCTCCCCGGGCCGGCGATCACCGCCGCCGCGGGCGGCGAGGCGCGCCGCAGCCGGCGACGGACGGTGTACGGCGACACCGAGATCATCCGCGGCGACCCGGCGCCCGGCGAGCGCATCGCCGGGCCCGCGGTGGTCGAGCTGCGCGAGGCGACGCTGGCCGTCCCGCCCGGGTGGAGTGGCGAGGTGCTGGCGTCGGGAACGATCCGGATCGAGCGATGGACGCCGTAAGCCTGCGGGTCGCCTCCGGCGCCCTGCGCGCCGCCTGCGAGGAGATGGGCGCGGTGCTGATCCGCGCCTCGCACTCGGCGAACATCAAGGAGCGCCGGGACGCCAGCTGTGCGCTCTTCAGCCCGGACGGCGAGCTGGTGATGCAGGCCGAGCACATCCCGGTCCACCTGGGCGCGATGCCGGCCGCGGTCGCGGCCATCGTCGAGCGCGACCAGCGGCCCGACGTCAGCTGGTTCCTCAACGACCCGTACGCCGGCGGGACGCACCTGCCGGACATCACGGTCGTCACGCCGGCGTTCGCCGGCGAGCGGCTGATCGGGTTCGCGGCCAACCGCGCGCACCACGCGGACGTCGGCGGCCCGACGCCGGGCTCGATGCCCGCCGACAGCCGCACGCTGGCCGACGAGGGCGTGGTGATCGGACCGCGCGTGCTCGACGAGGCCGCGATCGCCGAGGTCGTCGCCCAGATGCGCCAGCCGCGCCAGCGCCGGGCCGACCTGCGCGCGCAGCTCGCGGCCAACCGGACCGGCGTGAGCCGGCTGATCGAGCTGCACGAGCGGATGCCGCTCGGCGAGGCGATGGCGGCGACGATCGACTACGCCGAGCGGCGCACGCGCGCGGCCCTGCGCGCGGTCCCCGACGGCGTCTACGCGGCCCGCGACGTGCTGGAGGCGGCCGAAGGGGACCTCGAGCTGCGGCTGCGCGCTCAGGTCCGCGGCGACGAGCTGGTGCTCGACTTCACCGGCAGCGCGCCCCAGCACGGCGGCAACCTCAACTGCCCACTGGCCGTCACGGTCTCCGCGTGCTGGTTCGCGGTTCGCGTGCTGACCGATCCCGACATCCCGCCGTCCAGCGGCGCGCTGCGCCCGGTGACGGTGATCGCCCCCGAGGGCTCCGTGCTGAACGCGCGCGCACCCGCCGCGGTCGTCGCCGGCAACGTCGAGACGTCCTCGCGCGTCGCGGACCTCGTGCTGGCCGCGTTCGGCCGCGCGCTCGGCCAGGGGACGATGAACAACCTCACGCTCGGCAACGACGACTTCACGTACTACGAGACGCTCGGCGGCGGTCAGGGCGCGTGCGCGGACGCCGACGGTCCGTCCGGCGTGCACGTGGCGATGTCCAACACGCTCAATACGCCGGTCGAAGCGCTCGAGCTGGAGTTCCCCCTGCGCGTCGTGACCTACGCGCTGCGCCGCGGGTCGGGCGGCGCCGGCGCGCACCGCGGCGGCGACGGCGTGATCCGGGAGCTGGCGGCGCTGGCGGAGATGGACTTCTCGCTGCTCACCGAGCGGCGCCGGCACGCGCCGCCCGGCGCGGCCGGCGGCGCGCCCGGCGCGCGGGGACGCAACCGGCTGGACGGGAACGAGCTGCCGCCGAAGGCGCGCGGCACGCTGCGACCCGGTCAGCGACTACGGATCGAGACACCTGGAGGTGGCGGCTATGGCTGAGAGAGTGGGCTTCATCGGGCTCGGGATCATGGGCTCGCTGCAAGCGATGAACCTGGCCCAGGCGGGCTACGAGCTGACCGTCTTCAACCGCACGCGCGCGAAGGCCGAGGCCTGGGTGGCCGAGCACGGCGGGACCGTCGCGGACTCCCCGGAAGCGGTCGCCGCCGCCTCCGACATCGTGATCACGATGGTGGTGGACGGCGCCCAGGTCGAGGCGATGGTCGATGCGGCGCTGCCGGGCGCGCGGCCCGGGACGCTGTTCGTCGACATGTCGACGATCGCGCCCGCGACCGCCCGCGCGCTCGACGCGCGGGCGCGCGAGCTGGGCCACGCGTTCGTGGACGCGCCGGTGACCGGCTCCTCGCCCAAGGCGCGCACGGGCACGCTGACGATCATGTGCGGCGGCGCGGCGGCCGACATCGAGCGCGCGCGACCCCTGTTCGAGGTGATGGGCGAGAAGATCGTCGTCTGCGGCGAGGCCGGCCAGGGCCAGGCGGTGAAAGTGATCTCGCAGGCGATCACCGCCATCAACTGCGCCACGCTCGCCCAGGGACTGGTGCTGGCGCGCCAGGCGGGCGTGGACGTCGACGCGCTGCTGGAGACGATGGACGGCGGATCCTCGGACTCGACGATGCGCGCCCTGAAGGGCCGGCCGATGCTCGCGCACGACTTCACGCCGCTGTTCAAGCTCGCCCACATGCTCAAGGACGTGCAGCTGTGCCTGGCCGAGGCGCGCGCGGCCGGCGGGGCGTTCCCGTTCGCCGGGCTGGCGGCCGAGCTCTACGGCGCGGGCGTCGGGCGCGGCCTGGGCGACCAGGACTTCGCGGCGGTGCTCGAGGTCGTCGAAGGGATCACCGGCGCGCGCCTGTAGTCATCGACCGCACGGTGGGAAAAAATGTGCGTTGCGAACAGAAACCTGCAATTTGCAGCGCTATTTTGTGATTTCCTGACCTTGTGCATAGTATGTGACGCCTCGACCGAGGTTTGGCGGTCGAAACCCCGGGCAGGGTCGCCACACGCCGCCCTTGCCGGGGGTATGCAGGTCTTTTCAACTCTCTCTTCACCCACCTCTATGCCGATCGCTTTCAAGGAATGGGCCGTCACCGTGCGCGCACTCGCCGAGGGTGAGCAGTTGCTCACCCTCCGCAAGGGGGGCATCCGCGAAGCGGACAAGCACTTCGCGCTCGAGTACGACCGCTTCTTCCTCTACCCGACGTTCGACCACCAGCGCAACGACCTGGTCCGGGAATCGCACCAACCGGAGCTCAGGCGCGCGCTCGAGGAGGGCGTCTGGCCGGAGGGCGAGCCGCCGGCGCGCGCCCTCACGATGGACGGCGGCATCCCGCAGCCCGACCGCGTGCGGATCCGGGCCTGGGCCGAGGTGGCGGGCGCGTGGACGATCACGGACCGGCGCGCGCTGGACGCGCTCTGCCCGTTCCACGTCTGGACGACCGACTACGCCGAGAAGCGCCTGGCGTGGAAGCGCCGGCACCCGCTGCACGTGCTGCTGCTGCGCACCTACCGCATCCCGCGCCCGGTGACCGTCCGCGTGCGCGACGACTACGCCGGGTGCCGCTCGTGGCTGGAGATCACGCGCGACCTGCCGTTCGAGGGCACGCCGGTGCTCTCGGACGAGGAGTTCGAGCGGGCCTCCGAGGAGATCGCGGCGATCGCCGCCAACAACGGCGCGCTCGCCTACGCGTAGGCGCGCTCGGGCGCCCGCGTGATCACCGTCACCCGGGCGCTCCTACTGTCCGCGGCGCTGCTGGCGCTCCCGGCGCCCGCGGGCGCGCAGGTCACGCCCGGCGCCTACCGGGCCGACGACGCGGGCGGGTTCCGCTCGATCCTGCCGCCCGGCACGCGCGGCCGCTACTCGCTCCCCGAGCTCACGCGGTTCCTGACCACGGGCGCCACGGTCCCGCACTGCTGCGACCAGCTGCGGATGTACGGGAACCTCGTCTACGCGACGCCCGGCCTGCGGTCGCGGGACATCCCGAAGTACTTCAAGGACGCCTCGTTCGGCGTGCCGCCGGGCGCGGCCGAGCGCACGTACGCGCCGCGCGCGGACGTGACGATCGTGCGCGACCGGGCGTTCGGCGTCCCGCACGTCTACGGCGCCACGCGGGCGGGCGCGATGTTCGGCCTCGGTTACGCGGGCGCGGAGGACCGGCTGTTCTTCATGGACGTGCTGCGCCACGCCGGCCGCGGCGAGCTGTCGAGCTTCGCCGGCGGCAGCCGGGCCAACCGCGAGCAGGACGCCGCCCAGTGGGCGGTCGCGCCGTACACCGAGGCGGACCTGCAGCGGCAGGTGGACGGCCTCGCCCCGCAGGTCCTCGCCGACGTGACGAACTACGTCGCCGGCGTCAACCAGTACGTCCTCGAGGCCAGGCTCGACCCCGCGAAGCTCCCGGGCGAGTACGCGGCGCTCGGGCGGCCCCTCGAGCTCTTCCAGCCCACCGACGTCGTCGCCACCGCCGCGATGGTCGGCGGGATCTTCGGCAAGGGCGGCGGCGACGAGCTCCAGCTCTCCCAGCTCGCGGACGCTCTCCAACGGCGCTTCGGCCGGCGCGCGGGCGCGCGAGCGTTCGCGGACTTCCGCGCCGCCGAGGACCCGGAGGCGCCGGTCACCGCCCAGGGCCGCTTCCCCTACCAGGCGCCGCCGAAGCGCGTCGCGCCCGGCAGCGTCGCCCGGCCCGACCGCGGCACGCTGAAGCTGACCGCGCCCGCCGGGCGCTCGCTGCTGCCCACGCGGGCGTCCAACGCGCTGCTGATCTCCGCGCGGCGCTCCAGGAGCGGGCACCCGCTGATGGTCGCCGGGCCGCAGGTCGGCTACTTCAACCCGCAGATCCTGATGGAGCAGGACGTGCACGCGCCCGCCGGCCCGGACGGGCCGGGGATCGACGCCGAGGGCGCGGCGTTCGTCGGCCTCAACCTGTACGTGCTGCTCGGCCGCGGGCGCGACTACGCGTGGAGCGCGACGTCGGCCGGCCAGGACATCATCGACACGTTCGCGCTGGAGCTGTGCGACGCGACGCACTACCGCTTCCGCGGCGCCTGCGAGCCGATCGAGGTGCTGACGAAGACCAACCGCTGGGCGCCGACGCTCGCCGACCGGACGCCCGCGGGAGCCCAGACGCTGACGGCCGAGCGGACGCAGCTCGGCCTGGTCGCCGGCCGCGGCCGCGTGCACGGCAGGCCGGTGCTGTTCACGACGCTGCGCTCGACGTACTTCCACGAGCTCGACAGCGCCGCCGGCTTCATCGACTTCAACGCGCCGGACGCGGTCCGCGACGCGGCGTCCTTCCAGCGCGCGGCGGCGAAGGTCGGCTACACGTTCAACTGGCTCTACGCCGACGCCGAGCACATCGCGTACTTCAACTCGGGCGCCAACCCGGTGCGGGCGCCCGGGCTCGACCCGGACTTCCCGGTCGCGGCGAGGTTCGAGTGGCAGGGCTGGGACCCGAGCACGTGGCAGAGCCGCGTCACGCCGTTCGCGCAGCACCCGCGCGCGGTCGACCAGCCGTACCTGATCAGCTGGAACAACAAGCCGGCGCGCGGCTACCGCTCCGGCGTGTATCCCTCGACCTACCGCTCCGTGCTGCTGTCAGACCGCGTCCGCGGCCGCCAGCACCTCACGCTGGCGCAGGCGATCGACACGATGGAGCTGGCGGGGACGACCGACCTGCGCGCCTGGGTGGACCTGCCGCTCGCGCTGCGCGTGATCGGGACGCCGCAGGACCCGCAGCTGCGGGCCGCGGTCGCGAAGCTGCGCGCGTGGCGGCGCGCCGGCGGCCTGCGGCGCGACCACGACCGCAACGGCGTCTACGAGCACAGCGACGCGATCCGGATCCTGGACGCGTGGTGGCCGCTCTGGGTCAAAGCCGAGTTCGGCCGCGCGCTCGGCCCGGCGTTCGGCGTGCTCGCCCGCACCGTCCCGGTCGACAACCCGCCCGGGCACGTCGGCTCCGCCTACCAGGGCGCCTGGTACGGGTACGTGAGCAAGGATCTGCGGACGACGCTCGGCGATCGCGTTCGCGGCCGGTACTCGCGCCGCTACTGCGGCTCGCTGGCCGCGTGCCGGACGGCGCTGCGGCGCTCACTGAAGGCGGCGCTGAAGGTGCGCCGGGTCTATCCGGCCGACGGGATCTGCAAGGCCGGCGACCAGTGGTGCCACGACGCCGTCCAGCAGCGCCCGATCGGCGGCACGACGCAGCCGCTGATCCACTGGGTCAACCGCCCGACGTATCAGCAGGCGAACGAGATCCTTCGCTCGGATAGGCCATGAGGACGATCGCCTGCGCGTCGCCGCCCAGCGCGGCGTAGGCGTGCGGGACGTCCGCCTCGAAGGCCAGGACGTCCCCCGCGTCGAGCTCCACCGGCGCGTCCAGCGGGCCGGCGCGCAGGCGCCCGGCCGTGAGCAGCACGTGCTCGACGACGCCGTCCGGATGCGGCTGGGACGAGCGCACGTGCCCGGCCGGGAACCGGACGTCGAGCGCTTCCACGAGCGCCGCGCCCGCGATCCGGGTCAGGACGCCGGCCTCGACCGCGCCGCCGACGTGCGGCACGTCGTCCGCGCGCAGATGGCGCCCGGTCGGCGCGGCCACCAGCGCGCCGAACGGCACCCCGAGCGCGTCGGCCAGCGCGTACAGCGTCTCCACGGTCGGGTTGCCCTCGCGGGCCTCGAGCCGCGAGAGCGTCGCCTTGCCCGTGCCGCTGGCCGCGGCGAGCGCGCCCAGGGACATGCCACGCGCCGCCCGCAGCGCGCGGAGATTGACGGCGACGGTGTGGAGGATGTCCTGCACGCGGTCGAGTATTCCAGCTTGCCATGCTGTTCCATATATGGAACAGTGCGGTGGATGAACACTGACGTGATCGTCGTCGGAGGCGGCATCGCGGGCACGACGGTCGCGTGGGAGCTCGCGCGCCGCGGCACCCGGGTGACGCTCTTCGAGCAACGCACGCTCGCCGCCGGGACCTCCGGCCGCAACACGGGCACGCTCCTGCACCAGGTCGAGCCGCCGGTCGCCGCGATGCTGCGGGAGACGGAGGCCCGCTACCGCGAGCTGGAGGCCGGCGACGTCGACTTCCGCTGGACGCCGCGCGAGGAGCTGCTGCTCGCCCGCGACCCCGAGCAGCTGCGCGTGGTCGAGCACAAGGCGGCGGTCTTCGCCGGGCAGGGCGTCCCGGCCGCGCTGGTCAGCGGCGACGACGTGCGCGCCGAGCTTCCCGCCCTGGCCGAGGACGTCCTCGGCGGCGCGGTCCTGGGCGGCGCCTGGACCGTCGCGGCCGAAGCGGCGACGCGCGCGTTCGCCGAGGCCGCGCGGGCCGCGGGCGCGCAGATCCGGACGGGCACCCGGGTCGGCGAGGTGCGCGTGGCCGGCAGCCGCGTCCACGGCGTGCTCACTGACGACGGTCCGGTCGCCGCCGACGCCGTGATCGTCGCGACCGGCCCGTGGCTGACCGAGCTGCTGCCGCTGGCGCCGATGAAGCCCGGCCGCGGCTGGCTGATGCGCTCCCAGCGCCTCGACTTCGACGTGCCGTGGATCATCGAAGAGGTCTCGTGGCCCGACCAGGACGTGCTCGGCGCGGCGGGGCGCCCGATCCCGCTGGCCGACATGGCCGCCGGGCGGCTCGACCAGCCGGTCGCCGACAGCTTCGTGCTCTGCCCGCTGCCGGACGGCGACGCGTTCGTCGGCGCCTCGCTGTCGACCTCGCTGCGCGACGCGGTCGAGGGGATCGACGCGCCGCAGCGCATCGCCGCCCGCGCGCTCGCGTGCGCTCCCGGCCTCGCCCAGAGCGTCGCCATCACCCGCGCGTGGTGGGGCCTGCGCCCGATGACGCCGGACGGGCTGCCGCTGGCCGGCGCCGCCGGCGTCGAGGGCCTGTTCATCCACGGCGGCCACGCGTCCCTGGGGATGCAGGCCGCCCCCGCCACCGCCGCCTGGCTGGCCGCGGCACTGCACGGCGAGCCCGTCCCGCCCACGTTCGACGACCTGCGGCCCGACCGCTTCACCGGGAGCCCGACATGACCGACCTCTCACACCGCGTGCAGAGCCTGCTGCGCATGACGATGACCGACGTGGCGGACGCCGCCGACGAGCTCGGTGACGACGTCCTGCGCCTCGAGAACGCCGACACGTACCTCACGCCGCCCGCCCACGTGCTCGACGCGACGCGCCGCGCGGTCGGCCTCGACGACTACAACAGCTACCTGCCGCTGCGCGGCCTCGGCGAGCTGCGCGCGGCGATCGCGGCGCGCTACGCGGCCGACTGGGGACTCACGTACGACGCCGACCGCGAGATCGTCGTCTCCTGCGGCGCCGGCGAGTCGATGCTGAACGCGCTGCTGGCGCTGGTCGATCCGGGTGACCGGGTGCTGCTCACCGATCCGACGTACTCCGGGATGGCGCAGCGGGTGCGCGTCGCCGGCGGCGTGCAGGTCTTCACGCCGCTGCAGCGGCGCGGCGGGCGCTGGGCCCTCGACGTCGACGACCTGCGGGAGCGGGCGCGCGGCTGCAAGGTCATCTTCGTCGCGTCGCCGTCGCTGCCGACCGGGACGATCTTCACCGCCGGCGAGGTCGCGGCGATCGCCGAGGCGGCGCTCGAGAACGACGCCTGGCTGATCTTCAACGGCGCCGCCGACAAGGTCGCCTTCGACGGGCGGACGGTGACGAACCCGGCCGCGCTGCCCGGTGTGCGCGAGCGGACGATCGTGATCGGCTGCATGTCGAAGAACTACGCGATGCCGGGCTGGCGCGTCGGCTGGGCGCTCGGACCGCGCGACGTGATGACCGCGATGGAGAACCTGCACATCTTCAACGGGATCATGGCCAGCGGGTTCGCGCAGGCCGGCGCGGCCGCCGCGCTCTCCGGGCCGCAGGACTGGCAGCGGGAGACGGTCGCCGTCTACGCGCGCGGGCAGGCCGCGCTGCTGGACGCGATCGCGGCCAGCGGGCGGCTGTCGGCGGTCCCCGCCGAGGGCGGCTACTTCTGCCTGCTGGACACCGAGGGCACCGGCCTGCCCGCGGTCGAGTTCGCCCAGCGCCTGCTGGACGAGGAGCGCGTCGCGGTGACGCCGATGCAGGGCTGGGGCAGCGACGACTTCGGCGAGCACGTCGTCCGCCTGATCTTCACCAATGAGCCGGAAGCGCGCCTGCGCGAAGCGGGCCGGCGGATCGCCGCGTTCGCTGAGCGCCAGCCGCAGTAGCCTCATGCCGCGATGGCCTGGGTGGACACCGCTTCCGACACGTTCGTGGCGCGCCACGACGAGCGCGACGAGGAGGACGCGGCCCGCGTGCTCGCCCAGCTCGAGCACGCGCGGGCGCGGCTCGAGGAGCGCTTCGAGGTCCGGGTCGGGGAGCTGGCGGTGGTCCTGCACTCCTCCGCCGCGCAGCTCGACGCGGCGCAGCCCTGGCTGCCGATCGCGCGCCGCTTGACGGCGCCGGCGGCCCGCCGCTACGTGGTGGGCACGGCGGGGCCGCGCGAGCTGCATGTCCTCTGTCCGCGCCAGCTCGCGCACCGGGCGTCCAACGTCGAAGGGTCGCTGGAGATGCTGATGCTGGCGCCGTCGGCGCTGCTCGCGCGCCGCTACGTGTCGGTCAACCACCCGTCGCTGCCGCCGCCGGCGTCGCCTAGGCGGCTCACGCGCTGGTCGCGGTGGGCGTGGCTGGTCGAGGGCGCGGCGCAGTGGCTGTCGGGGCAGACGCGGCACGTGCGGCCGGCGGTCACGCGGCGGCTGCGCGAGGGCTCGGCACCGAGCTTCCCGCCCTCGCGCGCGGACGCGCTGCTGCTGGGCGGCACCGTGTTCGACCTGCTCGCGCGCGAGGAGGGCGAGCGCGCGTGCATCACGCTCGCGCGCGGGCCGCACCCGGACGGGCCGATCCGCGCGCTCGAGATCGCGTTCCCGCGCGCGATCCGCCACACCGAGGGGGCGTGGCGCTCGCATCTGGGGCGGCTAGTCGAATAGCGGGATGGCGAAGCTGGCGGCGAACGTCACGAAGACGGTCACCGCGAGCGTCACCGCCAGCGCGCGCACCCACGCCGGCCGCTGCTGCGGGAGGCGGCCGCGCGGCGGCTCGCCGAGCAGCTCGCGGGCGGCCTCGAGCGCCGAGGACGGGACGAGCACGTCGCGCGGGCCGGCGGCCAGGAAGTCGGGCACGTCGAAGCCGCCGGAGCGGCGCGCGAGCGACGGAATCCCCTCCTCCAGCAGCAGGCCGGCGATCAGCTCCGCCTCGGCCTGGTTGCGCGCCCAGGCGGCGCGCACCAGCGGGCCCTCGGTGTAGCTGGGGCGGACCTTGCGGGCGCGCTCGGCGAGCTCCGAGCGCGGCGGGAGGGACACGTCCTCGCCGTAGACGAGCGGCAGGCCGCAGTCGACGCAGAAGCGCTCGTGGGCCGCGTGCGACCGGCCGCACGACGGGCACACGAGCGCGCCGCTCACTCCGTCACCTGGAGCTCGACCTGCTCGACCGCGTTGCCGACGATCGACCACAGGCGCACGTCGTCCTGGAGGCCCTTGACGCCGACGATCAGGTACAGCGTGCCGGGGAACGCGGGCGCGTCGGTGTCCCCGAGCTTGGCCAGGTTGATGTCGGTCTCCGAGGGAAGCGGGTCCGAGCGCGTGTGCGAGTGGTAGATCGCGCCGAGGTCCAGCCCCGCGTCCTCGATCGCGGACTGCAGCTTGTACTGCTCGGCCGGGTCCATCGCGTAGCGGAGCGCGCTGTTGGCGGCGTTGCGCGCGCGGTGGACGGCGACCGCGGTGCCGTCCTGCGACGCGATCAGGCCGCAGCACTCCTTCGGCGCGTCGGCACGCGCGTGGGCGATGACCTCGTCCAGCAGTGTCCGGGAGATGCGCAGCGGCTTACTCGGCCCGCTGGATCGGCCGGGCGTCGTCCTCGTCGTCGCGGCTGTCGCCGCTGATCGACTCCTTGAACTCGCGGATGCCCTTACCGAGGGACTTACCGACCTCGGGCAGGCGCTTCGGGCCGAGCACGAGCAGGGCGATCACGAGCACGACTATGAGCTCGCCCGGCCCGATGTTGTTGAAAGGCATGGAACGTATCCTCGTCCGGTGGCTGGTCCTAGGTTACTCCCGCGCCAGTCTCACGGGTGAGAATGAGCAGATGCTGGGAGTGCGACGCGAGGATCGTCGCCGCCGTCATGGCGATCTTCGGGTCCGGCAGGCCGGGCAGCGCGGAGAGGTAGAGGTCGACGAGCTCGGCCTCGAGCAGCCGCGCGTTGCGGCGCACGTCGTCCGGCTCCGAGCGCGCGAGGCGCTCGGCGCTGAAATCGAGCTCGCTCGCCCACTGCGGCGCCCGGGGCGTGCCGAGGCCGACCGCGGCGAGCTCGGTCGCGAGCGCGGCGGCGTGGTCGGCCTCCTGGCTGCGCAGGGTGACCAGCAGCGGGCTGAGGTGCGCAACGCGGTCGTAGGCCAGCGAGGCGTTCATCTCGCGCCGCCAGAGCCCGAGCAGGAGCCCGCCCTCGTCCGTGTTCGCGCGCGCGGCGGCGGGAAGCAGGGCGGCGCCGGCGAGCGCGACGCCGCCCGCGCGCAGGGCGGCGCGGCGCGAGACGCGCGGCGCGGGCTCGCGGCGCTTCATCGCTGCGGCTCCCCGGGGAACGCGGTCGGGATCGCCGGGCGGTCCAGGCGCTCCAGCAGCGCGGACTCGTTCGTCGCCGCGCCGGACACCAGGCGCGCGAGCAGCTCCCGGTCCTCACGGTCGGCGAGCTGGCCGACCGCGGCCACGTGCCCGCGCAGCGCGGCGCTCTCCGCCGCCAGCGCGGCGGCCAGCCCGGTCGGGCCCGCGGGCGTCGGCTCCGCCCGCGCGCCCGCCTCGCGCAGCTCGCGCGCGCGCACCATGGCGCTCGTCTTCAGGTCCCCCGCGGCGTCCCCGTACGCCGCGACCGCGGCCTGCGTGAGCCGCAGCTGCTCGTCGAGCACCGCGCTCTTGTCGACGACGGCGGCCTCCGGCGGCCCGCACCCCGCGAGCAAGGCCAGCGCGCCGGCGCCGAGCAGCGCCCGGCGGGTCACCACCAGACCGTGGTGTCCAGGTTCTCGAGCTCGTCGACCGGGGTCGTGTAGAGCCCTGAGGAGAGGTACTTCCAGCCGTCGTCGCAGACTATGAAGACGACGTTGCCCTCGTCGAGCTCGCTCGCGATGCGCACGGCGATCGAGACGATCGCGCCCGTGGAGACGCCGGCGAAGATGCCCTCCTCGTCGAGCAGCTTCTTGGTCCAGACGATCGCGTCGTGGTTGGTGACGAAGATCTTCCGGTCCAGCAGCGAGAGGTCGATGATCGGCGGGATGAAGCCGTCGTCGAGCGAGCGCAGGCCCTGCACGGGCTCACCCTGCATCGGCTCCGCGGCGACGATCTTCACCGCGTCCCCGAGCTCCTCGCGCAGCCGCCGGCCGACGCCCATCAGCGTCCCGCCCGTCCCGAGCCCGGCGACGAACGCCGCGATCTCGTCCAGCTCCTCCAGGATCTCCGGCGCCGTGCCGTTGTAGTGCGCGCCCGGGTTGGCGGCGTTCCCGTACTGGTAGGGCATGTAGTACGAGGGGTCCGCCGCGGCCATCTCCAGCGCCAGCGCGACCGCCCCGTTGGAGCCCTGGTTACCCGGCGAGTACACGATCTCGGCCCCGTACATGCGCAGCAGCTGCGTGCGCTCGGGGGTCACGTTGTCGGGCATGACGACCTTCAGCGGATAGCCCTTGCGCGAGCAGATCATCGCCAGCGAGATGCCGGTGTTGCCCGACGTCGGCTCGAGGATCGTCTGGCCCGGGCGGATCAGGCCCTTGGCCTCCGCGTCCTCGATCAATGCGCGCGCGACGCGGTCCTTGACCGAGCCGGTCGGGTTCGCCGACTCGAGCTTCGCCCACAGGCGTACGCCGGGCTTCGGCGACAGCCGCTTGAGCTCCACCAAGGGCGTGTTTCCGATCGCCTGGACGATGTCGCCGTAGCGACCGCCACAGGGCCGGTTCCGCAGTTCCTGCGCCATGACTTTCCGAAGTGTAGTGGTTACCCGATGGGATCCCCGGGCATACCAGGACACGTGCGCAGCGCCCGTCGCGCTGGCTCCTCCCCTCCGTGCTCGCCTTCGTCCACAAGCGCTGGCGGCCATGCTGTGCTGTGCTCGCCGGCGTGGTCGCGCTGCTCGTCCTGCGCCCCGGCGCAGCGGCGGAGGCGACCTGGCCGCGCGGCGTCGTCAACGTGTACGACGCGAGCGGGATGACGGACACCGTGATGACCGCAGCGCACCGCTGGACCGCCTCGGGCGCACACGTGGACATCCGCATCGTCGAGCGCGCGCAGGACGCGGACGTGGTCGTGCGCCGGAACGACCGGCGCCTGCTGAGGCTGTGCGGGAAGGACTGCCTCGGCTACAGCACGTCGATCGGGCGGCCGGCCAACGGGCACGGGGAGATCCTGCTGCGCTCCAGCCTGGGCGGCAACCCGCGTCCGCTGTCCGTGTGGGTCGCGGCGCACGAGCTCGGCCACGTGCTCGGCCTGCGCCACCGCAGCGGCCACGACTGCAGCGTGATGTCCCCGCGCGCGTTCGACACCGACTGCGCGCCGTCGCTGGCCGCGACCCGGCCGAGCGCGGACGAGCTCGCGTGCGTGCCCGCGCCGGCCGACGTCGACGTCGCCGCCGCCCTGTACGGCGGCGCGGCCGCCACGCGCGACCCGCGCTGCCGCTAGCGTTCGCACGTGTGATCGCTTCCCGGCTGGCCGGCTTCGGCATATCCGTCTTCACCGAGATGTCGGCGCTCGCCGAGCGGACCGGCGCGATCAACCTCGGCCAGGGCTTTCCGGACGAGGACGGGCCGGCGGCCGTGCTCGAGGCCGCGCAGGCCGCGATCCGCGACGGCCGCAACCAGTACGCGCCGCTGCCCGGCGTGCCCGCGCTGCGCGAGGCGATCGCCGAGCACCAGCACCGCTTCTACGGCCTCGAGGTCTCAGACGTGCAGGTGACGATGGGCGCGACCGAGGCGATCACGGCCGCGATCCTCGGGCTCTGCGAGCCGGGCGACGAGGTGATCGCCTTCGATCCCACCTACGACTCCTACGGCGCCGCCGCGAAGATGACCGGCGCGCGGCTGGTGAGCGTGCCGCTGCACCCGCCCGGCTGGACGTTCGACCCGGACGAGCTGCGCGCCGCGATCACGCCGCAGACGCGGATGCTGCTGATCAACTCGCCGCACAACCCGACGGGGCGGGTGCTGACGCCCGCGGAGCTGCGCTGCCTCGCCGAGATCGCGATCGAGCACGACCTGATCGCGGTCACCGACGAGGTCTACGAGCACCTCGTGTTCGACGGGCTCGCGCACGTGCCGCTGGCCACGCTGGACGGGATGGCCGAGCGCACGCTGACGATCTCCTCGCTGGGCAAGACGTTCAGCGTCACCGGCTGGAAGGTCGGCTGGGCGACCGGGCCGGCGCCGCTGGTCGCGGGCGTGCGCGCGGCCAAGCAGTTCCTGACGTTCGCCGGCGCGACGCCGTTCCAGCACGCGGGCGCGGCCGCGCTGCGGCTCGACGACGCCTGGTACGCCGCGTTCGCCCGCGAGCTGCAGACCAAGCGCGACCACGTCTGCGCGGCGCTCAGCGCCGCCGGGCTGACCGCGCTGGTCCCCGAGGGGACGTACTTCGCCAACGCGGACGTGGGCGGCGACGCGCTGGACTTCGCGCGCGAGCTGCCCGAGCGCGCCGGCGTGGTGGCGATCCCCACGCAGGTGTTCTCCGTCGACCCGGAGCGGCTCGCGCCGTACCTGCGGTTCGCGTTCTGCAAGCGGCTGGCGATCATCGACCGGGCGGCGGCCAGGCTCGCCGCGCTCTGACCCATGGACGTCGCCGTCATCGGCAGCGGGTTCTCCGGCATCGGCCTGGCGGTGCACCTGCGGCGGGCCGGCATCGAGGACTTCACGGTGCTCGAGCGCGGCGACGGGGTCGGCGGGACGTGGCACTACAACACGTACCCGGGCTGCGGCTGCGACGTCCCCTCGCACCTGTACTCGTTCTCGTTCGCGCCGAACCCGGACTGGTCGCGCACCTACTCACGCCAGCCCGAGATCCGCGCGTACCTGGAGCGCGTGGTCGACGACTTCGGCGTGCGCTCGAAGATCCAGCTCGGCACCGAGGTGACCGGCGCCGAGTGGGACGGCGCGCGCTGGCGGATCTCCACCACGCGCGGGACCTACGAGGCGCGCGTGCTGATCTCCGCCGCCGGGCCGCTGATGGAGCCGCGGCTGCCGGACGTGCCGGGCACGTTCGACGGGCCGGTGATGCACTCGGCGCGGTGGGACCACGACGTGGACCTGACCGGCCTGCGCGTGGCGTCGGTGGGGACGGGCGCGTCGGCGATCCAGTACGTGCCGGCGATCGCGCCGCAGGTCTCGGAGCTGTACGTGCTGCAGCGGACGCCGCCGTGGGTCGTGCCGCACAGCGCGCGACCGGTGAGCGCGTTCGAGCGGTCCGTCTACCGGCGGTTCCCGCTGGCGCAGCGGGCGGTGCGGGGCGGGATCTACAGCACGCGCGAGCTGCTGGTGCTCGGCTTCGTCAAGCGGCCGTCGCTGCTGCGGGTGCTCGAGCGCGGCGCGGCGCGGCACCGCGCGAACGGGCTGGGCGGGGACCCGGCGCTGATCGCGCGGACGACGCCGGACTACCGGCTCGGCTGCAAGCGCATCCTGCCGTCCAACGCGTGGTATCCGGCGCTCGCGCGGCCGAACGTGACGCTGGTCGACAGCGGGCTGGCGGCGCTGCGCCCGGGTGGCGTGGTGACCGCCGACGGGCGGTCACTGGACGTCGACGCCGTGGTGTTCGGCACCGGCTTCCACGTGGTCGACATGCCGATCGCGTCGCTCGTGCGCGGGCGCGACGGGCGGTCGCTGGCCGAGGTCTGGGACGGATCCCCGCGCGCGCACGCGGGCGCGACCGTGCCGGGGTTCCCGAACTTCTTCATGCTGCTGGGCCCGAACACCGGGCTCGGGCACAGCTCGATGATCTACATGATCGAGTCCCAGATCGACTACGTGATGGCCGCGCTGCGGGCGGCGGACGTCGTCGAGGTGCGCCCGGAGGCCGTCGCGCGGTTCAACGCGGACGTGCAGCGACGCATGCAGGGGACGGTCTGGAACACGGGCTGCCGGAGCTGGTACCTCGACGCCTCGGGGCGCAACCCGACGCTGTGGCCGGACTGGACCTGGCGGTTCCGGCGCGCGGCGGCGCGGTTCGACCCGGCCGACTACGTGCTCTCCGGTTAGTCCGTCGCCTCAGGGGGTGAGGAACAAACCTTGCGCCACGCGTGCGATTTGTTCCGCACCCCCCCGGCTCCGCGCGCTAGCGGACGCGCGCCGAGGTCTCCGACGCCGCCCATCCCGGGCGCGCGGCGACCGCGGCCACGATCCGGCAGCCGTGTTTGGCGTGCACCGTGCGGCTCCAGCGGCCGGCGCCGGTGGCGACGAGCGTGGTCCGCGCGCGCTTGCCCGGGCAGGCGACGGTGAGGCGGACCTTGCCGGAGAACGTCTTCGCGACGGTCCCGCTGACCTTCGCGCGGCCGTGCCGCGCCTTGCGGGCCTTCGCGGTCACGGCGCTCGCTCCGAGCACGGTGAGGCGGTGGACCCACCGTCCGTCGTGGACGATCGAGTACGGCCCGCCGCACGTGTTGACCATGACGACGCCGTTGGCGTCCGGTTCCACAGGCGGTGACGCGGGGATGTTCTGCGTCGCCGACGCCTGCCAGACGTACTCGCCCGGAGTCAGCGCCCAGCCGTTCCCGTTGGCGTCGGCGTACCACGTTCCGGTCGCGGCGTCGTAGTTGAGCTGCCCGGTCTCCACGACCGTCTCGATCTCAGCCGTCGCGTTGAGCCGCGCGACCCCGAACTGCACCGGCGAGAACGAGCTCCCGCCGGAGGCGAACCGGACCCGCACCGGCACGGGCGCGGACGTCTGCACGACCGACGCGCTCTCGGCGGGCGCGACCGCCTCCGCCGTGAGCGACGCGATCGAGCACGCGTGGGCGCTGGCCGGGACGGCCACGACCGGAAGGAGCACGGCGCCGGCGGCCGCGCGCAGGACGGTTCTCCTCATGAGCGCCAAGTTAGCCGCTCACTCAAGAAACGTGACACGTTCGCCGTCGCGAGCCGTGTTTAGCGGCGCTCTACCGCGCCGCGGCCCGGTACAGGTCCGCGATGACCCGCGCCTGCGCGACGGACTCGGCCCGGTCCAGCAGCGGCGGCGCGCCCGACGCGATCGCGTCGGCCACGGCGTCCAGCTCGCGCCCGTAGGGATCGACCGCCGGCGGCGCGATCCGCGTCGTCTCGTCCCCGCGCGTGACCAGGATCTCGCCCCCGAACGGCGTCTGCCACGGCGACGGGACGACGATCGTGCCGTCCGCCCCGACCACTTCGAGCGAGTGCCGCCGGTGCACGTCCATCCCGCAGTCGAACAGGCCCAGGACGTCGCCCGGGAAGCGCAGCACGCCAGCGAAGCGGATGTCGACCCCGCCGTCGCCGCCCAGCACCTGCTCGCCGCGCACGCCGACCGGCTCCCCGCACAGCAGCCGCAGCGCGCTCACGCAGTAGCACCCGACGTCCATCAACGCGCCGCCCTCCAGCGCGCGCTGCAACCGCACGTCGTCGCTCCCGATCGCGCCGAAGCCGAACGACGCACGCACCAGCCGGACGTCCCCGACCGCGCCCGCGCGCACCAGCCGCACCAGCTCCTCGGTCTGCGGATGGAAGCGCCACATGAACGCCTCCATCAGCACGCGCCCCGCCCGCGACGCGGCGTCGAACGCCTCCGCGACGGCGTCCGGATCCCGCGCCAGCGGCTTCTCGCACAGCACGTGCTTGCCCGCCTCCAGCGCGCGCACCGACCACGGCACGTGCAGGGAGTTCGGCAGCGGGATGTAGATCGCGTCGACGTCCGGGTCCGCGAGCAGCGCCTCGTAGGACCCGTGCGCCCGCGGGATCCCGTGCGCCGACGCGTAGGCCTGGGCTCGCGCGAGATCGCGCGAGCCCACGGCCACGATCCGGGCACTCGCCGCGTTCCGCGCGCCCTCGACGATCCGTGCCGCGATGCGCGCGGTGGAGAGAATGCCCCAGCGAATCATCTGCCGGTGGCGGCCGCCCTCCTGCGGGAGACGGCGTCGACCGATGCGGCGAGCAAGAGCACGAGGCCGTTGATGATGAACTGCACGCCGGACTTCTGCGTTACGAGTGGCAAGCCGTTGGCGATGATCGCCACCACCAGGCCGCCGGTGACCGCGTCGTAGATCTTGCCGCGACCGCCGAACAGCGACGTTCCGCCGATCACCGCCGCGCCCACCGCGTACAGCAGTGTCTGCGCGCCGCCGGTCGTCGGCGAGACGGAGTTGTCGCGCGACGCGAGCAGGATGCCGGCCACGATCGCCAGCGTCGACCCGAGGATGAAGCAGTAGGTCTTGATGTTGGCGACGTTGATGCCGGCCCGGCGCGCCGCCTCGGCGTTGCCGCCGACCGCGTACACGTGGCGCCCGAACGCGGTCCGCATCAACATGAACGAGAGGCCGACGACCAGCGCCGTGACCAGCGGGACGACCCACGGGACGCCCTGGATGACGATCGGCGCGTTCGCTCGCTGGCGCTCCTGGTTGAGCAGGTAGACGACGACCAGCACGACGACCGCGAGCGCGCCCACCTTCAGCGCCCACACCGACAGCGCGGACGCCGACAGCCCGGCGCGCCGGCGCCGCTGGATCGCCATGAACGTCGCGAGCGCGAACGCCGCGATCACGACCAGCGCGAACACCCAGCCCAACCAGACCGGCATGTTCTTGTTCATCACGGTCAGGATCGCGTCGTTGCGGATCGGGATCGTCCCGCCCTCGCCGATGATCAGCAGCATCCCGCCCTGCAGGCCGAGGAAATAGGCCAGGGACACGACGAAGCTCGGAATGCCCAGGCGGGCGACGAGCAGCGCGATCGTGAAGCCGATCGCCACGCCGGTCGCCAGCGCGGCCAGCACCGCGAGCGGCCACGCCCAGCCGTGGGTGGTCAGGGTGACCGCGAGGATCGCCGCGCCCGTGCCGGCGGTGAAGCCGGCCGACAGGTCGATCTCGCCCAGCAGCAGGACGAAGACCAGGCCCATCGCGAGCACCATGATCGCCGCGCCCTGGTTGAGCAGGTTCGCGAAGTTGTTCTCGGTCAGGAACGAGTCCGGCTCCAGGACGCCGAACACGACCGCGAGCACCACGCAGCCGAGCACGGCCGGCAGCGCCCCGAGGTCCCCGCCCTTGATGCGCTCCCAGTAGGCGGCCGCGGCGTCGCCGACCCCGCCCTGCTCGCGCTGGGACTCGATCTCGAACTGCGACGCCGGTTGGGTCTGCAGGCTCATGCGGCCTCACCCACCCCGGCGACCGACGCTTCGTCCGGCCGCAGCCCGAGGTCCCCCGAGCGGCCGGCGGTGATCAGCTCGACCACCTGGCTGTTGTTGACGTCCTTCGCGCGCACCTGCGCCGCCATCTGCCCCAGGAACAGGCAGGCGATGCTGTCCGCGACCTGAAAGACGTCGTTCATGTTGTGCGAGATCAGCACGACGCCGAGCCCGTTCTCCGCCAGCCGGCGGACCAGCGCGAGCACCTGCTCGGTCTGGGCCACGCCCAGCGCGGCGGTCGGCTCGTCGAGGATCACCAGCTTGGAGTTCCACAGCACGGCGCGCGCGATCGCGACCGTCTGGCGCTGCCCGCCCGAGAGGCTGGAGACGCTCTGGCGCAACGATCGCAGCGTGCGCACGCTGAGCGACTTCAGCGTCTCCCCCGCGCGCTTCTCCATCGACGTCTCGTCGAGCGTGATCCCGCTCCGCAGCTCGCGGCCGAGGAACATGTTGTGGACCACGTCGAGGTTGTCGCACAAGGCGAGGTCCTGGTAGACGATCTCGATCCCGAGCGCGTTCGCGTCCTTCGGGCCGTGGATCGTGATCGGCGAGCCCTCGAACAGCATCTCGCCGGAGTCGAACGGGTGGATCCCAGCCACGCACTTGATGAGCGTGCTCTTGCCGGCGCCGTTGTCCCCGACCAGCGCGGTCACTTCGCCGGGACGCACGTCGAGGTCCACGTCGCGCAGGACGTGGACGGCGCCGAAGCTCTTGTTGATCCCCCGTAGGGACAGCAGCTCGCGCTGCTGTCCCTCGGAAGAAGCCGTGGTCATCCGCTGATGCCGTTCTCTTCGCAGGCCTTCTTGAGCGCGTCCGTCGTGCAGATCTTGTCCGCGGTCGTGAACCCGTCCGCGATCACGTCCTTGACGTTCTCCGGATAGATCGCCTGCGGCTCGAGCAGCACCGACGGCACCTTCTGATTGGTCTCGGTGTCGTCGACGGTCTGCTGCGCCTGCTTGTCCGCCGCGGCCTTGTCGCCCTTGGCGAGCGCGATCGCCAGCGCCGACGCCGCGTCGGCCTCCTTCTTGATCGCCTTGTAGACGGTCATGCACTGCGTGCCGAGCAGCACCCGCTGCAGGCCTTCGTCGGTCGCGTCCTGGCCGGTGGTCGGGATGTCCTTGGTCGAGCCTTCGCGCTTGAGCACCGAGGCCACCGCGCCGCCGAGGCCGTCGTTGGCCGCCGCGACGCCGACGAACTTGCCGTTGGCCTTCGTGTACATCTGCTCGAAGATCGTGCCGGCCTTCGTGTTGTCCCAGTCGGGCACGCTCTGATCGGCCGCGATGCTGTAGCCCGCGTCCTTGATCGCCTTCTCGTAGCCCTGTTTGAACAGCGTCGCGTTGTTGTCCGTCGGAGAGCCGTTGAGCAGCGCGACCGGGCCGTCGTTGTTGCCGTTGCCCTGCATGCACTTGACCAGGCCTTCGCCGATCTTGGTGCCGACGGCCACGTTGTCGAAGGACACGTAGTACGACGCGCCGCCGCCGAGCGTCAGCCGGTCGTAGTCGATCACCGGCACGCCCTGCTGCTTGGCCTTGTTGATCACCGCCGCCGCCGACGGCGAGTCGAGGTTGACGATCAACAGCACGTTCGCGCCGCTGTTGAGCATCTGGTCGGCGATCGTCGCGAACTTCGCCTTGTCGCCGTTGGCGTTCTGGATGTCGGACTGGACGCCCGCCGCCGAGAACGCCTCGCCCAGGAACTTGCGGTCCGCGGTCTCCCAGCGCGCCGACGACGCCGCGTCGGGCAGGATCACCCCGACTTTGGCCTTGGCCTCCGGGGTGCTCTGGCCCGACTGGCCCCCGCTGCTCCCGCTCGAGGAGTCGTCGTCACTCCCGCAGGCCGCGACAGTGAACGCGAGGGCACCGATGGTGAAGGCGGCAGCGACCTGCATGGTCAGCTTGTGCTTCATGTACTCCCCTTCCTCCGGTTGCCGCAGATGAGGCGACTATCTGCGATTTCGAAGTATTCATCGCCGGAGCCGACAAATCAAGCCGTCGTCGCTTGTGCGCCTTTCCCTAACACCAGCGCAACAGCCCCCAGCACTTCGGCGCGGTCGCCCAGCTCGCTCTGCACGACCGTGACGTCCTCCGCCGCCGAGCGGATCGCGCTGCGGGCCAGCGACTCGCGCAGCGGCGCGAGCAGCAGCTCGCCGGCCGCGCCCAGGTCGCCGCCCACGACGATGCGCTGCGGGTTGAACAGGTTGCAGAGCGTCGCCACCGCGGTGCCGATCGCCGCGCCCGCGTCGCTGATCGCGCGCTGGCAGCCGGCGTCGCCGCGGTCGGCGAGCGAGACCGCGTCGGGCAGCGTCAGCCCGTCGCCGTGGATGTCGCGCAGCGAGCTCAGGATCGCGGGCGCGCCCGCGAACGTCTCCAGGCAGCCGCGGTTGCCGCAGCGACAGATCGGGCCGCCCGGATCGACCACCGTGTGACCGAGCTCCCCGGCCGTCCCGCCCGCGCCGACGTACGGCGCCCCGGCGATGATGAACCCGGCGCCGATGCCGGTCGACGCCTTGACGTAGGCCAGGTTCGCGGCGCCGCGGCCCGCGCCCCACATCCACTCGCCCAGCGCGCCGAGGTTCGCGTCGTTCTCGACTTCGACCGGGAGGTCGAGCGCCGCCGAGACGGCGTCCGCCGCGCGCGTCCCCGCCCAGCCGGGCAGGATCGTCGAGTTGCCGAGCTCGCCCGAGGGACGGTGCACCGGCCCCGGCAGCCCCATCCCGACCCGCACCACCTCGTCTCGCGCCACCTCCGCTTCCACCAGCGCGTCGGTGAACACCTGCGCGGCGAGCGCGATCGCCGCCTGCGCGGGCAGGTCGACGTCGAGCGTGCGGTGGCGCTCCGCCAGCAGCTGGTGCGACAGGTCGGAGATCGCCAGCCGCAGGTGGCGCTTGCCGAAGTCGAGCCCGGCGACGACCCCGGCGCGGCGGTGCAGCGCGATCAGCACGGGCGGGCGGCCGACCGTCCCGCGCTCGGGCGGATGGGCCGGCGCGGCCGGCTCGACGACGAGGCCGGCGGCGTGCAGCTCGCTCACGACCGCCGACACCGTGGAGGGGGCGAGCGCCGCACGGCGCGCGAGGTCCGCGCGCGAGACGGCCCCGGCCTCAGCCAGTACGCCGACGACGCGCGCGCGTGCGTCGCGCCGAGACGTCCTTTCCATCGAACCGAACGCTACACGCGAACCGGTCGTCTTCTCAAGCGACCATTCGTTCGCTGTCGAATCTAACCCGCGAGCGCGAGCCCGGACGGCTGGACGCGGTCGGCCTCGGAGACGACCAGTGCGAGCGCGCCCAGCACCTGCGCCCGCCCGCCGAGCACGCCCGCCACCAGCTTCGCGGCGCGGCGGGTCTCCGGCAGCGCGGCGCGCGCGACGGACTCGCGGATGCCGTCCAGCAGCAGGTCGCCCGCGCCCGCGAGCTCCCCGCCGACGATCAGCAGCTCCGGGTTGAGCACGTTCAGCAGCGTCGCCACGACCTGGCCGAGCGCGCGCCCGGCGTCGCCGATCACGCGCCGGCAGCCGGCGTCGCCCTCGCGCGCCAGCTCGATCAGGTGCGCGACGGTCAGGTCCTCGCCGTGCGAACGGCGCAGCAGGTCGACCAGCGCGCCCGTCCCGGCGACGGTCTCCAGGCAGCCGCGGTTGCCGCAGCGGCAGACGATCCCGTCCGGGTTGACCAGCACGTGGCCGAGCTCCCCCGCCAGGCCGGCGCTGCCGCGGTACAGGCGGCCATTGAGGATCAGGCCGGCGCCGATGCCGGAGGAGACCTTCAGGTAGACGAGGTCGCCGGCGTCGCGCCCGGCGCCGAACGCGGCCTCGGCCAGCGCGCCCAGGTTCGCGTCGTTGTCGACCATCACGGGGACGCCGAGCCGCTTGCGCAGCTCCTCGGCCGCGCCCATCCCGATCCAGCCGGGCAGGATCGCGGACGAGCCGACGGTCCCGTGGCCCTGGTCGACCGGGCCCGGCAGGCCCATGCCGGCGCCGATCACCGCCTCGTGCGCGACGCCCGCGTCCGCGAGCGTCTCCGTCACCAGCCGCTCGGCCATCTCGAGGCCCTCGGCCGCGTCGTGGTCGGTGTCCAGCGAGCGGGTGCGCTCGGCCAGGATCGTGCCGGCCAGGTCGGAGACCGCCACGCGCAGGTGGCTGTGGCCGAAGTCCACGCCGACCGCGGCGCCCGCGCTGGCGTCGAAGCTGAGCAGGATCGGCGGGCGGCCGCCCTGGGCGCCGTAGGCCAAGCCGGGCTCGGGGCGCTCCACCACCAGCCCGTCGGCCTGCAGGTCGGCGACCAGGCTGGAGACCGTCGAGCGGCTCAGGCCTGTCCGGCGCGCGATGTCCGCACGCGAGATCTGCCCCTCGTCGCGCAGGGCACGGATCACCCGCAAGCGATTGAGACGGCGGAGGGATTCGAGAGAGCCGGCGCGACCAGTGGACATGGAAGGAGTGTGAGTCGAAGAGGGACGGTCCGTCAACTTTACGGACCGTCCCCCCGGAACCGACCTACCGGTACGCGTCGGTCGGCACGACGACCGTGTCGGCGATCTTGTCGTGCCAGGTCTGCTTCTCGCGGTCCCACAGCATCCAGAGGAAGCCGAGGAAGAAGATGCTGCCGCTGATGAAGCCCTTGATCAGCATGCGCACGAACGCGCGGCCGTAGCCGATCTGGGGAGCGCCGGCGCGCAGGTCGTAGACCCTGATGCCGCAGATGCGCTTGCCGGGCGTGGCACCGGTCGGGCCGCCTTCGAAGTAGATCGGGTAGGCGATCGCGCCGACGACCCAGAGCAGGTACACGAGGACCGTGAGCGCGCCGGAGATCTGGGTCGCGATCGCGATCAGGATGAGCCCGGGGACGGTGAGGATCAGGCCGTCGAGCAGGTAGGCGCCGAAGCGGATCCAGAAGCCCGCACGCGGGCCGCTCGGGCCGGGCGCGACGGGCGGGGGCGGCGCGGGTGGCGCCTGGGATTCCAAGGACATGCGTTCCTCTCCGTTATGCGATGTCCCCGCGCGCCTTGGCGGCCGCGAGGTGCTCCAGGAAGGCCTCGTTGCCGAGGCCCTGCTGCGCGCCGGCGACCTGCGGACGCAGGCGGTCGGCGAGTTGCTGCGCGAGCGCGCGGCGGGCGGCGGGGCGCAGGTCGGCGCGGCGCTCGAGGAACGAGCGGACCGCGCTCGCCTCGTCCTCGCCGACGCCGGTGACGTCCCAGCTCGCGTAGCGCTCGGGGCTGACGTGCGGGGGCTGCGGGGCGACGCGCTCGGGCTTGCGATCGCGGATCACGAGCGTGCCCGCCGCGAGGTCCCCCAGCCGCTGGTTGTTCCTGGTGGCCAGCACCGAGACCACCGCCGGGACGTAGAGCAGGGTCAGCTCCACGAGCCGGATGACGTTGCGGATCAGGCTCGCCCGCAGCCCCACCTGCGCGCCGCCGGTGGTGACCACGCGCAGCCCGGTCGCGCGGTGCCCGATCGTGCGTCCGCCGCCCCAGACCTCGAAGACGACGAAGTACACGACGTTGACCGCCAGCACGGCGGTCGCGGCGACGATCGCCACCGCGAGGTCTCCTCCGGCCACGGCGGCGATGGCGATCAGGGCGGCGAGCACGGCGTACCCGATCAGCGAGTCGATCAGCAGCGCCATGAACCGCGAGCCGATGCCGGCGAGCGGCAGCTCGAGCTGGATGCCCTCCGGCGTCGAAATGGTGCGGTGATCCTCATACTCCATGGCGCGTGCGCAATGATGCCTGGAGATGAGCCCGGAACGACTCGCGGCTGAGCGTTCCGCGGCGTGGGACGAGCTGGAGGCGCTGCTGGCGCGCAGCGGCGACCGGCCGGAGCGGCTCGGGCGCTCCGGCGTGCGCCGGCTCGGGACGCTCTACCGGGGCGCCGCGGCCGACCTCGCGTTCGCGCGGCGGGCGTTCGGCGCGTCCGCGCCGCTGACCCGGCGGCTCGAGGGGCTGGTGCTGCGCGCGCGGGCGGCGGTCTACGCGCGGGCGTCGCGACGGGGGTCGGTGTGGCGGTTCATGGTGCGCGGCTACTGGGAGCGGCTGGCCGAGCGGCCGTGGCTGGTGCTCGCGGCGTGGGCGCTGCTGCTCGTGCCGGGGGTGCTGGGAGCGGTGTGGGGGCTGGTCGACGCGCCGTCGGCCGCCGGCCTGGTGCCGGGCGACTTCCAGGGCGCGGCCGATCCGCCGGCGGCGGGGCGCGACTTCGACGCGGCGACCGCGAGCGCGTTCTCGGCCGCGGTGATGACCAACAACATCCAGGTGACGCTGGTCGCGTTCGCGGGCGGGATCGCGTTCGGGGCGCTGACGGTCTACGCGCTGTTCTTCAACGGGCTGCTGCTGGGGACGATCGCGGGGCTGGCGATCGGGGCCGGGAACGGCGTGGCGTTCCTGCGGCTGGTGTCCTCGCACGGGCCGCTGGAGATCTCCTGCATCGTGGTGGGCGGCGTGGCGGGGCTGCGGATCGGGTGGGCGCTGATCCGGCCCGGGACGCTACGGCGGGTGACGTCGCTGCGGCGGGAGGCGGTGCCGGCGGTCGAGCTGGCCGCGGGGACGGTGCCGTGGCTGGTGCTGTGCGGGCTGCTGGAGGGGTTCGCGACGGGGCCGGAGCTGCCGGTGTGGCTCCAGGCCGGGCTGGGCGTCGTGTTGTTCTGCGTCTTCTGGGGGCTCGTGTGGTGGCGCGGCGGCGCCGGTCATAGGACCGCGCGGGCCTTGGCGCGCAGATAGGCGGCGACGAGGTGCGCCGGCAGGCGGTCCGGCGGCGCTTCGAGGACGCGGGCGCCGGCGGCGCGGACCTGCGCGGCGGCGTTCGCGCGAGCGGCGAGGACGTCGCGCGCGATCGTCGCGCGGGCCGCGGCGAGCGCGTCGCCGCCCTCCCCCGCGAGCGCGGCCAGCGCCGGGTCCGACGGGCTGGCCACGATCACCGCGTGGCGGCGCGCGAGCACCGGGACGGCGCGCACGAGCGGGCGCGCGGCGGTCTCCTCGAGCAGGTCGGCGAACACGACCACGAGCGCGCGCTTGGCGCCCTCGGCGCGGCGGAACGCGAGCTCGTAGTCGCTGTCGACCGGGTGCGGCTCGACGTCGAACAGCGCCCGCACGACCGGCCGCGCGCCGGCGCGGCGCGGCGACACGGCGGCGCGGACCTCCGCGTCGAACGCGACCGCGCCGGTGCGGTCGCCGAGCTCGTCGGCCACGAACGCGAGCGCGGTCGCGGCGTCCAGGCACGCGTCGAGCACGGTCGCGGCGCCGAGCGGCGCCGCGCTGAGGCGGCCGGCGTCGAGCAGCAGGAGCAGGTCGCGGTCCTGCTCGAGCCGGTACTGGTTGCTCATCGGCCGCCCGACGCGGGCGGTCGCGCGCCAGTTGACCTGGCGGATGTCGTCGTCGGGCTGGTAGTCGCGGATCAGCTCGAACTCGGTCCCGAGCCCGAGCGGGCCGCGCGCGGTCACGCCTTGGTCGCGGAACCGGCCGCGAGCGACGGCCAGCGCGAGCCGGCGCGCCGCGTGCAGGTCGGGGAAGACGCGCAGCTCGGCGGGCTCGAGCGCCCGGTGGTCCCAGCGCGCGAGGCCGAGCGGCCCGGTCGCGCGGGTCGCCACCGGCGGCAGCGTGTGGCGGCCGCGACGGTGGGCGGTGACCTGCGCCTGCAGGCCGTTCTCCCCCTCGCGCGGCGCGATCGCGAGCGCGGGCGGCGCCGCCTGGCGGACCTTGAGGCGCCCGCCCGCGGGCGCGCGAGCGGCGATCGTGAGCGGCGCGGGCACGCCGCGGCTGAGGACGTCCGGCACCTCGCGGTGCACGCTCGGCGCGCGCCGGGCGGCGCGGGCGTCCACGGCGACGGCGGCGACCAGCGCCAGCGCGGCGAGGGCGACGACGCCGAGCGGGACGAGCAGCGCGGCCAGCGCGATGACCGCGAGCGCGGCGACGGCGCGGGGCGCGGGCGTCAAAGCGCGCGCCTCGCCGCGCCACCGCGCCGCGCCGCGCCGCCGCACACCACACCGCCGCCGCCCCGCGCCGCCGCCCCGCCGCGGCCGGCGCACGCGCGCGTCATCGCGGCACCGGCACGTCCTCGAGCGCGGCGCGGATCGCGCCCGCCGGGGTCGCACGCTCGAGCTCGGCCTCCGGCGTGAGCACCAGCCGGTGACGCAGGACCGGCGCGGCCATCCGCGCGACGTCGTCCGGCGTCACGTACGCCCGGCCCGCCAGCCGCGCCGCCGCCTTGGCCGCGCCGAGCAGGTGGACCGCGGCGCGCGGGGACGCGCCCAGCGCCACGCTCGGCAGCGCGCGGGTGCGGCGCACCAGCGCGACCACGTAGCCCGCGACCTCTTCGGTGACCTCCGTCGCGTCCACCTCCGCCCGCGCGGCCCGCAGGTCCTCCGCGCTCGCCACCGCGACCACGTCGTCGAGCGCCGCCGGCGCCAGCCCGCGTCGCGGCAACCGCAGCAGCGCGCGCTCCTCGGCCTCGCTCGGATACCCGATCGCCACGTGCACGAGGAACCGGTCCCGCTGGGCCTCCGGCAGCGGGTAGGTGCCCTCGTACTCGACCGGGTTCTGCGTGGCCAGCACGAGGAACGGGTCCGGCAGCGCGTGCGAGACGCCGTCGACGGTCACCTGCCCCTCCTGCATCGCCTCCAGCAGCGCGGCCTGGGTCTTCGGCGGCGTCCGGTTGATCTCGTCCGCCAGCACGACGCCCGCGAACACCGGCCCGGGCCGGAAGACGAGCTCGCCGCCGCGCAGCGCCATCGTGCCCGTGACGTCGCTCGGGAGCATGTCCGGCGTGAACTGCAGGCGCCGGAAGTCGACGCCGAGCGCGCGCGCCGTCGCTCCCGCGAGCAGCGTCTTGGCCGTGCCCGGGACGCCCTCGAGCAGCACGTGGCCGCCGAGCGCGAGCGCGGCCAGCATGTCCTCGAGCGCCTCGGCCTGGCCGACGACGACTTTCCCGACCTCGCCCGCGACGCGGGCGTGCAGCTCCTTCACCGTGCCTCCTCCTTGGCCCGCGCCAGCGCGGCGGCGAGCGCGTCGACGTACGCCACCCGCGGCGGCGGGGGATCAGTGTCCGGGTCCTCGGGCGGGCCGAAGCGGCGCCCCACGGCCCAGATCGCGACCAGGGCGGTCAGCGCCAGCCCCAGCAGCGTCCAGCGCACGTGCGCGGGCAGACCCCCGAACCCGCGCGCGACACCGTAGCCGTGCACGGTCTCCAGGAACGCGACCGGCCGGCCGGCCGCCAGCGCGACGCCGAGCGCCGCGTTGTCCCCGCGCGCGAGCGCCCGGTTCTGCAGCGGCGTCGCGTCCGCCACCAGCGCGACGCTGCCGCGTCCCGCTTCGGCGGTGACCAGGAACGGCGCGCGCGGCGGGCCGATCGCCGGCAGCGCCGCGCCGAGGTCCTTCCAGCTCCCGCCGGCCCGCACCGCGCGCACGCCCGCGGTCTCGGTCACGGGGACCAATGTGCCACGAGCGGCGGCGTCCGCCGGCCGCCATGCGGGCGGCGCGTCCAGCACCGCGTCGAGCCAGGACGCGTCCTCCGCCCCGCCCGCCACGAGCCGCCCACCGGCGCGCACCCAGGCGCCGATCGCCTGCGCCTCCTTGGGCTCGAGCACGTCGGGATCGAGCACGATCAGCGTCTCGCCGGCCCGCGGGGCGCGCTTCGCGACCGGCGTGCGCAGGCGGCGCACGGGGATCCCGGAGCGCTGCAGCACGGACGCGTACGCCGCGAGGCCGGCGGGCGCCGTCGCGTAGGACGAGGACGGCGGGCCCTTGGGCTCGGGCGTGAGGCGGTCGACGATCGCCAGCACGACGGCGAACGCCACGAGCCCGGCCGCGATCGCCAGCGTTCCCCGCACCCGCCCGTCCTTCATCGGCGCACCACGCGCGGCCAGCGCTCGCGGGCGGCGTCGAGGTCGTCCGCGGCCGGCTCCCGGCCCCCGTAGACGACGTCGTCGAACGTCGCGGCGAGCGCGTCGAAGTCCTCGCTGTGCACCGCGCGGCGGACCTCGGTGGTCGAGATCGACGGGCGGAACTCGATCGCGCCGCGCGCATCGAGCCGCAGCAGGCCGGCGCGGAAGCGCAGCCGCAGCGCGGCCTCGAGGTCGCCGGCCAGCTCCGCCGCGTCCGCGCGGCGCTCGAGCTCGCGCGGGTCGAGCGAGGCCGGCGCGGCCGCGCGGGCCTGCGCTTCGGCGTGCCGGACGCGCGTCGTCAGCGTGCGCCGCGCGACCAGCCAGGCCGCGCCGAGGACGAGCGCCCCGAGCACGACCCACACGACCGAGCGGCCGCCGGGCAGCAGGTCGTCGAGCCAGTCGAGCGGGACCTTGACGTCGGGCAGCCGGTCCCCGATCCAGCCGATGACGCCCTTGAAGGGCCCCGGCAGCTTCGAGCCGTGGAAGCGGTCCTCGGCGAGCACGGCACGGGCGTCCGCGCGGGGGTCGCCCGACGGAGGCGGCGCGGGCGCGGCGAGCGCGCGCAGCCGGGCGTCGAGCGCGTCGCCGCGCGCCCCGCGCAGCGCCCCGTCGACGTCCACCCGCACGCCGTCGACCGCGTCCACGCCGCGCAGCTGCGCGAGCGCCGCAGGATCGTCGACCGCGGCCGCCGCCAGCGCGCGGAAGTCGGCGGCGGTGACGTCGGCGGCGCGGGCCGCGGGCGCCACGACGAGCAGGAGCGCGACGGCGAGAAGCGCCGCGGCGCGGCGGGTCACAGCCCGCCCGGACCGCGCGGCGCCTCGGGCGGCAGCCAGTCGGCGCGCTTGCCGTCGTCCTCGTCGTCCTTCCGCGGCCAGCCCGGCGGCGGCTGGGACGGCGGCAGCGGGTCCTCCGGCTCCGGCGGCGCGGACGGCGCCTGCCAGCCGCTCGAGGACGACCACTCGGGCTCGGCCGGCGGCGGCGTCCACCCCGGCGGGGGCGGCCAGTACGGCGCGGCCGCGCGCTGCTCGGGCGTGTAGACCACGTCGTCGCCGATCAGCGGCGCCGGCACCGGCGCGCCCGGCGTGAAGCCCTCGGCCTCCAGCTGGAGGTCGAACCCTTCCTTGCGCACGCGCTGATCGAAGTACAGGATCGTCAGGATCGCCGCCAGGTACGGGTAGGAGATCGCGGAGCTCAGCGTCGAGCCGATGACCTGCGCGATCGAGCTCGCGACCACGCTGTCGGCCGCCACCAGCGCGGCGACCGCGACCAGCGCGAGCTGGATCACGAACCCGATCACCGACACGAGGATGTAGCCGACCAGCACCAGCAGGAACGATCCCCACCAGCGCCCGGAGATCAGCTTCCCCGACCGCCCCATCGCCTTGAACACCCCGATCCGCTCGAACAGCAGCGCCGGGAAGCACAGGCACCAGAGCACGCTCAGGTACACGCCCGGGACCAGGCACGCGACGAACCCGACCGAGATCGCGAAGCCGGAGACGATCGCGAGCAGCAGCAGCCGCGGCGAGCGCCGCACGCCGAACCGCAGCGAGCGCTTGATCGACACGTCGGCGCCCAGCCACGCGTCCGACACGGCCTTGAAGCACGCGGTGAACGCGATCAGGAACGTCACCGCCAGCAGGACCACCGAGAGGAAGACGCCGACGAACGCCGCCGTGTCGTCCGGCGTGGACGAGGTCGACGTCGAATCGAGCCCGCTGTTGGCGTCCAGCAGGTCCGGGTCGATCGACGCGAGGATGAGGATGTAGAGGACCCACACCGGGGCGGTCAGCCCCACGATGCACGCCATCAGCGGCTTCCAGTGCCGCGTCACCACCTTGATCCCCGCGTCGAGGATCTCTCCGATGCTCAGCGGCCGCAACGATGTCGTCACGGCCGCGAACCTACCCGTTATGAGAGGACTATGCGCAGCCGCCGGCCATGGCCGGCAGGATCACGAGCGTGTCCGCCTCGCCGACGGCCGTGGAGAGCCCGTCGAGCACGCGGACGTCCTCGTCGTTCAAGTACACGTTGACGTAGCGGTTGAGCTGCCCGTCGGCGCCGAACAGCTGCGACTGCGTCGCCGGATGCTCGCTCGCGAGCGCGCGCAGGACGGCGCCGACGTCCTCGCCGCCCGCCTGCACTTCCTTGGAGCCGCCGACGCTCGGACGCAGAACCGGGGGAATCTTGATCGTGGCCATGGTGCGTGAAAACCCTAGCCAGCGGCGGCGCAGAACGCCTCGTAATCCGGGAACACGCCCATCTGGGCGTCGGAGATCTCCGACGGGTCGATCGAGCAGATCGGGCACTCCGGGTCGCGCCGGACCTTGAGCTCCGTGAACGTCGCACCGAGCGCTTCGTAGAGCAGCAGGCGGCCGATGAGCGGCTCGCCCGAGCCGGTGATCAGCTTGACCACCTCGGTCGCCTGGAACATGCCCATCGTGCCCGGCAGCGTCCCGAGCACGCCGTTGGCGCCGCAGGACGGGGCGAGCTCCGCGGGCGGCGGCACCGGGTACAGGCAGCGGTAGCACGGCCCGTCGTGCGGCTTGAACACGCTCAACTGGCCGTCGAAGCCGAGGATCGACGCGCTCACGACCGGGATGTCGAGCCGCACCGTCGCGTCGTTGAGCAGGTAGCGCGTCGGGAAGTTGTCGACGCCGTCGACGATCACGTCGTAGCCGTCGATGATCTCCATGATGTTCGAGGCGTCCAGGCGCGTCTGGTACTTGACGACGTTCACGTCCGGGTTGAGGCCCTTGATCGCGATCTCCGCGCTGTCCACCTTCGGGGTGCCGATCCGGTCGGTGGTGTGGATCACCTGGCGCTGGAGGTTGCTGAGGTCGACCTCGTCGTCGTCGACGACGCCGAGCGTCCCGACGCCCGCGGCCGCGAGGTAGAGCGCCGTCGGCGCGCCGAGCCCGCCCGCGCCCAGCAGCAGCACCTTCGCGTTGAGCAGCTTGGTCTGCCCCTCGAGCCCGATCTCCGGCACGAGCAGATGGCGCGAGTAGCGCTCGCGCTGCTCCTTGGTCAGCGACACGGGGACGTCGACGTCGTAGCCGCGGTCCTTCCACAGCGTGATGCCGCCGTTCATCGACGCGACGTTGTCGTAGCCGAGCAGCTGCCGGAGCGTGTTGGCCGCCAGCGCGGACCGCTGGCCGGACGCGCAGTAGATGACGACGCGCTGGCCGCGGTCGCTGCCGATGACGCCCTCCACGCGCGACTCGAGGTAGCCGCGCGGGACGTGCTTGGCGCCCGGGATGTGGCCGGCGTCCCACTCGTCGCTCTCGCGCACGTCGAGCAGGACGAAGCCGTTGCCGTTCGAGAGCTCGGCCTTGACCTCGGAAGGGTCGACCTCCTCGACCTGGCTGCGGATCTGGCGGATGACCTCCGCGCCTGACGGACTCATGCGATCAGTGTCCTTTAAAACCAAAGCGGATCGGGATTCAATACTTCAGGAAGTGTAGCGGTAGATGGGGTAGTGACCTGGGGGGCCGCTGCCGATAACCAACGCGAGCCGATGCGCACGCGCACTCTTCTGTCCCAGGTCCTCGCGGTCAACACGGCGCTGGTCGCCGTGACCGCGATCGTCGCCGCGCTGCTCGCGCCCGTGAACGCGGGTGAGACCGCCCGCATCCAGCGCGCCCTGCTGATCGCCCTCGCGATCGTCGCCGCCGTGCTCGTCAACACGCTGCTGATCAAGCGCCGCCTGGCCCCGCTGGACCGGTTGATCGCGACGATGGAGCGCGTCGACCTCGCCTCCCCCGGCCAGCGCGCCAGGGCGCACCACAGCGCGCCGCGCGAGATCCAGCGGCTGACCGCGGGCTTCAACCGCATGCTGGCGCGGCTCGAGGAGGAGCGGCTGGAAGGCGGCCGGGCGGTGATCCGCGCGCAGGAGGAGGAACGCGCGCGCATCGCGCAGGACCTGCACGACGAAGTCAACCAGGCGCTGACGGCGATCCTGCTGCGGCTGCAGGCCGCCGGCCACGACGTCCCACCCGGGCTGCGCGCGGAGCTCAAGGAGATCCAGACGCTCGCCACTCAAGCCATGGAGGAGCTGTTGACCCTCGCCCGCACCCTGCGCCCGACGGCGCTCGACGACCACGGCCTGGTGCCCGCCCTGGCGTCCCAGGTCGCCGACTTCGGCGAGCGCACCGGGATCCGCTCGAGCTTCCACCGCCACGGCGACGCGCCGATGCTCTCCGACGAGGAGCAACTCGTCCTCTACCGCGTGACGCAGGAGAGCCTGTCGAACGTGGTCCAGCACTCGGGGGCGAGCGCGGTGCGCGTGGAGCTGTCCTCGATCGGGCGGACCGTGCTGCGGGTGCGCGACGACGGCTGCGGCTTCAAGCCCGGCGGGCGCAGCGGCCGGCTCGGCGTGTCCGGCATGCGCGAGCGCGCGCTGCTGGTCGGCGGGCGCCTGAACGTCTTCTCGGCGCCCGGCGAGGGCACGACCATCGAACTGACCATGGGAGCGTAGATGCGAATCCTGATCGCCGACGACCACGGGATCGTCCGTGGCGGCATGAAGCTGCTGATCGAACGGCAGCCGGACATGGAGGTCGTCGCGGAGGCGGCGGACGGCGTCGAAGCGTTCGAGCAGGCGCTGGCCACCAAGCCGGACCTGTGCGTGATGGACGTGTCGATGCCGCGCATGACCGGGCTGCAGGCGGCGCGCCAGATCCGCGCGCACCTGCCGGAGACGCAGGTGCTGGCGCTGTCGATGCACGACGACGAGCGCTACGTGTTCGACGCGCTCAAGGCGGGCGCCTCCGGCTACGTGCTCAAGCGCGAGGTCGACCAGGCGCTGCTGAACGCGATCCGCGCGGTCAACCGCGGCGACGCGTTCCTGACCAACGCGGTCGAGCGGACGATCGTGCGCGAGTGGATGAACGACTCGTCCTCCGGCCCCGAGGAGCCGCTGTCGCCGCGCGAGCAGGAGGTGCTCAAGCTGATCGCCGAGGCGTACACGAACAAGCAGATCGCCGAGACGCTGCACCTGGCCGAGAAGACCGTCGAGTCGCACCGCGCGAACCTGCTGCGCAAGCTCGGCATGCGCGACCGCGTGGAGCTCGTCCGCTACGCGATCCGGCGCGGGCTGACCGAGGCCTGAAACGAATCTCCCAGAGCCGCACCTGACGGGTTGTCAGGATGCGGACGTGAGGATCGGACGCCTCTTAGGGCTGGTTGCGGCCACGACGGCGATGCACGGCACGCCGCTGGACGCCTTGAATCAACTGCGCGCGGCGAACGGGATTCCCGCGGGGATCGTCGAGAACACCGACTGGTCGGCCGGCTGCGCCGCGCACATGCGCTACCTGACGCTGAACGGGTTCTCCGGTGACTGGCACACCGAGCTGGCCGGGCGGCCGGGCTACTCGGCGGGCGGGCTGTTCGCGGCGCGCAACGCGGTGCTGTCGAACGCGCCGTCCGTGGGGCTGGAACCGGACTGGGAGACGACCCCGCTGCACATGGCGCAACTGCTCGGACCGCGGCTCGCGGTCACCGGCTTCGCGCCCGGCTGCCTGGTCACCTGGCCCGGTTACGTGCGGCCGGAGCCGGGTGACCTGCGGGTCTACACGTACCCGGGCGACGGAGCGCGCGACGTGAGCTCGCCGTTTCTGTACGTGCTCGGCTACGGGGGCGGGACGAGCGCGGCGCGGCTGTCGGACGTGTCACTGACCGGGCCGGCGGGAGCGGTGCGCGTGCGGGTCGTCGACAATTCGTCGCCCGGGATGCGCGGGTACCTGCCGCCGGGCGGCTACATCGCGCCGGCGACGCCGCTGGTGCCGGGCGCGCGCTACAGCGCCGGAGCGACGTTTTCCTCCGACCGCGGCGCGCGGGTGGTCAAGCGCTGGAGCTTCGTCGCGGGTGAGGGGGCGGGGAGCGACGCGTCGGACGAGGACGGCGGCGGCGACGACGGGTACGGCGAGGCCGGCTCCTCGATCGGAACGGCGACGCCGTTCCCGGCGGGGCGCACGCCGCAGGTCTCTTTGGGGCTGCGGTCGGTGCGCGGGCGGCGAGCGGAGGCGGTGATCCGCGCCCGCGGGAGCGCGGTCGGCCGCCGCGCTCGGGTCACCGTCCAGCGCCTCGGGTGCCGGTGCCGCGCGTCGCGGCGGGTGGTGAAGCTCAGCACCCGCGGCCGCCGGATCGTCATGCGCCGTCCGGTGCGGGTCACCGTCACCGTCGACGGGTTCTTCAAGGGCGAGACCCCGTTCCGGGGCCTCACGCTGTCGCGGTCGCTGCGGTAGCCGCGCGGGCGGTCGCGCGTCGCCGCGCGCCGGCCATCTCCCGTCCGCTTCTTCGCGCCATCGAACAGCGGCCGGGTGGGGAAGCGTGGGTCAAACCGCCACGGCATTCCTCAGGCCGCCTCTTCGCGCCACCCGAGAACGGCGCCCGGGGCCCGAGCCGCCGCGACATCGCTCGACCATGCGTGGGCGAACCGGGCGCCCTGCCGTCTCCGCGCGCGCGGAATGTGGCGCGTTCGCGCTTATCGACGCAGCGAGGGGCGCAATTTCGGCGCATAGCGCCAGAAAGTGACCACTCGCCGCCCGTCATGGCGCGTTGCCGCTCGCCCGCCGCCGACTCGCGCCCGCCGACACCGCCGCAGCCACAGCGGAGACCGCGCACGTCCGCACCCCCGCTCCCCTCACCCGCCGCCGTTCGCCCGCACCCCCGCGCCACCCCGCGGAGACCGCGCACCGCCCCACCCACCACCCCGCGGAGACGCCGCGAAGGGGCACGTACTGGCGCGTAGCGCCAGAAAGTGACCACTCGCCGCCCGTCATGGCGCGTCGCCGCTCGCCCGTCGCGGACTCGCGCCCGCCGACACCGCCGCAACCACAGCGGAGACCGCGCACGCCCGCACCCCGCTCCCCTCACCCGCCGCCGTTCGCCGGCACCCCCGCGCCACCCGCGGAGACGCCGCGAAGGGGCACGTACCGGCGCATCGCGCCAGAAAGTGACCACTCGCGGGGCGGGAGGCGCGCGGGCGCGTCGCCCATCTAGGCTTGACGCACCGTGGTCGCGCCGAGGCTGAAGCTCACCCTGATCGCGCTGACCGTGTGCGCCGTCGCGGCCGTGATCGGCGTCACCTTCGCCGCCCGCAGCCTCCCGCAGAACGTCTCGTACGCGAACGGGTGGGCCGGCGCGCAGCGGCCGCCGCACCTGAAGGTGCCCGACTTCACGCTCACCGACCAGGACGGCAAGACCGTCACCTCCGCCAGCCTCAAGGGCACCCCGGTCGTGTACGCCTTCATCTACTCGACCTGCCGCGACACGTGCCCCGCGCAGGTCTCGACGATCCGCGGCGCGCTCGACGACCTCGGCGACCAGCCGCACCCCCAGGTGATCGGCGTCTCGGTCGACCCCGCCAACGACACCCCCACGCGCGCGAAGTCCTTCCTCCTCAAGCAGCAGATGACCGGGCGGATGCGCTTCCTGCTCGGCACCCGGCAACAGCTCCAGCCGGTCTGGAACGCGTTCGGCATCCAGCCGCAGACCGACACCCTCGAGCATTCAGCTCACACGGTTCTGGCCGATGCTAGGGGCATGCAGCGGATCGGCTTCCCGTACGAGCACCTCACGCAGCCAGGCCTGGTCCACGACCTCGAGCGCCTGAACCGAACCGAGTGAGCCGCTTCCGCGAGCTCCAGTTCTTCGGGGAGTGGCGTCCCTACCAGCGCGCCGCGCTCGCCGCGTTCGAGAAGGACGTCAAGCACGGCAACAAGAGCACGCACATCGTGGCTCCGCCGGGCTCCGGGAAGACGCTGCTCGGCGTCGAGCTGATCCGCCGTGTCGGCAAGCGCGCGCTCGTGCTCGCCCCCAGCCAGGGCATCCAGCAGCAGTGGCCGCGCGCGGTCGGCGCGTTCACGCCGGACCCGGCGAGCGTCGCCGGCGCCGACCCGGCGAAGCCGATCGCCTGCCTGAGCTACCAGGCGCTGTGCCAGCTCGAGGACCCGGAGATCGTGCTCGGCCGCCTCGCCCAGTCCCGCTGGGCGGACGAGCGCGCCGCCACCACCGGAACGACCCCCGAGGAGGCCCAGCGCGAAGGCGAGGCGTTCGCGGGCGCCGCCGCCGACCGCCGCGCCCGTGAGCTCGCGCGCATCTCCGCCGCCCTCAAGCGCGAGGTTGCGCGCGGCGAGCACGCGGGCGTCGAGCTCCGGGACCTCCTCTCCGCCACCGCCCGGAAACGCGTCCACACGATGGCCCAGCTCGGCGTCAAGGTCGTCCTGCTCGACGAGTGCCACCACCTGGCCAGCCTGTGGGGCTACGTCGTCCGCGCCATCCTCGGCGAGCTGGGTGAGGACGTCCACGTGATCGGCCTCACCGCGACGCCCCCGATCGGCCTCCCGGAAGCCGAGGCCGAGCTCTATGAGGCCCTGCTCGGCCCCGTCGACTTCACCGTCCCCACCCCGGCGGTCGTGCGCGACGGCCACCTCGCCCCCTACCAGGAGCTGGCCTGGCTGACCGAGCCGCTGAAGTCCGAGCGCGACTGGCTGGCCGAGCACGACACGCGCTTCAAAGAGCTGATCACCGCGCTGCACGACGACGCGACGAGCGATATCGCCTTCCCCGTCTGGGTGATGACCCGGATGCGCGAGCGCCGCCGCGGCCCCGACGACGACGCCGAGGTCCCCTGGGAGGCGTTCCAGAAGCGCGCGCCGAAGCTCGCCCGCGCCGGCATCCGCTTCCTGCTCTCCGCGAACCTCGAGACGCCGACCGGCGCGCCACGCGGCGAGGCGTACCGCCGCCCGCCGGACCTCGAGGACTGGCTGACCCTGCTCGAGGACTACGCGCTGCGCTGCCTGGTCCCGGCCGACTCCGCCCGTGCCGCCGAGCGCTACGACGCGATCGCCGCCGCGCTCAGAGAGCTCGGCTTCCAGCTCACCCGCAAGGGCATCCGCCGCGGCACGTCGGAGGTCGACCGCCTGCTGACCGGCTCCCAGGCCAAGGCGCTCGGCCTGGTCGAGGTGCTCGACGCCGAGCAGCAGAACCGCACCGACGCGCTGCGCGCGCTCGTCCTGTGCGACGCCGAGCTCGCCTCCCCGCGCGCGGACGACGCCCTGACCGGCGTGCTCGACCCCGCCGCCGGCACCGCCCGCCACGCGCTGCTCGCGATCGCCGCCGACGAGCGCACGAGGGACCTCCGCCCGCTGCTGGTCTCCGGCCGCGGCCTGCGCTGCGCGCCGCAGGACGCCGAGGCGCTGCTCGCCGCGCTCGAGCGCGAAGCCCAGGAGCACTTCAACCTCCCCGAGTGGGACGCGGAGGTCGACGGCCTGCTGGTCTCCCTGCAGTCCTCCGGCGCCGAGTGGATGCCGCGCGCGTGGGTCGAGCTGGCGACCACGCTGCTCAAGGAGGGCGTCACGAAGACGCTCGTCGGCACCCGCGCGCTGCTCGGCGAAGGCTGGAACTGCCCGCCGCTGAACGTGATGGTCGACCTGACCGTCGCCACCACCGGCGTCAGCGTCCAGCAGATGCGCGGGCGCAGCCTGCGGCTGGACCCGCGCGACAGGACCAAGGTCGCCTCCAACTGGGACATCGTCTGCGTCGCGCCCGACCTCGTCCGCGGGACGGCCGACTACGAACGCTTCGTGCGCAAGCACCTGCACCTGTTCGCCCCCGCCGAGGACGGCGAGATCGAGGCCGGCCCGTCACACGTGCACCCCGAGCTGGGTCCGTTCGCGCCGCCCCCGGTCACCCGCTTCGCCGCGCTCAACCGCGCGCAGCTCGACCGCGCCGCCGACCGCGACGGCGCGCGCGACCGCTGGCGTGTCGGCGCCCCCTACCGCGGCGTCGAGCTGCCGACGCTGCTCGTGCGCCACTCCCGCGACGAGGTCCCCGCGCGGACGTCGACCCGGCCCCCGCGCCTGAGCCAGCGCGTGCCGCTCGCCAGCGGGCTCGGCGGCGCCGCCGCGTTCGGCGTGCTCGGCGTCGCCGCCAGCGCGCCGCCGCTGCTCGCCGGGCTCGCGCTCGCGCCCGCCGGCCTCGCCTGGGCGGCGGTGCGCCTGCGCGCGATCAAGCGGCGGCTGCCGGCCGTCCTGCCGCTCGACGCCGCCGCGCGGGCGGTCGTCGACGGCTACCGGGACCTCGACGAGCTGCCGCCCGACGTCGCCGCCTCGCTGACGATCGAGCCGCGCGCCTCCGGCTACCTGCGCGTCGAGCTGACCAAGGCGACCCCCGCTCAGGGCCGCGCGTTCGCGACCGCGCTCGACGAGCTGATCGGCGTCGCCGACAACCCGCGCTACCTCGTGTCGCGCCCGCTCGCGGACCCGCACCGCTCCACGCTCGGCCTGCTCGGCCGCGTGCTCGCCCGCAAGCCGCCGTTCGAGGAGCGCCTGCACCCGGTCCCGGCCGACCTCGGCCGCCACAAGGACCGTGCGGAAGCGTTCGCGCGCGCCTGGCGGCGCCACGTCGGCCCCGGACGGCTGATCTTCACCCAGCGCAGCGAGGAAGGCCGCGAAGCGCGCGCCGAGGCCGCGTCCGCGGACAGCGGCTACGAGACGCTGGTCCGCGACGTGTGGGTTTGAATCAAGGCGTCCAACGCCGCGTCCTCGCGGTCCTGCGCGGCGCGGTAGACGGCGTAGCCGCCGCGATCTGAGCGCCAGTGCGCGAGCGCCGCGCCGGCCTCCTCGGCGGCGTCGCGCCAGGCCGCCAGCTCGAGGCTCCACGAGTCGCTGCGCAGCACGATCTCGAACGTGTCGGGCACGTCGTCCAGCAGCGATCTGAGCTCACGGGTGTTCATCCCGCATCGAGGATGCCCGATCGGACCTTTCCGAATCCTCAAAACCGCGTCCGCGGATCTTCGCCCAGACGATCGCGCCGACCATCGCGAGCACCGGCGCGAGGTAGAGCAGCTGTGCCGCCCAGTGACCCGGATGCGCGAACAGCGTCATGCGTTGAGCGCCGCCGACAGCAGCCAGAGTCCGAGACACGTGAACGCGACCATCAGGACCAGCATGACGATCTGCGAGCGGGTCGCCATCCGTGCTGACCCGTAGACCTCGAGGGCGCGATCATGCGCGAGCACGAGGCCGGCGACGTGGCCGACCACCAGCGCGCCGACCTGCACGTACCAGATGCCGGTCGCGCTCACGACGCCGTAATCGATCGAGCGCTCGGCGCCGCCGAACAGGTTCGCGCCCGTGCCGAGCGGGTCGCTCGCCAGGCGCCACAGGTCCTGCCCGTTGTAGGCCAGCAGCGAGAAGTAGTGGGCGACCAGGTAGCCGGCGGCGATCGGGACCAGCGTGTGCGCGAACGCGCGCGCCAGCGCGCGCCGGTCGACGCCCTCCGGCGGGCGCATCCCGAGCATGCCGAGGATCCAGATCGCGGCCACGATCGCGACGGCGCCGGCCAGGCCGACGACGAAGCCCAGCTCCAGCGACGTGCCGAGCGACAGCCCCAGGTCGTGGAAGAACCGCTGCAGATCCTGCGCGAGGTCGTTGAACAGCGCGCCCTCCTTGGCGCCGTCGAACGCCGTGCTGCCGATCGAGATCACCAGCAGGACGCTGGTGCCGGCGACCGGCGCCAGCCAGGACGCGCCGGAGAACGGCACGCGCAGGTACAGCCGGCCGGCCCGCCGCCCGACCGCCGACAGCGACGCGATCAGCCCGAAGAAGACGCCGAACGCGTCCGCGTTGCGCGTCCACGCCTCGACGCCGTAGAGGCTCATCCCGATCAGCATCACGACGAAGTAGACGAGCATCAGGATCGCCAGCGGCGCGGGCTCGGTCGCCTTCGCCCAGCACAGCTCGCAGATCGCGAACGCGAACAGCCCGGCGGCGGCGGGGAAGCGGCCGAGCCGGTACTCGAGCGGCTCCGGCAGCGCGCCGAACCGGGCCGCCGTCCAGCCGGTCGCGCGGCCGACCGCGCGCCACGGGCTCAGCAGCGCCCACACGTTGCCGAACAGCAGCGACGCGAACGGCACGGCGACCCAGAAGATCACGTAGACCATGGTCGGCGCCAGGTTGTCGCTCTGGCCGCTGGTGCCGGCGATCCCGGCGTAGACCGTGATCAGGAAGACCGCGACGCCGAGCGCGCCGAGGACGACCTCGACCGCGCGCGGGAGGACGAACAGGTCCTTGGTCGAAAGCGCTTTGAGCTTCGGCCGCGACCAGCCGAGCGCGAGCGCGACGAACGAGACGACGAGCACCGCCGCGGCGGCAGCGCCGAACAGCGTCTCGGGAATCGGGAGGTCGGCGCGGCCGACGATGCCGTGAGCGAACAGGAGCACGGCCGCGAGTCTATGAACGAAAACGGCCCCGCAGACGCGGGGCCGTTTTGACGCAGGCTCAGTAGTGCGTCAGGAGCACTTGACGTCGGCCGTGGCGGTGTGCGTCGGCACGGCCGGCGGGCCCGGGTTGTTCACGAACGTGATCGTGTTCTTGAACGTGAGCTTCTTGCTCTTCGGGCAGCTGTTGATCTTGACGAGGCTCTTGCCGCCCTTGGACCAGAGGTTCGCGGTGATGTCGACGAGGCCGTTGTAGACACCGGCGGGCAGCTGCTGGGCCGGGTTCTCCGGGATCTTGACGGTCAGCGCGTTGCCGCTGATCTTGCCGGTCGCGACGCCGGTGATCGCGCCGTCACCGAGCTTGAGGTAGAACGCGATCGTCTTCGCCCCGGTCGCGTACGGCGTGACGTTGAACTTGACCGGAGACGGCGCCGTGCCGCTCACGCCGGCGAGCGCGTTGGCGACCGTGGTCGGGCCGATCTGCGACTTCTTGTCACACGCCGCCGGCCCCTGGTTGGCGAGCTTGCTGACGCTGCACGTCTTGAAGTCCTTCGTGGAGAGCGTGATGCCCTTCGGGACGACGATCTTCAGCTGAGACGCGGTCTGGCTCGTGGCGTTGTTCTTGATCTTCAGAACGAGCTTCGTCGCCTTCGGCTTCTTGCTCGTGCCGGCCTTGCTCGGGCTGAGGCTGACCGACAGGGTCGAAGTTGGCTCGTCCTGGGCCTGGGCGATGCCGGTGAGGCCGAGGGCGAACGCCGCCGTGCCGGCAGCGAGGAACGTCTTGCGCAAGGAGGGACTCCTCAGGGAGTGGGTGGTGTTTCCGAACTGGAGAGGCGCGGGCGGGCAGGCCGCACCGCGGACTGGTATCAACAACACGTCAGGAGTGAAAAAGTTTCGCTGCTAGCGTCGCGGGCCGCATGCGTTCCGAGAGTCCGAGCATCACTGCTCCACCGTTTCCTCGCAACTTACCGTGGATCAATGCGGCGATGCTCCGCATGGACCAGCAGCGCGGGAAAGTCGTGCTGCTGGAGTTCTGGGACTTCTGCCGCGTCAACTCCCTGCATACGCTGCCGTACCTGAAGGCGTGGCACGAGCGCTACGCCGCCCACGGGCTGCGCGTCGTGCAGGTGCACACGGGCGGGTTCCTTCCCGCGCGGTCGGAAGCGAACGTCCGGCGCGCGGTCGAGCGGCTGGGCATCGAGTGGCCGGTGGTGGTCGACGCCGAGCTGGAGATCTGGGACATCTACGGCAACGAGGGCTGGCCGGCGCGCTACCTGTGGGACCAGGAGTCGACGCTCTATTCGCTGCACTACGGCGAGGGCGCGTACACGGAGACCGAGCTCGAGATCCAGTCGCTGCTGGGCGTGTCGCAGGAGCCGGTCGCGCCGGTGCGGCCCGAGGACGAGCCGGACGCGCTGATCGTCGCGCCGACGCCCGACCAGGCCGGCGCCTACTCGGGGCCGTACGCCGCCGGGGGCGTCTGGGTCGTGGTCGACGGCGCGGGCACGCTGTCGGTCGACGGCGCGCCGTTCCCGGTGGTGGAGCCGGGGTGCTTCGAGGTGGTCGCGCACGAGCGCCACACGGAGGCGGAGCTGGCGCTGGAAGCCGGCGAGGGCGTGACCGTGCACGCCACGTGCTTCACGCCCGGTCTGGCCTGAGCTCCGCGTGGCCGCGGTCGCCGAGCAGGCGGACCAGCCGCGGCGGTCCGTCGTCCTCGACGATCACCGCGGTGCCCGGCCAGTACGGCGAGCGGTTCGGCTCCGGGCCGACGAAGTGCGGCTGGTAGACCCACGATCCCGTGTTGACGATCCCGTCCCACTCGACCGGGTCGTCCCCCGGCCACGGCCCGGAGCGGTGCGAGTGGCCCCAGACGACGTGGCGCGCGGGCAGGTCCAGGCGCGCGATCACCTCGCGGATGCCGCGCAGGTAGCCACGACGCAGCGCGGTCGCTGACAGGTTCGCTTCCAGCGGGCCGAGCCCGGCGCGGTTGAGCGCGAACACCGTCGCGCGGTAGCCCGCCTGCAGCGCGAGCGAGCGCGGCGTCCGCGGGCCCGTGAGCCGGCCGTAGGTCGACGCGGACGCGCTCCCGCCGACCGAGACGACGCTGTGGTCGGCGCGCTGCGTGAGCGCGTGCAGCCAGGCGTAGAGCGGGCTCAGGACCGCCTCGTAGTCGTCCGCGGTGGCGTGGCGGGCGGGGAGCTTGGCGACGTAGCGGGCCATCGTCCCCGCCGCCAGGCGCTCGAACGTCGGCACCGTCGCGTGCACGTCGGCGTAGTGGCCGTGGAAGGCGTAGACGTCCTCGCGCAGCCAGACGCCGGGGTAGGCGAGCTGGAGCCTTGCCGGTGCTGCCGCGGCCGCGAGGCGCTGGGCGAGCGGGCCGGCGTCGCGCGGCTCGAACCGCTGCTCGAGGCCGAGGAAGCCGGACGGCTCGCTCTGCAGCCGCGCGTCGATCCAGCCCGCCGCGAGCCCGTGGTCGTGGTTGCCGGCCAGCAGGAGCAGCTCCTTGTCCGGGCCGAGCGCGGCGCCGACGTCGGCGAAGAACGGCGCGGCGATCTCCAGCGCGTCACGGTGCGCGGCCTCGCGCAGCTCGAGCCCGTCGCCGAGGATCACGAACCGGTCGACGTCGTCGAGGGCCTCGAGCAGCGGCGCGCGCAGGTCGGCCCGGCGCAGCAGGTCGGTGCGCTGGGTCTTGCCGAGGTGCAGGTCGGAGACGACGAGGGTCCGCATGCTCGGGCACTAGTGTGCCGGTCCATGCCGCCGCTCGATGGGATTCTCGTCGCCGACTTCTCCCGTGTCCTCGCCGGGCCGCTCGCCGCGATGCTGCTCGGCGACCTGGGCGCCGACGTGATCAAGGTCGAGCGGCCGGACGGCGGCGACGACACGCGCGCGTGGGGGCCGCCGTGGCACGACGGGGACGCGACGTACTACCTCGGGCTCAACCGCAACAAGCGGTCGATCGCGCTCGACCTCGCCGACCCGGTCGACCGCTCGCGCGCGCGGACGCTCGGGGAGCGGGCGGACGTGCTGATCGAGTCCTTCCGGCCCGGGCTGATCGCGTCCTGGGGCCTGGACGGGGACACGCTGCGGGCCCGCAACCCCGGCCTGGTGTCGTGCTCGGTGACCGCGTTCGGGACCACGTCGGACGAGGCCAAGGCGCTGCCGGGCTACGACTTCCTGCTGCAGGCGATGGGCGGGCTGATGTCGATCACCGGCGAGCCGGACGGGCGGCCGCTGAAGGCCGGGACCGCGGTCGTCGACCTCGTCTGCGGGCTGCTGGCGGCCAACGGGATCCAGGCGGCGCTGCTCGAGCGGGGGCGGACGGGGCGCGGGGGGCACGTCGAGGTCTCGCTGATGGACTCCGTGCTCGCGTGCCTGCTCAACCAGGGCAGTGCGTGGGTCGGGGCGGGCGTGAGCGGACGGCGGCGCGGGAACCGGCACCCGAGCATCGTCCCGTACGAGACGTACGAGACCGCCGACCGGCCGATCGCGGTCGCGGTCGGCAACGACCGGCTGTTCGCGCGGCTGTGCTCCACGATCGGGCGGCCGGAGCTGGCGGACGACTCGCGCTTCGCCACGAACACGACGCGGGTCGCGAATGCCGACGCGCTGGCGGCGGAGTTGGAGGCCGCGCTGCGGACCCGCTCGGCCGACGCGTGGGTGGCGGCGCTGCGGGCGGCGAAGGTCCCGGCCGGGCCGATCAACGGCATCGACGAGGCGTTCGCGCTCGCCGACGAGCTGGCGATGGAGCCGACCGAGGAGGTGGACGGCGTCCCCCTGATCCGCCCGCCGCTGCGGCTCGACGGCGAGCGCCCACCGATCCGCCGCCGCCCGCCGCGGCTGGACGAGCACGGCGACGAACTGCGCGCCTGGCTCGACGAGGCCGCCGCCGCGGCCGAACGTTAACGTCACCTAAAGGGGCCAGGCCCCTTTAGGAAGCGTTTAGACCGGTTGCACGTGGGTGACGAAGTCGCCTGAGTCCAGCAGCGCGTGGACCAGGATCGACGGCGGCTCCGTCGTGAGGACCATGTCGGGGACCTCGAAGTCGAGGCCGGACTGCACGTTGGTCGACGTGCAGGTGACGACCGGGCAGCCGCCGAGCGCCGCGGCGATCGTGCGGTGGACGTGGCCCGCGGTGACGGCGCGTACGTGGGGCGACGCGCGCAGCAGCGCCGCCAGCGCCTCGCGGTCAGCGGCCGGCAGGCCGATCGCGTCCAGCCACGCGATCCCGGTCACGAGCGGCGGGTGGTGCATCGCCACCAGCGTCGGCACGTCCTCGGTCAGCTGCGCCGCCAGCCAGTCGAGGTCGAGCGTTCCGTCGTCGCGCCCCGCGATCGTCGTGTCGCACATCACCACGCGCATCCCGCCCGCGTCGACCGTGTAGCGCGCTCCGATGTCGAACCGGTCGTGGTTTCCCGGCAGCCAGTGCACCGGCATCGGCAGCGGCGCCAGCAGCGCGCGGGCGAGCGCGTACTCCCGCTGATCCCCGGTGTTCGCGATGTCCCCCGTGAGCAGCACCGCGTCCGGCAGCGGCTTGAGCGCGAGCACGCGCTCCACGGCCGCGCTCAGCGCCGCCGGCGACGCGGCGTCCTCGAGCCGGAGGTGCGGATCGGAGAGCTGAGCGATCAACGTCTTCGGCATCCGTCCCAACTTAAAGGTGCCAGGCCCCTTTAAGTGCTCCTTATGTAACTTACGTTGACTAACGCCCATTGTCAACTAGAGTTGCTCAACTGTGACGATCGACCTGACCGAACCCGAGAGTCCCGCCGACGGGCTCGCCGCGGTGCTCGCGCTGCGGCGGCTCGCCGAGCAGCTCGAGGCCGCCGAGGTCGAGCGCGCGCTGCGCGACGGCTGGAGCTGGCCGGAGGTCGCGGAGGCGCTCGGCGTGACCCGGCAGGCCGTGCACAAGAAGCACGCCAAGCGGCTGATCGCCGCCGGCGTCGAGCTGAGGAGACGCTGATGTTCAACCGGTTCACCGGCGAGGCGCGGATGGTCGTCAACGACGCGGTCGACGTCGCCGCCGAGGTGCGCTCGCCGCGCGTCGAGGCCGAGCACCTGCTGCTGGCGGTCACGCGCGGCAGCGGTCCCGTCGCCCGCGCGCTGCACGACGCGAACCTCGACTACGAGGGGCTGCGGGACGCGCTCCGGGCGGAGACCACCCGCAGCCTCGCGGCGGTCGGCGTGACCGCGGCGACGCCCGAGTTCAGCCCGTTCGTGGACCGCCCGAAGCTCGCCACCTCGGCCAAGCTCGCGCTCGAACGCGCGCTGCGCGTCGCGGTCGCCCGCGGGGACAAGCGGATCGGCAGCGCGCACATCGCGCTCGGCACCCTGCGCGCGCCCACCGGCACCGTCCCGCGCGCACTCGAAGCGGCCGCGATCAGCCGCCCTGAGCTGATCACGAGGATCGAGCGCGCCGCAGACGACGCGCCGCCGTCACGGTGATCGCGGCCAGCACGGCCAGCACCGCGAGCGCCGCCCACAGCAGCGGGTCCGACGCCGAGAAGTCGCCCAGCGCGTGGCCGAGGTACGTCGCCGCGGCCGTGACCGGCAGCACGCCGACGAACGACGTCCACGTGTAGCGCCACGCCGGCACGCGCGCCGCGCCCGCCAGGTAGCCGACGAGGCTGTAGGGCACGAGCGGGATCAGCCGAGCGAGGACGAGCACGCCGGCGCCGCCGCGCTCGATCAGCCGCTCGGCCGCGAGCACCCGCGTCTCCCCCGCCAGCCGCACCGCGATCGGCCGCCCCGCCACGCGCCCGAGCGCGTACGCGAGCAGCCCGGACGCCGTCCACGCCGCCAGCACGAGCGGTAGCGCGACCGCGAACCCGAAGGCCAGCCCGGCCGTCGCGTTGACGATCTCGGCCGGGAAGAAGACGACGGCGTGCGCGAGGATCAGCACGACCACGACCACCCCGCCCCACACGCCGAGCGAGCGCAGCTGGGCCTGCAGGGCGTCCACGTCGCCGTGCAGGACGTGCCCGAGCGCGACCCGCAGCGGCTCGATCGCCCACACCGCCGCCGCGGCGACCGCCAGCGCGAGCAGGGTCAGCAGCAGGCGGCGGCGCACGTGCGGCTCACGCTATGCGTCGGCCGCCGCCAGTGCCTGCCGGATCGGCTTCGGAAGCATGAAGCGCACGTCCTCGCGCAGCACTTCGAACTCCGAGATGTCCGTGGTCCCGCGGGCGCGGAAGAAGTCCACCAGCCCCTCGACCAGCGTCTCCGGCGCACTCGCGCCCGAGGAGATCCCGACGACCTTGACGCCTTCCAGCCAGGCCTCCTGCACCTGGTCGGCGCCGTCGATCAGGTGCGACGCGGCCCCGTGGTCGCGCGCGACGTCCACCAGCCGGTTGGAGTTGGACGAGTTCTTGGAGCCGATCACCAGCACCAGGTCGCACTGCGCGGCCATCTGGCGCACGGCGGCCTGGCGGTTGGTCGTCGCGTAACAGATGTCGTCCGTGCGCGGGCCGGTGATGTGGGGGAAGCGCTCGCGCAGGCGGGCGATGATCGAGCGCGTCTCGTCGACCGAGAGCGTCGTCTGCGAGATGTAGGCGAGCTTGTGCTCGTCCTGCACCTCGAGCGCGTCGACGTCGGCCTCGGACTGGACGAGCACGATGTGGTCGGGCGCCTCGCCCATCGTGCCTTCGACCTCCTCGTGGCCGGCGTGGCCGATCAGGATGATCGTGTAGCCGTCGGCGGCGAACTTGATCGCCTCGCGGTGGACCTTGGTCACCAGCGGGCAGGTCGCGTCGATCGTGCGCAGGTTGCGGCGCTCCGCGTCCGCGTGGACCGCGGGCGCGACGCCGTGCGCCGAGAACACCGTGACCGCGCCCTCGGGGATGCTGTCGTCGAGCTCGTCCACGAAGATCGCGCCGCGCTCGCGCAGCGTCTCCACGACGTGCTTGTTGTGGACGATCTCCTTGCGCACGTACACGGGCGCGCCGTGCAGCTCGAGCGCGCGCTCCACGGTCTGGACCGCGCGGTCGACGCCCGCGCAATAGCCGCGCGGAGCGGCGAGCAGGACCTTGTCGGGAGCATGCATCAGACTTCGATGGTAGATGCTCGATCGCACGCTGCACCACGCCGAGGCGTTCCTGTCGTCCCTGCCGGAGCGGCGTGTGGGGCACCGGGCCGCTCCGGACGCCCTGCGCGTCGAGCTGACCGACGACGGTGTCGATCCGGCGCAGGTGCTGGACGAGCTGGTCGCCGCCGCGGACCCGGGCATCGTCGCCACCGCCGGTCCGCGCTACTTCGGCTTCGTCACCGGCGGAGTGCTGCCGGCGGCGCTGGCCGCGGACTGGATGACGTCGGTCTGGGACCAGAACGCGCACCTGTGGATCGGGTCGCCCGCCGCGTCGGTGGTCGAGGAGGTCGTCGAGGGCTGGGTGCTGTCGCTGCTCGGGCTGCCGGCGACCGCCAGCGTCGGGATCGTGACCGGCGCGCAGATGGCGAACGTGACGTGCCTCGCCGCCGCGCGCGACACCGTGCTCAAGCGCGCGGGGTGGGACGCGGCCTCGCAGGGGCTGATCGGGGCGCCGCCGCTGACCGTGATCGCCGGCGCGGAGGCGCACGCGACGATCTTCAGCGCGCTACGGATGCTCGGGCTCGGGCGCGAAGGCGCGCGGCTGGTGGCGGTCGATGACCAGGGCGCGATGCTCCCGGACGCCCTCGAGCGCGCGCTGGCGGACGCCGGGCCGGCGACGATCGTGTGCGCGCAGGCGGGCAACGTCAACAGCGGCGCGTTCGACCCGTTGGAGGCGATCGCCGAGCTGTGCGCGGACGCCTGGCTGCACGTGGACGGGGCGTTCGGGCTGTGGGCGGCCGCGTCGCCGCGGCTGCGGGAGCTGGTGCGGGGCGTCGAGCGGGCGGACTCGTGGGCGACCGACGCGCACAAGTGGCTCAACGTGCCCTACGACGGCGGGCTGGCGATCGTCGCCGACCGCGCGGCGCACCGGGGCGCGCTCGGGCTCAGCGCGGCGTACCTGTCGGCGGGCGCGCAGCGCGACAACTACGACTACACGCCGGAGGCGTCGCGGCGAGCGCGCGGGTTCGCGATCTACGCCGCGCTGCGCTCGCTCGGGCGGCGCGGGCTGGCGGAGCTGATCGAGCGCAACTGCGCGCAGGCGGCGCGGTTCGCGGAGCTGCTGCGTGCCGGCGGCGCGTCGATCCTCAACGACGTCGTCTTGAACCAGGTGGTGGTCGCGGCGTCGCCGGAGGCGGTCGCGCGCGTGCAGGCGGACGGAACGTGCTGGGCGGGCGCGACCGTCTGGCGCGAGCGCGAGGCGATGCGGATCTCCGTCTCCTCGTGGGCGACGACGGACGCCGACGTCGAACGTTCGGCCGCTGCCATCCTGCGCGCGCTGTAGCCGCGTGCTCCGCGGCCGATTAGGCGGGGCATGACCCGACGTCTGCTCCTGCTCGTCCGCCAGCAACCGATCGCGCTGGTCGCGCTCTTCGTGGCGCTCGGCGGGACGTCGTACGCGGCCGCCGGCGCGGTGCGCTCGACCGCGACCTACGCGTGTCTGCGCAACGGCAAGCTGCGCGTGGTCGCGGCACCGTCGAAGTGCACGGCGCGCGAGACGGCGATCTCCTTCAAGGGGGAGCGCGGGCCGTCGGGCGAGAACGGCGCCGCGGGCGCGGCGGGCCGGGACGGCCTCGCCGGGGCGGCGGGGAAGGACGGCGTCGCCGGCCCGGCCGGGCGCAACGGCGTCGACGGCGCGACCGGGCCGGCCGGCAAGGACGGCGCGGACGGGCGCGACGGGACCGACGGCGTCATCGGGCGCGACGGCATCGACGGCGCGACCGGCCCGGCCGGCAAGGACGGCGCGGACGGGCGCGACGGGACCGACGGCGTCATCGGGCGCGACGGCGTCGACGGCGCGACCGGCCCAGCCGGCGAGACCGGACCCGCCGGCCCGCAGGGTCCCAAGGGCGACATCGGCCCGCAGGGCGCCAAGGGCGACACGGGCGAGCGGGGTCCGCAGGGCGAGACTGGCCCGCAGGGCCCGGCCGGACCGTTGGAGCCGATCAACGACCTGCTCTCGCGCCTGTCGACCGTCGACGGTCACGGCTCCGGCCTCGACGCCGACACGCTCGACGGGCAGCACGCCAGCGCCTTCGTCAGGCCGGCCACGTTCGACGGCCTGTTCGACACGCGCCTGCAGTCGTACTTCGGCCGGTGGCGCCCGCTCTCCCCCAACGGGTCCTCGGGCGGCGTCGACTGCGTCATCGGCACCATCCAGCTAACCGCGGCGACCTACCCCCCGCCCGGGTACATGGCCGCGAACGGCGACATGCTCCCGCTCGCGCCGTACACGGCCCTGTTCGCCATCATCGGCACCGCCTACGGCGGCAACGGCCAGACCACGTTCCAGCTGCCGGACCTGCGCTCGCAGGCGCCCAACGACACCGCCTACGTGATCTGCGTCGACGGGATCTTCCCGAACCGCAACTGATCCTCAGCGCCGGCGCAGGAACTCGAAGAGGGCCTCGCCGCTCTTGTCGAGTGACGTCTTAGACACCGCGGTTAAGTCGTCGCAGGTCTTGTGCCAGCAGGGGAAGTTGAAGTCGATCAGGTCGATCGCGGGCACGCCGCGGCGCAGGAACGGCGTGTGGTCGTCCTCGACCACGCCCTGCCGGAGGTCCGGGAACGCGTCGCCGGCGCCGACGCGCTCGGCGGCCTCGCGCAGGTCGGCCCACATCGAGGCGTCCGAGCTCGCCTCGTACGGGATCGCGAGCTGCCGGTTGGCGATGAAGTCCATCAGCACCAGCTCCTTGATCCGCTTCGCGTACTTGCGCGCGAACGGCTTGGAGCCGCGCAGACCCGTGCCGTAGAAGTCGTTGTCGTCGGTCGCCTCCTCGCCGTCGAACGCGACGAACCAGATCGGCGACGCGTTCGCCGGGCGCTTGGCCTTGCGCAGCGTCCGGGCGAGCTCGAGCAGGGCCGCGGTCCCGCCCGCGCCGTCGTTGGCGCCGACGAAGTCCGGGATGTCCTTGGTGTCGTAGTGCGCGGCGAGGACGATCGGCTTGCCCTTGCCGGGAATCGACCCGATCACGTTGCGCAGCCCACCCGGCAGGTTCTGGTAGCGGGCGTTGGGCAGGCGCGCCTTGATGTAAGCGGCCAGCTTGCGCGACGCCGGCGAGCCCGCGGGACGCGGGCCGAGCTTGACCTGGTACTCGAGCGTCGCCCACGCCCGGTCGGCGTCGAAGCGGTCGACCCGCTTCGCGGGCGCGGCCGTCGGCGCCTCGGTGGCGGCCGCCGCCGGCTCCGGCGGCGGGGCCTTGGCCTCGCTCCCGCCGCACGCGGCCAGCACGAGCGCGCAGAGCAGCGCGAGCCTAGTCATTCGCGGTCGCGGCGTCGAGCAGGCCGGCGAAGCGCTCGCGCGCGGCCGCGCGGCGGGTCGGGACGTGCTCGCTCGGCACGTCGTGCGGCTCGTAGCCGCGCAGGATCCGCCGGGCGACCGACTGGCGGTGGACCTCGTCCGCCCCGTCGTAGAGCCGCGCGGCGCGGGCGTAGCGGTACATGGCCTCCAGCGGGAGGTCGGTCGAGTAGCCGAGCGCGCCGTGGACCTGCAGCGCGCGGTCGACGACGTCGAACAGCACGCCCGCCCCGAAGAACTTGATCAGCCCGATGTCCGTGCGCGCGGCCGCCGCGCCCTCGGTGTCCATCCGCCACGCCGCGTGCAGCGTCATCAGCCGCGCGGCCTGCATCTGCGCGGCGCTGTCGGCCACCCAGTTCTGCACGGTCTGCTTGTCCGCCAGCGGACCGCCGAACGCGTGCCGGGAGACGGCGCGCTCGCACAGCATGTCGAACGCGCGGCGGGACACGCCGAGCCAGCGCATGCAGTGGTGGATGCGGCCCGGGCCGAGCCGGTGCTGGGCGATCAGGAAGCCCTCGCCCTCGGCACCGAGCAGCGCGTCGGCGGGCACGCGCACGTCCTCGTAGACGATCTCGGCGTGACCGCCGTAGCGGCCGAAGTGCTCGGACGGGTGCTCCATCGTCGGCACGTCGCGGACGATCTTCACGCCCGGCGTGTCCACGTCCACGATCAGCATCGAGGCGCGCTGGTGCGGGCGGGCGTCGGGGTCGGTCACCGCCATCACGATCAGGAAGTCGGCGACCGAGCCGTTGGTGGAGAACCACTTGTGCCCGTTGATGACGTAGTGGTCGCCGTCCTTGACGGCTCGCGTGCGCAGCAGCGTGGGGTCTGACCCCGCGGTCTCGGGCTCGGTCATCGAGAACGCACTCTTGAGGTCGCCCGCGAGCAGCGGGTGCAGGTAGCGCTCCTTCTGGTCCGGCGTCCCGGCCAGGGCGAGGATCTCGCTGTTGCCGCTGTCGGGCGCGGCGTTGCCGAACACGGCGGGCGCGAACGGCGACGTGCCGAGCAGCTCGTGCATCAGCCCGAGCTTGACCTGGCCGAAGCCCTGGCCGCCCAGCTCCGGCGGTAGGTGCGCGGCCCACAGACCGCGTTCCTTCACGCGTTCCTGCAGCGGGCGGATCGCCGCCCGGAACCCCTCCTCACCGAGCTCCCCGAACACGGTCTCGATCGGCCAGATCTCGGTCTCGACGAGCTCGCGCATCCAGTCGAGCTGCCGTTGGAACTCGGGCTCGGTGGAGAAGTCCCATGCCATGTCCCGATCATGGCAGGGCTCAAGCCGAGCGGCCCGCGCGCCGATGTGGATCTGGACATGTCCCGCGCCCTCTCGCTGCTCGCCGCGTTCGCCAGCCCGGTGTTCATGGTGGCGGCGATCGCGGGGTGGCTGTACGAGGTGTGGCCGGCGAACCCGCTGACGTTCGGCGTCGCCGCGCTGCTGGTCGTCGGCGGCCCGGTCCTCGGGCTCGTCCACGTGGCCACGGCGAAGGACCTGTGGGGACGCGAAGCCCCCGCGCCCGCCGCTCGACGCGTCGCCCCGCCCGCGCGCGTCGCCGCCCCCGCGCCGCTCCCCCTCACCGCCCGCGCCGCCGCGCCCGCCCCTCTTCCCCTCACCGCCCGCGCCGCCGCCGCGCGCCGCTTCGCCAAGTGGCGCGAATCGCCGCACCCCGCGCTCGAGCTGCGCGAGCGCGAACGCCGCGTCGCACGGCACCTCCGCGGCTGAGCCTGCTTGCATCCTCGGGCGATGCTCGTCGTCGCCGCCTGCGCCGGCGTCGCGGCCGGCGCTCTGCTGCAGGCCGCGACGGGATTCGGCTTCTCGCTCGTCGCCGCACCGCTGCTGTTCGCGGCGATCGGCCCCGAGCCCGCCGTCGTCGCACTGCTGCTGCTCGGCCTCGAGGTCAACGTCCTGACGCTCGCCACCGAGCACCGGCGCCCGCGCCCGCTCGTCCCCGCCACCGCGGCGATGCTCGCGTATGCCGTCCCCGGCGCGCTGCTCGGCGTCGTGATCCTGCGCTCGCTGCCGGCGGGAGCGCTGCAGGTCGCGGTGTCGCTCGGCGTCGCCGGCACGCTGGCGGCGCGGCACGTTCGCCGCGCGCACATCCCCGCGTGGGCGGCGGGGTTCGCGGCGGGCGCGCTCACCACCTCGACCTCGATCAACGGCCCGCCGATCCTCCTGCACCTGCTCGGCCGCGGCGTCCCCGCCAGCGTGGTGCGCGACACGCTGACCGCGTGCTTCATCGGGCTGACCGCGATCGGCGGCGCGGCGCTGTTCGCGACCGGCGATCCGGAGCTTCCGGACGCCAGCCTGATCGTCGCCCTGATCCCGGCGATCGCGGTCGCGCACCTCGTCGGCCGGCGCCTGTTCGGGCGCCTCTCCGCCAGCGGCGTCTACGAGCCCGTGCTGACCGGCGTGCTGATCCTGTCGGTCGCCGCCGGCCTCACCGGCGCGCTGCTGTAGACCCGTTACGCTTGCCCGCGAATGGCGCAGGCTCACGGTGACCGGCTCTCGGCGGTCGACGCCTCGTTTCTCGCGCAGGAGCGGGCGAACAGCCACATGCACGTCGGTGCGGTGCTCATCTTCGAAGGCCCCGCTCCGCGCTACGAGGCCTTCCTCGACCACATCCGCTCGCGCCTGCACCTGGTGCCGCGCTACCGGCACAAGCTGGCGGTCCCGCCGCTGGAGACCGGCCGGCCGATCTGGGTCGACGACCGCAACTTCAACCTCGAGTACCACGTGCGCCACACGGCGCTGCCGCACCCGGGCTCCGAGGAGCAGCTGCGCGCGCTCGCGGCCCGGATCCACTCCCAGCGGCTGGACCGGGCCAAGCCGCTGTGGGAGACGTGGCTCGTGCAGGGGCTCGAGCGCGGCCGCTTCGCGCTGATCTCCAAGACGCACCACGCGCTCGTCGACGGGATCGCCGGTGTCGATCTGATGAGCGTGCTGTTCGACGTCTCGCCGATCCCGCTGCCCGCCCCGCACGAGGGCGAGCCGTGGATGGCGGCGCGCGAGCCGGGCGCCCTGCAGCTCGCCGCGCGCGGCCTGCGCGGGCTCGCGCGGCTCCCGTTCGAGCTGGCCGGCGACGCGCTCGCCGCCGCGACGCATCCCGCCGAGTCGCTGGACGCGGTCAAGGACGCGCTGGAGGGCGTCGGCGAGGTCGCCTGGGCGGCGCTGAACCCGGCGCCGGAGACGCCGCTGAACGTGCCGATCGGCCCGCACCGGCGGCTGTCGTTCGTGCGCAACGACCTCAACGACTTCAAGCTCGTCAAGAACGCGCTCGGCGGAACCGTCAACGACGTCGTGCTGACCGTCGTCGCGGGCGGGCTGCGCACGTGGCTGCGGGCGCGCGGCGTGCGCACGGAAGGCCTCGAGCTGCGCGCGCTGGTGCCGGTCAGCGTGCGCTCGAAGGACGAGCGCCACCAGCTCGGCAACCGGCTGGTGGTGATGCGCGGGCCGCTGCCGGTCTACGTCGAGGATCCGATCGCGCGCCTGCGCGTCGTCCGCCAGGCGATGGACGGCCTCAAGGAGTCAAAGCAGGCGGTCGGCGCGGAGGTCATCACCGGCCTGGAGGCGCTCGCGCCGCCGACGATCCTCGCGCAGGCGTCGCGGCTGCAGTTCTCCACGCGGCTGTTCAACCTGCTCGTCACCAACGTGCCGGGCCCGCAGGTGCCGCTGTACGTGCTCGGGCGCGAGCTGGAGGACCTCTTCCCCGTCGCGTTCCTGCCGGAGAACCAGGCGCTCGCGGTCGCGATCATGTCCTACAACGGCAGGATGGACTTCGGCCTGCTCGGCGACTACGACGCGGTGCCGGACATCGAAGCGCTGGCCGCCGCGCTCAAGGACGCGCTAGAGGAACTGGTCGTCGCCGCCGCTCCTCGCAAGAAGCGGCGGCCACGGGCGCCCGCAGCGACGCGCTAGTACCCGAGGGCGAACTTCGCGTCCTCGGACATCTTCTCCGGCGTCCACGGGGGCGTGAACACCATGTTCGGGATCACTTCTTGCACTCCGGGCAGCTCGCCGATGAACTCCTGCATCTGCTCGGACACCTGCGGGCCGATCGGGCACGCCGGCGTGGTGAGGGTGAACGTCACGGACACGGTCCCGCCGTCGATCTCGACGCCGTAGACGAGGCCGAGCTCCACGAAATCGAGGCCCAGCTCCGGATCGATGACGTTGGAGAGCGCCTCGAGGACGTCGTCTTGGTCGATCATCGTGCAAGGGAGTGTAGGGACGTCAGCGGTTGTGACACTTGAACGAACCGCGCGGTTCGTTGTACCGTCCGCAGATCGTCAGTTTCGATGCACAGCTCGCGATCCTCCGGATCGAGGGGGATGAGGACCGCTCCACGAGCGGTCGCCGGCGGCGTCCGTTCTCCGCCGCGTTGAACGCCACGCGCGACGTCATCGTCGATCTCTCCGAGCTGACGTTCGCGGATTCCTCGCTGATGATCGACCTCGCGTGCCTCGCGCAGCGGCTGCGGGCGCGCGGCGTGACGCTGTGGCTCGCGCATCCGCAGCCGAACATCCGCACGCTGATCGAGACCGTCGGCCTGCACCGGCTGCCGGCCGTGCGGATCGACGTCGCAAAGCCCGCCTTCACGTAGCCGTCATAAGGTTCGGCGGGTCATGCCGCTGCTGCTGCTTCTCCTGTTCGTCGTGCTGCCGATCGCGGAGCTGGCCCTCCTGATCCTGGTCGGCCAGTGGATCGGCGTGTGGTGGACGATCGCGCTGCTGCTGGCGGGCGTGGTGCTCGGCTCGCTGCTGCTGCGGTCCGAGGGCCGGAGCGCGTGGCAGCGGTTCAACCGCGCGATCGCGGAGGGGCGCGTGCCGCGCCGCGAGGTGATCGACGGGGTGCTCGTGATCTTCGGCGGCGGGCTGCTGATCGTCCCCGGCTTCATCACGGACGCGATCGGCCTGCTGTTCCTGTTCCCGCCGACGCGCGTGCTCGCGCGCGGGCTGCTGGTGCGTCGCGGCGCACTGCGGATGATGAGCGCGATGCCGGGCGGTGCGGCGTCGAACGGGAACGGGCAGTACGCGGACGTCGAGAGCACGGCCGTGGACGTCGACCCCGACCGGCTGGACCCGCCGCGGTGAGCGCCGCTGCCATGGAGGCCGCGCGCCCGCTGCGCAAAGCGGGTGACACGGACGCGGTCACGTTCTCGTGGGCGGACCGCGAGGCGGAGCGCTACGGGCTCGTGCGCGTGGCGACGGGCGCGGGCGCGTCCGGCGAGGTGTCGGCGAGCGGGTTGGCGATCGCGTTCGAGGGGCGGGAGCCGATCGGGGCGGTGGCGGAGTCCGGCGCGGTCTCGGTGAGCACCGCGGTCGACGTGCCCTTGGAGCGCTGGACGGTGAGTGGGACGGGCGAGCTCTCGTTCTCGCTGACGTTCGAGGCGCTGACGCCGCCGGCCGAGTACGGCGGGCGGAGCGCGTACGTGAAGGCGGGCGGGCTGTCCGGCTACGAGCAGATCTGCCGCGTCGCGGGCTCGGTGGCCGGGGGACGCGTGCGCGGGCTCGGGCAGCGCGGGCACGCGTGGGGGAACCCGGACTGGGACAGGATCGCGCTGACGCGGACGGTCGGGGCGTGGTTCGAGGACGGCGGCGCGCTGGTCTCGACCGTGCGCGGCGTGAAGGCCTCGTCGCACGCGGACGAGGCCGTCTGGGCGGCGGTGCTGGACGGGTCGGTCGCGCGCAGCGTGTCGGAGGCGCGGCTGTCGACGACCGCCGACGCGTCGGGGCGCCAGATCCGCTCCGGGCTCGAGCTGTGGGTGAGCGACGATGACGACTATCCGGAGCGCGGGATCGGCTCGGTCGTCGCGGGCTCGACGCTCGAGCTGGGGGCGCTGCGGCTCGACGTCGCGTTCTTCGACTGGCACGTCGAAGGGCGGCCGGGGGTCGGGCGCTACGACGTCATCCGGCGCGCATGATCCGGGCCGTGGTGAGCGACTTCGGCGGGGTCGTGACGCTGCCGCTGAGCGCGGCGTTCGCCCAGGCGCACGCGGAGATCGGGGTGCCCTTGGAGGCGCTGGGGCAGGCGATGGGGCTCGCCGCCTCGCGGGCGGAAGAGCCGCCGCTCTGGACGCTCGAGCGTGGGCAGCTCAGCGAGGCCGACTTCATCGCGGGGCTCGAGGACGCGCTCGGCTCGGTGCTGGGGCGGCCGGTGAGCCTGGACGGGTACGGGGAGCGGCTGATGGGGTCGCTGGAGCCGAACGAGCCGCTGCTGGCGCACTACCGCGCGCTGCGGGAGCGCGGGGTCCGGCTGGCGATCCTGACCAACAACGTGCGCGAGTGGCACGACGTGTGGCGGACGCGGCTGCGGGTGGACGAGCTCTTCGAGCTGGTCGTGGACTCGGCGTTCGAGGGGACGCGCAAGCCGGAGCCGGAGATCTACGCGCTGACGCTCGCGCGGCTCGGGCTGCCGGCGGTGGAGTGCGCGTTCGTGGACGACGTCGAGGTCAACGTGGTCGCGGCGCGGGACGCGGGCATGCACGCGATCCACTTCCGTTCGACGGAGCAGGCGATCGCGGAGCTGGACGCGCTGTTCGCCTGAGCCGCCCCGCCGGCGTTCACCTCCCGGGCGGCGCCGCCTCCCCGCCCCCGCGCGCCGCGCCCACGTCACCGCTTCGCGCCCTCTCGCGCGCCCGGCCCTCGTTCACCGCGCCGCGCTTTGCGCCCTCTCACGCGCCGCGCCCCGCTTCGGGCCCTCTCGCACGCCGCGCCCACGTCACCGCTTCGCGCCCTCTCGCGCGCCGCGCGGATCAGTTCTCGCTGCCGAGGCGGTCCCAGACGTAGAGCTCGAGGCACTCGGCCAGGAGCTCGGTCGCGCGCTCCTGGGAGAGCCAGGGCAGCACGCTCTCCAGCGCCTGCTCCTCGGCCACGCCCGCGTTGAACGCGTCCTCGCCGCGCAGGCCGGCGGCGATCTTGAGTGCCTCGCGGCGGTTGTCCCCCAGCGATTTGAACGCGCCGACCAGAAAGTCCTTGTTCGCGAGCGGCGTGCCGACCTCCATCGACGCGTGCCACGCGGCGAGCATCGACAGGTCGTGCTCGTCGAGGTCGGCGACGGCCTTGGCGTAATGCGACGCGAGCTCGGACTCGGGGATCTCGTCCACCCAGGCCCGCACGAGCTCACCGAGCAGCTGCCGGCGGGCCTCGCGGCCGACCGACTCCGCGATCACACGGATGGCGTCCTGCGGGTCAATGAAGCACAGTGGCATGGCATCGCGCACGGTACGGGGTGGGTCGGACGGCACAATTGGCGCGTGGGCGGTCGCTACGACTCGTGGTTCCTGAGCGCGCGCGACGCCGAGCCCGGGCGGCCGCCTCGAGCGCTCTGGATCCGGCATACCAGCGGGGTCTCGCCGGTGACTGACGCGCTCTGCTGCACGGTCTTCGATCCGGACGCAGGTGCGCCGGCGGTGGTGTGGCAGGAGATGCCGCGCGAGATGGGCGTTCGTCGCGGCGGGCCGCGCGACGTCGGCGAGCCCGGCGGGCCACGCGTCTTCGCCGATCCGGGCGGGCCGCGCGACGTCGCCGACGGGCCGCGCGACGTCGCCAGGCCGGGCGGCCCCCGCGATTTCGCCGACGGGCCGGGCGGGCCGCGCGTCTTCGCGGGCCCTCACGGATTTCGCGGCGAGGTGCGGGCTCGGGGGCGGATGGCGGGGTGGGATCTGACCGTGACCGGCGCGCCTCCCTTGCGGCACCTGCGCCCGGCGGCGCTGTACCGGCTGCCGCTGCCGCGCACGAAACTCGAGGCGCCCGTGCCGGACGGGACCGCGCGCGGGCACGTGGTGGTCGACGGCGCGGTGCTGGACGTCGTCGGCTGGCGCGCGACCGTCGGGCACAACTGGGGCGCCGAGCACGCCGAGCGCTGGGTTTGGCTGCACGCCGCCGGGTTCGAGGACGAGCCGGACGCGTGGCTCGAGCTCGCGATCGCACGCGTGCGCGTCGGCGGCGCGCTCAGCCCGTGGATCGCGAGCGGCGCGGTCGCGTTCGCCGGGCAGCGGTTCCGACTCGGCGGCCTCGGCCACGTCGCGGGCGTGCGCGTGATCGCCAGACCCGGCCGGCTCGAAGCGATCGTGCCCGGGAAGCGCGTGACCGTGCGCGTCGCCGCGCACGCCGATCTCAACCAGACCGCCGAGCTCCGCTACGCGGGCGTCGGCGCGGACCCGGCGCGCGGCGAGCGCGACGTGCTGCACGCCGGGATCGCCGACGTGCGGCTCGGCATCCGCCGCCCCGGCCGCAGCTCGGCCGAGCTGGCCGCCCCCGCAGGTGGGGCCTACGAGTTCGGAACCCACCCCGCACCGCGGCGCTGAAAGGCCGACGAGCGGTCACGCACCGTCCGCTGGCGCCAGAAATCGACCACTCGCAGCGTCAGCGGCCACCGCGTCGCGGCCGAGCGGCGGGGAGCCACGGCGAGCGAACGCGGCATCGGTGAGCCGCGGGGCGCCAGCAGGCGGCGGGATTCGGGGCGGCGACGACGATGGCGCGCGGCGGCGACGAGACGGTGAGCGGCAACGACGGCCGGCCGGTGAGCGGGGGATGACGACCGGGCGGCGAGTGACGGTGCGGCGAATGGTCGCGGAACGTCCGCCGGCGCCAGAAAGCGACCACTCGATGCGCAACGACGGTTGCCGGAGCGGGGAGAGGCGATGCGCCGCCGCGACGCGGGCGGGCGGCGACGACGCGGGCGGCAGGCCGGCGACGCCTGAGCGCGGGCGGACGACGCAGGGGCAGGCGGACGGCGCGACACGCGCGGCTGGAGCGGGCGGCGACGACACGCGGGCGAGCAGGGCGACGCAGGCGAGCGTGGGCGGGCGAGCGGCGGCGTGCCGGCTCGTGGGCGGTGGCGGCGAGCCGCGTCGAGCCGGCGGGCCGTGCTCGTGAACGGCGGGCCGAGTCGGGGCGACGGGCCGAATCGTGGCCACGGGCCGTGCTCGCGAGCGGCGGCCCGTGTCGTGGCGACGGGCCGAGTCGTCGCGGCGGGCCGTGCTCGTGGGCGGCCGGCCGACTCGCACGGCGGGCCGAATCGGGGCGGCGGCCGAGTCGTCGCGACGGGCCGTGCTCGTGGGCGGCGGGCCGTGGGCTGGCTTGGCCCGAGCCGGCTACTGACCGGGAGACGACGTGCGTGGGCCGGTGGCGGCGCCGGGTCGGATGCCGGCTAGCGGCGGAGGCGCACCTGGCGTGAGGCGAGGGACGGGGGCTCGGACGCGTAGGCGGCCGCGACCTTCAACCGCCCCACGTACGTGCGGGACTTCGGTCCCGCGAGCAGGGCGCGTTTCGCCTTCGCGACCAGCCGCAGCGTCGCGTTCGACGTGCCCGGCGGCAGCGTCGTCGCGAGCGTCCCCGCGGTGAGGTCGCGGCCGAGGCCGAGCGCCTTGGCCGTCGGGCGGTCGACGCTGAACGTCGCCGTCACCGCGCACTCGGCCGCGCACACGACCTTGAACTTGATCGTGGTGCGCCCGCGGGCGGGCAGAGAGAACGACGGTGGCGCGAGCTGCGCGGTCCAGGCCGGCGGCGGAGGTGGTGGAAGCGCGAGCAACGAACGTTCAGCGGCGGATGAGCACGCGACGGTGCGCGCTGACGCTACCGGACTTCACCTTCAACGTGGCGCGGAACCGCTTCCCCACGCCCGCACGCGCGAACCCGCGCCGCGCCTTCACGTTCAACCTGACCGTGAGACTCCGCGTCTGCCCGGCCTTCAGCCGCGCCGTCGACGTCCCCACCGTCCGCGCCTTCCCCAGCCGCAGCTTGCGCGCCGTCGCCGCGTCGACCGTCAGCGCCGCGGTCACCTTGCACGCCCGCGGGCACCGCACGCGCACGCGCACCGACCGCGTCCCCGACGCCGAGAGCGTGAAGACCGGCCGCACGGACGGCGTCGCGGTCGGGACGGGCGTCGGCGCCGGCGCAACCGTCACGACCGGGGTCGCGACCGGCGACGGCGAAGGCGACACCGTGACCGTGGGCGTCGGCGTCGGCGTCGCGACCGGGCCCCCCTCCGTGTACACCCCGAACTCGCTCAGGTCCATGTACGGCGCCCCGCCCAGCGTCGACAGGATCGTCACGCGCACGTACCGCACGCCGGCCGTCCCCGCCGTCGGCACCACCGGGTTCATCCGGCCCCGATCGTTCACGCCGAACACGGGCGCCGCGGCCTGCGTCCACGGCCCGGAAGCACTCGCCGCGGTTTCGATCCGCAGCCCGCGCGAAGCCGACGTCCAGTCGTCGCCGCACCCCTCGCCGGGATCGACCTCGAAGTGGTCCACGTCGACCACGGCGGGCAGCGCGATCACCATCGACTTGCCGCTCCCCGACGCCGGCGTCGACCACGCGGAGCCCTGCAGCTGGTCGATCGCGGCCATGGAGCCGCAGCCGAGGCTCGCGTACTCGTTGCTGCCGGACGCGCTCGCGCCGCCGCCGCGCGCCGCCCAGTTGCGCCGCAGCGCGGCGTCCGCGGTCGTCGTCGCGCCCGCGGTCACGTCCACCGACCGCAGCGCCCGGTCGAAGCCCGGCGCGGTCAGCGCGAAGCTCGCGTAGCCGTGCGCGGGCACGTCGGAGAGCGTGTAGCGCCCGTCCGCGTCCGTCACCGCGCTCAGCGGCCCGAGCGCCGCCTTGGCGCCCGCGACCGGCGCGCCGGTCCCCGCGTCCGTCACGCGCCCGGACAGCGTCCCGCGCGGCGTCTCGGGCCCCGGCGGCAGCGAGAAGTCCTCCAGCGGCGTGACGTCCTCCGAGCCCGTGGTGGACGCGTAGTAGCCCATCCCGCGCGCCGCGAACACCTGCCAGATCGCGTCCGCGTGCGCCCCGCCGTCCGCGTCCAGGATCGCGTTGCGCGCGTCCAGGTAGGTCGGCTCCGGCGGCGTGATCCGCAGGCCCGCGGTCACGACCTTCTCCGCCTCGGCCGAGCCGAGCGCGCGCCGCAGGTCCCACAGCGTCTGCGCCCAGATCTCCCCGTCGGCGTGCACTTCCGGCCCGGCGCCGTAGATCTTCCCGAAGTCGCCGTACGTGTACCCGGAGCAGCCGACGGGCCCGCCGACCGGGCAGTCGATCGCCTCGTGGCGGATCGACGCCGTGCCGTCCACGTACGCGCCCATCCGCGCGTCCCCGTTGACCCCCGGGTCCTCGAACCCGGGCAGCGAGGCGGCCAGGAAGTCGAGCGAGTACCAGTCGCTCCACCCCTCCCCCATCGCGCCGGCCTGCGGCGAGTTCAACGCGCCGGCGCCGTCGGCGTCGACCACCAGCCGGTTGGAGAGCCCGTGCGTGTACTCGTGGAACAGGATCGACGCGTCGTCGCCGCCGTTGGCGTTGCGGTACGTCGGCGCCCGCCACAGGTACATCTGCATGATCGGCGACTGGCCGGCCGGCGGCGTGAGCATGTTCGCGTTGTCGAGGTTCGGTGACGCCAGCGCCGCACCGTCGTCGGTCTGCAGCTCGAGCCGGTCGCCCAGCGCGAACGAGATCGGCGCCGCCGCCAGGTGCTCGCGGAACACGTTCGCCAGGTAGAACGCCTGGACCGCGTTCTGCGCCCGGTTGGTCTGCCACGTCGTGCCGGCGCCGCTCCACGTGCACGGCGCCGCGCCGGAGCATCCCGTCCCGGTGAACGTCGTCAGCGGATAGTCGCCCGGCGCGACGTCCTCGCCCGCATCCGCCACGTCGTTGTCGTTGACGTCCGAGTACGCGTGCACGTAGGGGCCGAACAGCCGCGACGACTCCGTCAGCCACGGCGTCAGCGACACGCTCTCGGCGGTGCCGCCGACCGCGGCGCCCGGCCGGAACTTCCACACCAGCGCCGACTTGACCAGGTTGTCGCGCCGCACGACCTTGCCCGTGTCGGCGTCCACGAACGCGTCGTAGACCTCGCGGGAGGACGCCCGGTAGGTCACGCGCCAGGCCAGCCGATCGCGATAGAGCGACAGCCGCGCGGCCGTCCCGTCGGCGTACGTCGTGGCCTGCCGCGCCCCCTTCGGCCCGCCCACGCGCGGGAGTGGCCGGTAGGCGCCGGCCGCGGCCTGCACCGCGCGGACGGCCTCGCCGGCGCTCAGCGCGGGCGTGGTGTCGACCTGCGCGGGGCGCCCGAGCGTGTCGATCGCGTTCAGGACGCGCCCGCCGGCGCCGACGTTCACGCGCAACTCCGCGTCGGCGGCGGGAATCCCGCCGGCGCTCCGGCGCCAGCGCAGCGTCGTCACGCCCCCGGCGGACGAGCGGGACGGGGACCCGAGCGCGCCCAGGTCCACCCCCGGCAGGTGGCGGCGGACGTAGTCGCGCGCCGCGCCCTCCGGGTCGTCGGCCCGCGCGACGGCCGGCAGCACCAGCCCCGCCGCCAGGGTCAACACCAGCAAACCCACCCGCACGATCCGTCGAATCTAGTCGCCCGACCCCCGCAGGTGACCGAACCGGGTCTCGATCAGCGTGATGTAGGCCTCCATCGCCGCGTCGACCGCCTCCCGCTCCCCCGTCGCCAGCAGGTCGAGCAACAGCCCCCGGCTGACCGCGACCCCGAGCCGCGCGTTCGCCCACGCCTCGTCCTCGCCCATCCCGTAGGCCATCAGCCCGAGCGCGGCCGGCTCCAGCCACGCGTCGACGATCCCGTCCAGCAGCGTCTCCGTGCCCGGGCGCCCCTGCAGCGCCTGCCCGTAGAGCTCGAAGAACAGCCGCTCGTTCGGCCAGAGCGCCGAGGCGGAGATGTGCCGCCACCACTGCCGCACCGCCTCCCCGGGCCCGGCGCCCGGGTCCGGCACGACCTCGGCGAGCGCGGCCCGCTGGCGCGCCTCGACCGCCCGGATCACCTCCACCCACAGCCCTTCACGGCCGCCGAAGTGGTGGATCAGCATGCGGTGGCTGGTGCCGATCGCGGCTGCCAGCTCGCGCAGGCTGAGGTCGGTCACGCCGCGGCCGGCGATGTACTCGATCGCCGCGTCCAGCAGGCGCCCGCGTGGGTCCTTGCCAGCCATCGCTCAGAAATGTACCGTGTGGTACATCATGCTCCCCGTGACCGTCTCCATCGACGTCCCGCAGCCGCGTGAGGACGTCTTCGCGTACCTCGACGTGATGGCCAACCACGAGGCCTTCACGGACCACATGCTCACCAACTGGCGCGTCTCCGGCCCGCCGGCCGGGATCGGCTCCAAGGCCGAGGTCACCAGCCGGTTCGCCGCGATCACCGACGAGGCGGCGATCGAGGTCTTCGAGGTCGAGCCCGGCCGGATGATCCGCGAGCGCACCGTCGGCGCCAAGGGCAAGCGGGTCTCGCACGGCACGTACACGCTCACGGACCTGCCCGGCGGCGGCACGCGCATCGCGTTCGAGTTCGCGTTGCAGGTCGTGCCGGCCGTCGAGCGTCCGTTCGTGCCGCTGATGCGGCGGATGCTCCGCAAGGGCAACGAGGAGGCGATGCGCCGCCTCGCCGCGTGCCTCAGGACTTGACGTACTTGCGGATCTCGGCGAGCGCCGCGCGTGGCTTGCCGTCGGCCACCAGGCCGGCGTCGAAGCGCGGCGTGACGCCGCCGAACCACGTGTAGACGTACAGCCGCTTGATCTGCTTGTACTTCTTGGTCAGCGTGAACATGTACTTCGTCGCCTTGACCTGGCAGGACGACGAGGACTTGCAGCCGTGGTAGGTCTTCTTGCTCCAGAACGAGCCGAAGTCGTAGAGCCCGCCGGTCTCGGTCAGCCAGTACTCCTTGCAGCCGAGCGCCTTGATGATCGCGGCGGTGCCGCTGGAGCGGAAGCGGTTGACGTCGGAGTAGTTGTGGATGCCGCAGATCCCGCGCTTGACCTTCAGCGACTTGCGGAACGCCTTGATCCACTTCTCGGTCTCGGTGAACTTCGGGTTCTTGGCCTTGGGATCGTCGGCCTGGTCGAGGATGTCGGCGACCACGAGCTTGCAGGTCGGGCACAGCTTCGCCACCGTGTTGGTGAACTTCGCCGCGGAGCCCGGGTTGCGCGACGTCGGCTGCGTGAAGTGGTTGGCCTCGTTCCAGGGCGAGATGACCTTGGCCGTCGGGAACGCGGCGAAGAACGCCTTCATCGCCTTCTCGTAGGCCTTCTGGCTCGGCAGCTTGCAGATGCCCTTGCCGATGTAGCGCTTCTGGTTGCAGCGCGACGAGTCCCCGCGCGTGTGCTGGAAGGAGACCAGCGGCTCGACGCCCGCGGCCTTGGCGGCGGCGAGGTAGTCGCGGATCCGCGCGAACTCGAAGCCGCCGGGGTCCAGCGCGACGTCGTAGCCGGCGATCACACGGGCCTCCTTGAACCCGACGGGCGCGAACAGCGGATCGCTGAACATCTTCGGCTCGTTCTCGGAGATTCCGACGGTGAACGCGGCGGAGGCGGAGGCGGGCAGCACCAGCGCGACTGCGCAGGCGGCCAGGAGGATCAGACGGCTTCGCATCGCGCGGAGAGGCTACTAGCCGCGCCCGAGCGAACCGCACGCCTTCATGCGCGGCCATTATCGTGGCGCGTCGATGCACCCCGATGACGCTGAGGTCAAGGCGGCGGGCGGCGTCGTCCGCCGCGACGACGGCCGCATCGCGGTCGTCCACCGCCCGCACTACGACGACTGGTCGCTGCCCAAGGGCAAGGTCGACCACGGCGAGAGCTGGGAAGCGTGCGCGCTGCGCGAGGTGTGGGAGGAGACCGGCCTGCGCTGCACGCTCGGCGCCGAGCTCTCGCCCACGTTCTACACGGACCGCAAGGGCCGCTCGAAGAGCGTCCGCTACTGGCTGATGCGCGCCACCGAAGGCGCGTTCGAGCCCAACGAGGAAGTCGACGAGCTGCGCTGGCTGACGCCCGGTGAAGCCGCCGAGCTGCTCACCTACCCACACGACGCCAAGCTGGCGCAGGAGGTCTCCACGACATGAACCGCGATCGCTTCCCCGCGCTGCGCGAGGGCTGGGCCCGCCTCGACGGGCCCGCCGGCAGCCAGGTCGTCGACAGCGCGATCGAGGCGATGGCGGACTGGATGCGCTCCGGCAGCCAGGCCAACCACGGCGGCGTCTTCAAGCAGGCGCACGAGACCGACGAGCTGGTCTCCTCCACCCGCGCCACGGTCGCCACGCTGCTGGGCGGCGACCCCACGGGCGTCGTCTTCGGCCCGAGCTTCACGGCGCTCACGATGCGCTTCGCGGCGACCGTCGCGCGCGAGCTCTCCCCCGGCGACGAGATCGTCTGCACGCGCCTGGACCACGACTCCAACGTGCGCCCGTGGACGATCGCGGCCGAGCGCGCGGGCGCGACCGTGCGCTTCGCCGAGCCGGCGCCGGACACGCTCGAGCTGCCCGCGGCCGCGGTCGAGGCCGTGCTCTCGGAGCGCACGAAGTGGGTCGCGGTGACCGCCGCCTCCAACGCGATCGGCACCGAGCCGGACCTGGGCGGGATCGTCGCCGCCGCGCACCGCGTGGGCGCGCGCGTCTACGTCGACGCCGTGCACGCCACGCCGCACCGCCGGCACGACCTGGCGGCGCTGGACGCGGACGTGATCGGCTGCAGCGCCTACAAGTGGTTCGGCCCGCACGTGGCGATGCTCGTCGGGCGGCCGGAGATCCTCGAGGCCTACCGGCCGGACAAGCTCAACCCGTCGCCGGAGGAGTCGCCCGACCGCTGGGAGCTGGGAACGCTGCCGTTCGAGTCGCTGGCCGGCGTGCGCGCGGCCGCCGAGTACCTGCTCGAGCTCGACTTCGAGGCGGTCCACGCGTACGAGCAGGAGCTGCTGCGCAGCGCCCTCGACGGGCTGGCCGCGATGGACCACGTGACGCTCTACGGCGCGGCCGCCGACCGCGCCCCGACGCTGATGTTCAACGTCGCCGGCCGCTCGTCGACCGAGGTCGCGCGGCACCTCAACGACCGCGAGATCGCGGTCTGGGACGGCAACTACTACGCGTGGGAGCTCGAGCGCCACCTCGGCCTGGCGCCGCACGGCGCGGTGCGGGCCGGGTTCCTGCACTACAACGACGCGGCCGACGCCGAGCGGCTACTGGCCGCGGTCGCTGAGCTGGGCTAGCGTCGCCGGGTCCTCGACCCCGTCGTAGTAGCGCTCCAGCACGGCGCTGAACAGCGGGTCGCCCGAGGCGCGCGCGAACAGCGTCATCGACGAGCGCAGCTTGAGGGCGTCGATGCCCCCGAGCACCGCCTCGGCGGTGGCGTCCTCGGGCAGCGCCAGCAGCGCGGCCGCGCACTCGCGCAGCCGCGCGCCCAGGACGGGGTCCGCGAGGTACGCGCGCGCCTCGTCGAGGCCGGACAGCGCGTACCGCACCGCCATCGCCGAGTGGCCGAGCCCGGCGATCTGGGGGAAGACGAACCACATCCAGTGCGACGTCTTGCGCCCCGCGCGGAGCTCGGCCAGCGCCCGTTCATGGACGCCGGCCTGAGCTTCGGCGAAGCGCTTGAGACTCAGAGCGCGCGCAGGTAGCGGTCGGCGACCCGGGCGCACTGGCGCCCCTCGTTGATCGCCCACACGATCAGCGACTGGCCGCGGCGCGCGTCGCCCGCGGCGAACACGCCCGGCACCGACGTGGCGTACGCGCCCGCCTTGACGTTGCTGCGCGGGTCGCGCTCGACGCCGAGCGCCTCCAGCAGCGGCTGCTCCGGCCCCAGGAAGCCCATCGCGAGCAGGACCAGGTCCGCCGGGTGCGTCTCCTCCGTGCCCGCGACCACGTCGAACGGCGGCTTGCCCGTGTTCTGGACCCAGTGCACCTGCTGCACGCGGCCGTCGCCCGTCAGCGACGTGGTCGAGATCGCGAAGTCCCGCTCGCCGCCCTCCTTGAGCGCGTAGGACGTGCGCAGCTTCATCGGCCACAGCGGCCACGGCGTCAGGTCGTCGGGACGCTTGGCGGGCGGCTCGCCGAGCAGCTCGATCTGCGTCACCGACGCGGCGCCCTCACGGTGCGAATGGCCGACGCAGTCGGCGCCGGTGTCGCCGCCGCCGACCACCAGCACGTGCTTGCCGGCGGCGGTGATCGGGTCGGCGGGCGCGTTGCCGTCGAGCACCCGGGCCCGGTCGTACAGGTACTCCATCGCGAAGTGCACGCCGTCGAGCTCGCGGCCCGGCACCGGCAGGTCGCGCGGGACGCGCGAGCCGGTGGCGACGACCACGGCGTCGTGCGCCGCGCGCAGGTGCGACGCCGAGACGTCCACTCCGACGTCGACCCCGTACCGGAACTCGACGCCCTCGGCGATCAGCTGCTCGAGCCGCCGCTCGACCACCCACTTCTCGATCTTGAAGTGCGGGACGCCGAAGCGGACCAGCCCGCCGCCGGCCTCGTCGCGCTCGTAGACCGTGACGGCGTGCCCGGCGCGCCGCAGCTGCTGCGCCGCGGCCAGCCCGGCCGGCCCCGCGCCGACCACCGCGACCGTGCGCCCGGTCTCCACCCGCGGCGGCTGGGGCACGATCCAGCCCTCGTCCCACCCGCGGTTGACGATCGCGACCTCGATCTGCTTGATCGCGACCGCCTCGCCCTCGCGGATCTCCAGCACGCACGCGGCCTCGCACGGCGCCGGGCACAGCCGGCCCGTGAACTCCGGGAAGTTGTTGGTCGCGTGCAGCTGGACGACCGCCTCGCGCCAGCGGTCGCGGTAGACGAGGTCGTTCCAGTCCGGGATCAGGTTGCCGAGCGGGCAGCCGTTGTGGCAGAACGGCACGCCGCACTCCATGCAGCGCGCGCCCTGCTCGCGCAGGCCGTCGACCGGCTGCGAGAACACGAACTCCTTGAAGTCGTGCACGCGCTCGCGCGGGTCGCGCTCCGGCGCCTCGACGCGGGCGATCTCCAGGAACCCACCGATCTTGCCCATCAGAACGTCTCCGTGGTCACGAAACCCTCGCCGCCCGTCGACTCGACGGCCTCGGCCTCGGCCAGCTCGCGCAGCGCGCGCTTGTAGTCGTGCGGCATCACCTTCACGAACCGCGGGAGGTACGCGCTCCACTCGGCCAGGATGCGGGCCGCGAGATCCGAGCCGGTCCGTTCGAGGTGCTCTTCGATCAGCCCGTGCAGCTCGATCGCGTCGGCCTCGGAGATCTCGTCGAAGCCGACCAGCCCCAGGTTGCACCGCTCGCCGAACGTGCCGTCCTCGTCCAGGACGTACGCGACCCCGCCGCTCATGCCCGCGGCGAAGTTGCGCCCCGTCCGGCCCAGGATCACGGCGCGGCCGCCGGTCATGTACTCGCAGCCGTGGTCGCCCACGCCCTCGACCACCGCCGCCGCGCCCGAGTTGCGGACCGCGAAGCGCTCGCCCGCGAGGCCGCGGAAGAACGCCCGGCCGGACGTCGCCCCGTAGAGCACGGTGTTGCCGATGATCACGTTCTCCTCGGCCTTGAACGTGACGTCCTCGGGCGGACGCACGGTCAGCACGCCGCCGGACAGGCCCTTGCCGGTGTAGTCGTTGGCGTCGCCGATCAGGGTCAGCTCCACGCCGGGCGCCAGCCAGGCGCCGAACGACTGCCCGGCGGACCCGTTCAGGGTGAACCGGATCGTCCGCGGCGGCAGGCCCGCGGCGCCGTGCACCTTGGTCACCGCGCTCGACAGCAGGCCGCCGACCGTGCGGTTGACGTTGCGCACGTCGAACGCGCCGGTGACCGGCATGCGGTGGTCGATCGCGTCCTTGGCCGCTTCGATCAGCGTCCAGTCGAGCGCGTTCGGCAGCGGCGAGTCCTGCGGCCGCAGGCGGCGCCGCGGGGCATCGTCGCTGACGGGCGGCGCGGCCAGCACGTGCGTCAGGTCGACGCCGCGCCCCTTCCAGTGGTCGATCGCGTCGTCGGCCTCGAGCAGCTCGACGCGGCCGACCAGGTCCTCGTAGCGCCGGACGCCGAGCCGGCGCACGATCTCGCGCGCCTCCTCGGCGACGAAGAAGAAGAAGTTGACCACGTGCTCGGGCTGGCCCTTGAACCGCTTGCGCAGCTCCGGGTCCTGCGTCGCGATGCCGACCGGGCACGTGTTCAGGTGGCAGGCGCGCATCATGATGCAGCCGGTGGCGATCAGCGGCGCGGTCGAGAAGCCGCACTCGTCGGCCCCCAGCAGCGCGGCGATCACGACGTCGCGGCCGGTCTTGAGCTGCCCGTCGGTCTGGACCCAGATGCGCGAGCGCAGCTCGTTGAGGACGAGCGTCTGCTGCGTCTCCGCCAGCCCGATCTCCCACGGCACGCCGGCCGCCTGGATGCTCGACAGCGGCGACGCGCCGGTGCCGCCGTCGTGGCCGGCGATCAGCACGTGGTCGGCGTTCGCCTTCGCGACGCCCGCGGCGACCGTGCCCACGCCGACCTCGCTCACCAGCTTGACCGAGACCCGCGCGCCCGGGTTGGCGCAGCGCAGGTCGTAGATCAGCTGCTTGAGGTCCTCGATCGAGTAGATGTCGTGGTGCGGCGGCGGCGAGATCAGGCCGACACCCGGGGTCGTGAACCGGATCGACCCGATGTAGCGGTCGACCTTGTGGCCGGGCAGCTGGCCGCCCTCGCCGGGCTTGGCGCCCTGCGCCATCTTGATCTGCAGCTCGTCGGCGTTGACGAGGTAGTGGATGTTGACGCCGAAGCGGCCCGAGGCGACCTGCTTGATCGCCGAGCGGCGCAGGTCCCCGTTCGCGTCCGGCGTGTAGCGGACCGGGTCCTCCCCGCCCTCGCCGGTGTTCGACTTGCCGCCGAGGCGGTTCATCGCGATCGCCAGCGTCTCGTGCACCTCGCGGCCCAGCGACCCGAGCGACATCGCGCCGGTGACGAAGCGCTTGACGATCTCGCTCGCCGGCTCGATCTCCTCGAGCGGCAGCCACTGATCCTCCGGCAGCTCCTTGAACTTGAGCAGGCCGCGCAGCGTCGCCCGCCGCGCCGCGTCCTCGTTGACGAGCTTGGAGAACTCCTCGTACGTCGGCCGGCCGCCGTGGCGGACGGCGTGCTGCAGCAGCGAGATCGTCTCCGGGTTCCACATGTGGTGCTCGCCCTCGCGGCGCCACGCGTAGACGCCGCCGACGGGCAGCAGGTCGTCGGGGGTGTGAAGGCCGAACCCGCGGGCGTGGCGCTCGAGCGTCTCGACCGCCAGCACGTGCGCGTCGATGCCGCCGATCCGCGACGCCGTGCCGGTGAAGTGGCGCTCCACCAGGTCCGGCGCGAGGCCCACGGCCTCGAAGATCTGCGCGCCGTTGTAGGACTGGATCGTCGAGATCCCCATCTTGGAGATCGTCTTGAGCAGGCCCTTGGCGACGCCCTTGACGACGTTCCACTGCGCGGTCTCGAAGTCCTCGACGCCGGGCACGCGGCCCTCGGCGACGAGCTGCTCGAGCGACTCCAGCAGCAGGTACGGGTTGATCGCCGACGCGCCGTAGCCGATCAGCGTCGCGAAGTGGTGCACCTCGCGCGGCTCGCCGGACTCGAGCACGAGCCCGGTCTGCAGGCGCGTGCCCTCGCGCACGAGGTGGTGGTGCACGCCCGCGACGGCCAGCAGCGACGGGATCGCCGCGCGCTCGCGGCCGGTCGCGCGGTCGGACAGGATCAGGATGTTGACGCCGCCCGCGAGCGCCTCGTCGGCCTCGGCGCAGACGCGCTCGAGCGCGCGCAGCATGCCGTCCGGGCCCTCGGCGACCGGCCACGTGATGTCGACCGTGTGGGCCTTGAAGATCGAGCTGTCGACGTGGCGCAGCTGCTGGATCTCGCGGTCGAACAGGATCGGCGTCTGCATCGCCAGCTGGCGCGCGTGCTCCGGCGACTCGCTGAGCAGGTTGTGCTCGGAGCCGACGCCGGTGCCGACGCTCATCACGATCGCTTCGCGGATCGGGTCGATCGGCGGGTTGGTGACCTGCGCGAACAGCTGCTTGAAGTAGTTGAACAGCGGCGGCTGCTGGTCGGACAGGACGGCCAGCGCGGCGTCGTTGCCCATCGAGCCGATCGGCTCCTCGGCCTTGGCCGCGGTCGGCGCCAGCAGCACCCGCAGGTCCTCCTGGGTGAACCCGAACGCCCGCTGGCGGTCGTGCAGCGGCTCGGTGGGCTTCGGCAGCGGCGGCGCGGACGGCAGGTCGCCGAGCTGCACGATCCCCTCGTCGAACCACTGCTGGTACGGCTTGGCGCCGGCGACCTCGCGCTTGACCTCGGCGTCGTCGACGATCACGCCGCGCTCGAGGTCGACCAGGAAGAGCTTGCCGGGCTGCAGGCGGCCCTTGCGCTTGACGTTCGCGGGCGGCTCGTCCATCACGCCGGTCTCGGAGCCGAGCACGACCCAGCCGTCCTCGGTCTCCAGCCAGCGGCCGGGGCGCAGCCCGTTGCGGTCGAGCGTGGCGCCGATCACGCGGCCGTCGGTGAACGCGACCGCGGCCGGGCCGTCCCACGGCTCCATCAGGCAGGAGTGGAACGCGTAGAACGCCTTCAGGTCCTCCGGCAGGTCGTCGCGGCCCTCGTAGGCCTCCGGGATCATCATCATGATCGCGTGCGGGAGGCTGCGGCCGGCGAGCACGAGCAGCTCGAGGACGTTGTCGAACGTGGCGGAGTCAGACCCGCCGGGGCGCACGACCGGCAGCACCTTCTGGAGGTCGTCGCCGAACAGCTCGGACGCGAGCTGCGACTCGCGCGCCCGCATCCAGTTGACGTTGCCGCGCAGCGTGTTGATCTCGCCGTTGTGGGCGATCATCCGGTACGGGTGCGCGAGCTCCCAGGACGGGAAGGTGTTGGTCGAGAAGCGGGAGTGGACGAGCGCGAGCGCGGTCTTCGTGCGCGGGTCCGCCAGGTCCGGGTAGTAGCCGAGCAGCTGCGGGCTGGTCAGCATGCCCTTATAGACGATCGTGCGGCTGGAGAAGCTCGGGATCACGAGCTCCGGGCCGGCGGCGATCTCCGCCACGCGGCGGATCACGTACAGCTTGCGCTCGAACGCGTCCTGGTCGCGCGCCAGCTCGTCGGACGCACCCACGACGAGCTGCTTGACGTACGGCGCGTACAGGTTGGCCGTGATGCCGACGTAGTCCTTGTCGACGGGAACGTCGCGCCAGGCGATCACGCGCTGGCCTTCGGCGCGGACCGTGTCCTCGAGCAGCTGCTCGAGCTCGGCGCGCCGGGTCTCGTCGCGCGGCAGGAAGCACACGCAGACGCCGTACGTTCCCGGCGGTCCGACGTCTTTCTCGGTGACGTCGCGAATGAACTGATCGGGCAGCTGAAGCAGGATGCCCGCACCGTCGCCGGTGTTCGGGTCCGCTCCAGCGGCGCCTCGATGTTCGAGGTTCTCGAGCGCGGTGATCGCGCGCTCCACGGTCTCGTGCGACGGCGTACCGTCGAGCTTGGCGACCATGGCGACGCCACAGGCGTCATGCTCGTAGGTCGGGTCGTACAGGCCGATCCGGCCACTGGGACGATCAGGCATATGCGGGCGACGGGTGGGGGACGCGACATCCCCATCCGATGGCTCGGAAGGGAGCGAAAACGGTAGCAGTGGGCGGCCCCTGCGCCAAACCGTTTAGCCCCAGAGTGCTGCGTCAGACGCAGTGATCAGTGGCTCAAAGCCGCGTTCTCACGCAACGATGTTGCGTTCAATGCGTCTTCGTAAATCTCGGCGACCCGCTCGGCGAGCGCCGGCCACGCGTACCGCGCGCGCGCCGTGCGCACCGCCTCGGTGCCGCGGCGACGGCGCTCGGCGGGGCGGTTGACGGCCTCCACCAGCGCGTTCGCGAGGCTCGCGACGTCGTCCGGCTCGACCAGCCAGCCGGTGCGGCCGTGGTCGACGATCGCCGCCGGCCCGAACGCGTCGACGGCGATCGGCGGCAGCCCGCACGCCATCCCCTCGACCAGCACCTGGCCGAACTGCTCGCGCACCGACGGCAGCACGATCGCGTCCGCGGCGGACAGGATCTCGGGCAGCTCGTGGTGGTCGTGCCAGCCGGCCAGGAAGACGTCGCGCGCGCCGGTGCGGCGGATCGCGTCGAACGGATGCTCGCCCTCCCACTCGCCCGGGAAGCCGCCGACGATCACCAGCGGCGCCCGGCGCGCGAAGCCCGGGCGTGCACGGGCGTAGGCTTCGATCAGCAGCGGCAGGCGCTTGACCTCGGTGAAGCGGCCGACGTACAGGAGCACGGGAGCGCCGGACTCGAACGCGCTCAGGTTCTCGTAGCGCACCGTCGTCCCGTCCGGCTCCCAGCCGCGCGGACGCTCCTGCAGCAGGCGCCGCCAGAGCCGCGCGCGGTCGACCGCCCGCGGGCCGAACTGCGCCGGATTGAAGCCGTTGGGGACCGGGACGCAGCGCGCGGGGTCGATGCCCAGCAGGCGCTCGGCGCGCTCGACCGCGGTGTCCGTGAGCACGATCAGCGTGTGCGCCTGCGCCGCCCAGTGCCGCAGCCGCTGCGCCCACTCGGGCCCGTACGGCCAGCGGTGCGGGTCCTCCTCGATCGCTTCCAGCATCAGCAGCTCGGTGCCGTGCAGGTGGCCGACGATCGGCACCGCCGGGGCGACGCGCGCCGCGGCCGCGTAGAGCGGCGTCAGGTGGTGCAGGTGCAGGACGTCGGCGTGCGCGGCGCCGGCCGACTGCAGCGCCCGCGCCCACGCGGTCACCTGGTGCTCGGCGGCGGCGTCGTCGAGCGCGGCGAAGACCCGGTCGGGCGCGTCCTCGCGGTCCTCGTAGGACGGGTGCAGCGGCGGGTCGGCCGCCAGCGGGTCACGCGCGTCCAGCGCGCCGGTCATATCGACCGGGCGGACGTCGAGGTGCTCGTAGAACGTGCGCGCGTCGCCGGGGTGGCCGGGCAGCGTGACCGAGCCGCTGACGATCGTGACGTCCCAGCCCGCGCGCGGCAGCGCCGCCGCGAGGTTGCGGGCGACGTGCGCCGAGCCGCCGCGCGGGTAGAACTGCAGGCCCATCAGGGCGCGTGGGTGTGAACGTCGTATGGCCAGGTCGTGAACATACCCCAGCCGTGCGGTGGTTCATGCGCGTGCACGCCTGCGTCGCGAGGCTCGTGGGTAATCGCACGCTCATGCGCGTACTGCTCACGCTGGCGATCTTCGCCCTGCTGGCCGCTCCGGCGGCCGCACAGACGGTCGACACGACTCCGACGGTCGCCGCGGACGGCGTCGGGTTCGCCTCACTGACGCCGGATCTCGCGGACTTCGCCGTCTCCATCCGCAGCACCGCCCGCACGTCCGCGAAGGCCCGTTCGACGGTGAACCGGCGGGTCGCGGCGGTCGTGCGCGTGGCGCGCGCGGCGGGGGTCGCGGCGGACGACATCCGGACGATCCGGCTGACGGTCTCGCGCGAGCGCGTGAAGCCGAAGAAGCGGGCGGCGTACCACCGCTACCAGGCGCGCCAGTACCTCCAGGTCCGGATGCGCGACGTGACGAAGCTCGGCGCGCTGCTGGACGCGGTCGCCGGCGCCGGGGCGGAGGAGCTCGAGGCGCCCGAGTTCGGGTTCGCCGACCCCTCGCAGGGGCGGCTGCTCGCGACCCGGGCGGCGCTGGCCGACGCGCGCCGGCGCGCGGACGACGCCGCCGCGACGCAGGGGTTGCGGATCACCGGCGTGCGGTCGATCATGCTCGCGCCCGACAGCAGCGGCGACGGCGACGAGGCGCAGACGCTGAGCGGAGGTTCCGACGACTCGGCGTCCAGCGGCGGCGGCCGCCGGGCCGGGACGCTGCCGACCACGGTCGCGCCGGGGACGCAGCAGTTCGCCGAGCGCGTGCGGGTCGTCTACACCGCCGCCCCGGCGGCGTAGCCGGGCTCCCGCGGCAGGAACAGCAGGGCGGTCGAGACCGGGCGGCCGCCCGGCTCGGGCCGCTCCCACCCACCGCGAGGGCGGTTGCGCAGGCGTCCGCCGGAGACCAGCGACGTCGAGCCGCCGCCGTCCAGGTTGAGCGCGTCGCGGCAGCCGAGCGCGGCCATCAGCGCCGCCAGCTCCGCGAGCGTCAGCCCCGCGTCGTGGCGCGAGCGGCCATCGCAGGCCACCGCCACCAGCGTGTCGCCGGTCAGCCCCAGCGCGGCGCGCGGGTGGCGGCCGTCGGTGATGTCGGAGTCGAACTGGGCCTGGCCCGCGCGGAAGCCCTCCTCGTCGCGGGCCCGGTCGAACACCGGCGCGCCGTCGCGGACCAGCAGCGGGCCCGCCTGCAGCAGGTCGCCGCGCGGCTCGGGCGGGAGCTCGTCCCGGCGCGCGATCCCCGCGACGCCGCCGCGCACGTGCACGCACGCGCGCACGTCGTCCCACGGCGCCGCGAACGGCACGTACCGGCGCGCGACCCCGCGCGTGCGCACCTCGCCCAGCGGCGTTCCGTCCGGGCGCACGAAGAACCCCCCGACCAGCGCCTCCTGCACGCCGCGGGCCGCGCACCACGGCTCCAGCCGCGCCTGCCCGCGCAGCAGCGCGACGCGCAGCTCGACGCGCTCGAGGTCGTGGCGCGCGACGTGCACCATCGTCCGGGCGCCGTCGACCAGCGTCACGCGCGCGCTGCGGACGCGGCCGGCGCGCGGCGGGCGGAGTGGCGCGATGTCGGCGATCGCCATCGTTCGCAGCATGGTGCGCTCCCGCCCGGACGATGTGAACAGGTCGTTGGGCCAGTTCGTTCACGGGACGGTCACGCGGCGTTGTCCGCATGGTCACAAAGTCCCTGCAGATCCGCTCGATCCTGGGTGCCATGACGCGCCGGGGCATGGACTTCGTCACGATCACCGATCACGACACGATCGCGGGCGTGCTCGAGATCGCCGACCGGCCCGACGTCTTCGTGTCCGAGGAGCTCACCGCGCGCTTCCGCGGCGAGCCGCAGGCCGTGCACGTGCTGTGTTACGGGATCACGCCGGACGATCACGACAACGACGTCGAGTTGATCGCGGCGTATCTGCGCGAGCGGGAGATCACCTGTGCGCTGGCGCATCCGTTCTACGCCGTCGAGGCGCCGCTGCTGCCGCGCCACCGGCGCCGGCTGGCGCGGCTGTTCGAGGTCTGGGAGGTGCGCAACGGCGCGCGGGCCCGCGAGCTCAACCAGCCGGCCGCGCTCCTGGCGCAGTCGCACGGGATCGGCGTCGGCGGGTCCGACGACCACGCGGGCGTCGACATCGGGCGGACGTGGTCGGCGGTGCCGGCCTGCTCGTCGGCTTCTGCGTTCCTCGCGCACGTCCGCGCCGGGCGCGTGAGTGCCCACGGCGAGCAGGGCTCGGCGGCCAAGTGGGCGCACGCGGCGATGGCGCTGGCGATCCGCGCGCTCGGCCGCGGCTCGCGCGACGACGCTCCCGATCCGGCGGCGGTGCTGCGGATGGTCGAGCGCGTGATGACGGAGGGCGACGCCCGCAGCGGCTCGATCGGCTGCGACCTGGGTCCCGAGGACGCCCAAGCCCTGCTGCGCGCGTGGCTCGACGCGGTGGATCTGCGGATGAGCGAACGCGACCTGCTCGCCCTCCTGCAATCGGACGGGTTCTCGCACGCCGACCTCGAGCGGCGGGCGCGGCGCTGCCACGAGCGGCGGCTGCGCTCCGCGGTGGCGACGGCGGTCGCGGACCCGTCGGCGCTCGGCGCCGCCGCGACGGAGGTCTTCTCGGCGTGCGTCGCGGCGGTGCCCTACGCGCCGGCCGCCGCGTTCCTGGGGCGCGAGAAGGGGAAGCTGGCGACGCGCGAGGGTGAGCCGGTGCGGGTCGCGCTGGTCGCGGACGGGATCGGGAGCACGCACGGCGTCACGCACACGCTGGACGAGATCCGCGAGCGCGGCGTGCCCGGCTTCGAGGTCGAGGTGATCGGGACCGATCCGCACGTCGACCGGCGGCTGAGCGCGGTCGCGGAGGTCGAGATCCCCTTCTATCCCGGGCTGCGCGTCGGCGTCCCGTCGCTGCCCGCGGTGGTCGAGACGCTGGCCGAGGGACGCTACGGCGTGCTGCACCTGTGCTCGCCGGGGCCGGCGGGCGTCGCGGCGGCGATGGTCGGGCGGGTGCTCGGGCTGCCGCTGGCAGGCTCCTACCACACGGAGCTGGCCGCGTACACGGCGCTGCGGTCCGGGGATCCGGGGCTGGCGGCGGGCGTCGAGGTCGCGCTGGGGGCGTTCTACGGCGGCTGCGACGTGGTGCTGTCGCCGTCGCGGGTCTCGGACGCGCGGCTGGCCGCGCTCGGGATCGAGCCTGAGCGGATCGGGCGCTGGGACCGAGGTGTCGACGTGGGGCGGTTCTCGCCCAGCCTGCGCACCCGCGCGGCCGACGGACGCATCCGCGTGCTGTACGCGGGCCGGCTGACCAAGGAGAAGGGGGTCGACCTGCTGGCGGACGCGTTCCTGGCCGCGCGGGCGCGCGACCCGCGGCTGTCGCTGGTGCTCGCCGGCGGCGGGCCGGAGGAGGCCGCGCTGCGGGCGCGGCTCGGGAACGCCGCGACGTTCCTCGGGTGGCTCGAGGGGGACGCGCTGGCGCGGGCGTACGCGGACGCCGACCTCTTCCTCTTCTGCTCGCGGACGGACACGTTCGGGCAGGTCGTGCTCGAGGCCCAGGCGTCCGGGGTTCCCGTCGTCGCGGTGGACGCGGGCGGGCCGGCGGAGCTGATCGCGACCGGCCGGTCGGGCGTGCTCTGCCCGCCGCGCGCGAGCGCGCTGGCCGACGCGCTCGCGGGGCTCGCCGCGCGGCCGGCCTCGCGGCGGCGGCTGGCGACGGGCGGGATCGCCGCCGTCCGCTCACGCACGTGGCAAGCCTCCCTCGCCGCCCTGGCCGCGGGCTGGCGCCGCGCGCTCGCCGCGCACGCGGACGCAGCCACTCCGGGCGTGCCCACTCCGCGCGCGACCACTCCGGGCGCGGCGACTCAGGGCGCGGCGACTCTGGGCGCGGCGACTCAGGGCGCGGCGACTCCGCGCGCGACCACTCCGGGCGCGGCCACTGCGAGCGCGACCACTCCGGGCGCGGCGACTCAGGGCGTGCCCACTCCGCGCGCCACCACTCTGGGCGCGGCCACTGCGAGCGCGACCACTCCGGACGCGGGAGCCCGAGCGGCATGACCCGCGGCGGCAAGCCGCGAGCGGTCACTTTCTGGCGCGAAATGCCAGAACCCGCCCCCTCGCCGCTCGCCGCCACCGCATCGCCACCCGCAACCGCCGCCTCACCACCCGCCGCCTCGCCGCCCGACGCCACGCCCGCGGTCTCCCCGCCACGCCCCGCGACGCATCGAGCGGTCACTTTCCCGCCACCCGCGCCAGAACGCGCCCCCTCACCGCCCGCCGGCGACACCGCGCTCTCACCGCCCGCGCCCGCGGCAACGCCAGCCGACACCACGCCCGCGGCCTCCCCACCACGCCCCGCGACGCATCGAGCGGTCACTTTCCCGCCACCCGCGCCAGAACGCGCCCCCTCACCGCCCGCCCACGACACCGCGCCCTCACCGCCCCCGCCCGCGGCAACGCCACCCGACACCACGCGCGCGGTCTCCCCACCACGCCCCACGACGCACCGAGCGGTCACTTTCCCGCCACCCGCGCCAGAACGCGACCCCTCACCGCGCGCCCGCGGCGCCACGCGGCCGACCCGCGCGGTGCGGCACACCACGCCGGCGCCACCGCCCAGCCGACCCGCGCGCCAGCTCGAGCGCGTGCTCGCCGCCGCCCGGCGCCTGGAGCGCTCGCGGTGAGCGCCGTGCGCGCAGCGCCCCCGTCGCCGAGCGTCGTCGCCGTCGCGCTGCACGACGTCGAGCCGGCCACCTTCGAGCGCTGCGCGCTGATCCGCGACTGGCTCGAGGACCTGGGCATCGCGCGCGTCACGCTGCTCGTCATCCCCGCGCCGCAGCTGCACCCGTTCCACGCGCGCTCGCCCGCGCGCTGGTCAACTGGCTGCTCGACCGCGTCGACGCCGGCGATGCCGTCGCCCAGCACGGCCTGCAGCACCGGCGCACCCGGCGGCCGTCGCGCTTCGAGCGGCCGCTCGGCAACGGGATCGGCGCCGAGTTCCCGGGACTGGACGCGGAAGCGACGGTCGCGACCGTCGACACGGGACGCACGGAGCTCAGCCGCGTCGGCCTGCACCCGCGCGGGTTCGTCGCCCCCGCCTACGCGTACACCGGCGCGCTGCACAACCACCTCGCCCACCACTACGACTGGTGGGCGACGCTGCTCGCGCTGCGCGGCCGCGCGCAGACCGGCACGCCGGCTCTCGGGCTCGCCACGTCCACCGCCCTCAAGCGCGCCGCGAGCCCCGCGCTCGTCCGCGCCGGCGCGGCGCTCTCCGGCCGCGTCCTGCGCCTCGACATCCACCCCGCCGACTTCGACCACCCGCGCCACGTGCTCGCGGTCGAGCGCGTCCTGCGCCGCGCCCGCCACCGCGTCCCCGTCACCTACGACGACCTCTGTTTGGCGCCCGAACCACGCGGGTAGCGAGACGACCGTGAAGCTGCTCGTGGTCACTCCCGAGCCGATCGACTACGCGTTCCTGCGCGACACGCTCGGCGACGACGTCCGGGGCGCCGAAGTGCTGGTGCTGGCGCCGGCCACCAACCAGTCGAAGCTCGCGTACTGGGTCTCGGACCCGGATGAGGCGATCGCCGAGGCCGAGACAACGGAGCGCGACAGCGTCGCGAACCTCGCGCGGGCGGGAGTCGACACCGGCGGCGAGGTCGGGGACTCCGACCCCGCCCAGGCGATCGACGACGCGCTGGCGACGTTCCCCGCCGACCGGATCGTGATCTTCTCGCACCCCAAGGGCGATCGCGACTACCGTGAGGACGATGCCCTCGCGGACGCCGAAGCGCGCTGGAACCTCCCCGTCACGCACGCGCTGATCGAGCGCTGAGGCGCACCGGCGCCGACCTCCCCTTCGCCGACCTGCGGCGCGCGCACGGGACGGCGTTCGAGGGCTACTACTGGCGCTTCGCCGGCGCCGGCTGGAGCGTCTGCGCGCTCGCGGGCGTCTGCCGCGACGCGCGCGGAACGTGGGCGATGGTGACGCTCGCGTCGGAGCCGGACGGGTTCGAACGCACCGTGATCGCCGACCGCGCGCGGATCGACCCGCACCGCCTCGGCGTCGACGCCGGCCCGCTGCGCGCGGACGAGCACGGCCTGACCGTCGACCTGGGCCCGGGCCTGGACGCCCGCTTCGAGGCCCGCCGCGACTGGCCGCGCCCGCTCGGCCCGCTCGGCGCCGCCCAGCTCGTCCCCTGGCTCGGGCAGTACTGGGCGCCGCACCTGCTCGGCGCGCGCGTCAGCGGCCGCTACGGCGAGCGGTCGCTCGACGGCGCGGACGTGTACGCCGAGAAGAACTGGGGCGCCGCGTTCGCGCGCCACTGGTGGTGGGGCCAAGGCCCAGGCGTCGCGTTCGCGGGCGGCCGCATCCACGGCCTCGCGCCGACCGCGGTGGTCGTGTGGACCGACGAGGACGTGCTCGCGCTCGCGCCTCCGCTGGCGTGCACCGTCGCCCGCGCCGGCGGCGGGGAGTGGCGGATCCGCGCCCGGTCGCCCCGGTACCGGGTCGAGCTCGAAGGCGAAGCTCGCGGCGGCCACCGCCTGTACGTGCCCGTCCCGGCCGAGCGCCGCCTGGAGCCGCGCTCCAACCACTTCCTCACCGGGACGGTGCGGTACACGGTCTGGCGCGGCCGCCGGGTGTGGGTGCGCCGCGAGGGCCTGGCCGGGCTCGAAGACGGCGCGGTGTGACTGGCGCGCGGTGGCGACGCGCGCGCGGGCGACGGCGCGGCGTGACGCGCGCGCCCTACGCGCGCTCGGCCCGCCGCACCGCGAGCTCCAGCGGCTCCGCGCCTACGAGCCGCTCGAACGGCCCCACCAGCGCCCACACCGCCCGCAGCCGCAGCCGCGCCGCCACGTCGACCGGCTGCACCCGCGCCTCCGAGCACAGCTCCGCGCGCCCGTCCTCCCCCTCGCGCACCCAGTGCGCGAACGCGACCCGCACCGTCCCGCCCTCCCGCCACGCGGCGAACTCCTCCGGGGACTCCAGCCGCGGATAGTCCCGCGCCGGCGTCCAGATCCGCCCGCACAGCCCGGAGAGCAGGACGCCGTCGGCCTCTTCGAGGACCGTGAAGGGATAGGCGCGGAAGACCTCGTGGTAGGTCTGGGACGGATGCAGCCCCGGGATGCGCCAGCGGACCAGCCGCCCGAGCCGGCGCGTGTCGCCGAGCCGGATCGTGGTCGCGGCCTCCCACAGCGCGTCGCGGCGCGCGGAGGCCGCGCGCCGGTGGAACGTGCGCACGCTCGAGTCGGGCAGCCAGCGGTCGAGCACACCCGTATCGTGCCCGAGCGATGCGTCTGATCCAGCACAAGCGCGAGGCGTTCTGGTTCTACCGCTTTCTCTCGCTCGGCTACGACCGCTGGGTGAACCCCCTGTTCTGGACGCCCGCGATGCGCGACGCGGCGCTCGAGCAGGCCCGCCTCGAGCGCCACCACAGCGTCCTCGACGCGGGCGCCGGGACCGGCTTCACCACCGAGGGGATCGTCGCGCGCAGTGACGACGTGACGATGCTCGACCAGTCGCCGCACCAGCTCGCCCGCTCGCGCGCCAAGCCGGCGCTGCGCGCCTGCCCGCGCGTGCTCGGCGACGCCGAGCACCTCCCGTTCGCCGACGACGCGTTCGACCGCTACGTGAGCGCCGGCTCGATCGAGTACTGGCCGGATCCGCAGCGCGGCATCGCCGAGGCCTACCGCGTGACCCGCGCCGGTGGGACCGCGCTGATCGTGGGGCCGGTCCGCCCCGCGAACCGGCTGGCGCGGGCGCTCGCCGAGACCTGGATGCTGTTCCCCGCGGTGGACGAGTACACCGGCTGGATGCGCACCGCGGGCTTCACCGACGTGGAGATCCGCGAGCTCGCGCCGGACTGGTACCGCGACCGCCGCGGCCCGTACGCGCTCGCGATCAGCGGCGTCAAGCCCGCGCCGGGCCGGTCGCCGGCGCCGCCGCCGCGCCCGCCGGAGCCGCCCGTGAGCCGCGCGCGCTTCGCCGCCCGGTTCGTGGCCGGATCACTGGCGGGCGCGGCGTTCATCCCGATCGCGATCGCGCTGACGCTGCGCGACCGCGCCGCGGCGAGGCGGCGGCGATGACACCCCGGGGCGCGGCGGCGACACCCCGGGGCGCGGCGAGGCGGCGCGAGTGACCGCCGCCGCGCGCGCCGCCGCCAACCCCCTCACGGTCCTGTGGCGCTTCTCGCGCCCGCACACGATCGTCGGCACCGCGCTCTCCGTCGCCGGCCTGTACGCGATCGCCGCCGCCGACGGCCACGCCACCGGCGCCCCCGACCTGCTCGCGACCCTCGTCGCCGCCCTCACGGTCAACGTCGCGATCGTCGGCGTCAACCAGATCACCGACGTCGACATCGACCGCGTCAACAAGCCGTTCCTGCCGATCGCCGCCGGCGACCTGACGCTGCGCGACGCCAAGGCGATCGTGATCGCGGCCACGGTGATCCCACTCGCGATGGCGCTCACGCAGGGCGCGGTGGAGACGATCGCCGTCGCGGTCGCCCTCGCCGCCGGCGCCGCGTACTCGCTCCCGCCCGCCCGGCTGAAGCGCTTCCCGGTCGCCGCGTCGCTGTGCATCGCGGGCGTCCGCAGCCTGGTCGTCAACCTCGGCGTCTCCTACCACTTCGCCCAGACCATCACGCCGCCGGTCTGGGCGCTGTGCGCGTTCGTGCTCCCGTTCAGCTTCGCGATCGCGGTGCTCAAGGACGTCCCGGACATCGAAGGCGACCGCCGGTTCGCGATCCGCACCTTCACCGTCCGGCTCGGCCCCGAGCGCGTATTCCACATCGGCCTGGCCGCGCTCGGCCTCGCCTACGCGGGGATGATCGTGGCCGGCCCGTTCGCGCTCCGCCACCACGCCCAGCCGGCGGTCCTGATCGCCGGCCACCTGGCCGCCGCCGCCCTGCTCGCGCGCTGGGCGGCGCAGGCCGATCCGCACGACAAACCCGGCTTCACCCGCTTCTACATGCGCGTCTGGGCGCTCTTTTTCCTGGAGTATCTGCTGGTGCCGATCGCGTGCCTCGCGGCCTGATCGCGGCTTGGACGTCAGGTCGAGAACCACACGCCACAGTTGGCCCTCCAGGCGTGGACAACCCCGCACGCGAGGGGTACGTTTGTCGCTAATGTCGATTGCCTCTTCGAGGGATCAGCAGCCTCGTACGGCCATGCCATCGGTGACCCCAACCAAGCGTTTCGCAAGGCCGCCAGAGCCGAACACCATCACGGCCTCCCAAGCGCGCGCCGCGAGGCGCCGGGAAGCGAGGCGTGACGAGCAGGCCGTAGCCGCCTGGCTGCGCGAGATCTCAGCTAGACCACGTTGACCGCGCGGGGGCGCATGACCGGCGCCCCCGCGTGTTCACCACTCGCTCGCAGCGGGGATGTCACTGTGTAAGGACCCTCTCGAAAGGACCGCCCATGACCCCGCTTAAGGAGCTGGCCGATCATGGCCAGAGCGTGTGGATCGACTACCTGTCGCGCCGCTTCGTCAAGGATGGCGACCTGAAGGGACTCGTCGGCCAGGGCGTCGTCGGCGTGACATCGAACCCGACCATCTTCCAGGGCGCGATCGCCGAAGGCGACGCGTACGACGACCAGATCCGGGAGCTGAGCGCCGAGCTCGACGACCCGAAGGAGATCTTCTGGCGCCTCGCCGCGGACGACATCCGCGACGCGTGCGACGTCCTGCGCCCGACGTTCGACGCCAGCGGTCACCTGGACGGCTACGTCTCGCTCGAGGTCGACCCGAACGTCGCGCACGACACCGAGCGCACCAAGGCCGACGCGATCCGCCTGCACCGCCTCGTCGACCGCCCGAACCTGTTCATCAAGATCCCCGCCACGGTCGCGGGCCTGCAGGCGATCGAGGACACGATCGCCGCCGGCATCCCGGTCAACGTGACGCTGATCTTCTCGCTCGAGCGCCACCGCAAGGTCGCCGAGGCGTACGTGCGCGGCGTGCAGCGGTTCGTGGACCGCGGCGGCGACCCGAGCACGATCGCCAGCGTCGCGTCGTTCTTCGTCTCGCGCGTCGACACCGAGGCCGACAAGCGGCTCGACGCGATCGGCGGCCACGACAACCTCAAGGGCACGCTCGCGATCGCCAACGCGAAGCTCGCCTACCAGACCTACCAGGAGGTCTTCGGCGACCCCGCGTGGGAGGCGCTGGAGGCCAAGGGCGCGACCAAGCAGCGCTGCCTGTGGGCGTCCACGTCGACCAAGAACCCGGCCTACCGGGACGTCCTCTACGTCGAGGAGCTGGTCGGGCCGGACACGGTCAACACGATGCCGCGCGAGACCGTCGAGGCGGTCGAGGACCACGGCGAGATCCGCGGCGACACGCTGCTCGAGGACCCGGAGGGCGCGAGCCGGACGATCGACGCGTTCGAGAGCGCCGGCGTGCCCTACGACGACGTCGTGCAGGTGCTCGAGCGCGAGGGCGTCGAGAAGTTCGCCAAGTCGTTCGCGGACCTGATCGACGGCCTCGAGAGCAAGCTGAAGAAGCTGGTGGCGGCATGAACCGGCACGAGCTCGCCCAGCAGCTGCGCGTGGACTCCGTCCGCGCGTCGGCCGCCGCCGGGTCCGGCCATCCGACGTCCTCGATGTCCGCCGCCGAGCTGATGGCGGTACTGATCGACGGGCACCTGCGGCTCGACTACGCGCACCCGGGCAACCCGGACAACGACCACCTGATCTTCTCCAAGGGCCACGCGTCGCCGCTCTACTACAGCGTGCTGAAGGCGGTCGGCGCGATCGACGACGCCGAGCTGCTGACGTTCCGCAAGCTCGGCTCGCGCCTGGAAGGTCATCCGACGCCGCGCATCCCGCCGACCGACGTCGCCACCGGCTCGCTCGGCCAGGGGCTGCCGATCGGGGTCGGCGTGGCGCTCACGGGCCGCGCGCTCGACCGGCTGCCGTACCGCGTCTGGGTCCTGTGCGGGGACTCCGAGATGGCCGAGGGCTCGATGTGGGAGGCGTTCCAGCACGCCGGCTGGGAGGGCCTGGCCAATTTGACCGCGATCATCGACGTCAACCGCCTCGGCCAGACGCGCGAGACGATGCTCGGCTGGGACCTGCACGGCTACGTCCAGCGGATCGAGGCGTTCGGCTGGAAGGCGATCGCGGTCGACGGGCACGACGTGGACGAGATCGAGGCCGCGTACGCCGAGGCGGAGGCGACGACCGACCGGCCGACCGCGATCGTCGCGCGCACCAAGAAGGGGCGCGGCGTGAAGGCGGTGGAGGATCAGCCGGGCAAGCACGGCAAGCCGCTCGACGACCCCGAGGCGGCGATCGCCGAGCTCGGCGGCGTCCGCGATCTGCACGTGCACGTCGCCGCGCCGCCCGCGGGGACGCCGCACGCGTTCGAGGTCCCGGGCGGCGCGCTGCCGTCCTACGCGCTGGGCGACGAGGTGGCGACGCGCAAGGCGTACGGCGAGTCGATCGCCGCGCTGGGCTCGATGCGCGGCGACGTCGTCGCGCTCGACGGCGAGGTCTCGAACTCGACGCACTCCGAGGACTTCCGCGCCGCCCACCCGGACCGCTACTTCGAGATGTTCATCGCCGAGCAGCAGCTTGTGGCGGCCGCGGTCGGGATGCAGGTGCGCGGCTGGACGCCGTTCGTCTCGACGTTCGCCGCGTTCTTCTCGCGCGCCTACGACTTCGTCCGCATGGCGTCGATCTCGCGCGCCAAGCTCGCGCTCGCCGGCTCGCACGCGGGCGTGTCGATCGGGGAGGACGGGCCGTCGCAGATGGCGCTGGAGGACATGGCGTCGCTGCGCGCGATCCACGGCTCGACCGTGCTGCACCCGAGCGACGCGAACCAGACCGCGAAGCTGGTCGGCGCGGTCGCCGACCGGCCCGGGATCTCGTTCATCCGGACGCTGCGCGGCAAGACCCCGGTGCGCACGGCGCCGGACGAGGACGTGCGGATCGGCGGCTCGCGCGTCCCGGTCGCGGGCGACGACGTCGCGATCGTGGCCTGCGGGATCACGGTCGACGAGGCGGTCAAGGCCGCCGAGCGCCTGGCCGGCGACGGCGTGCACGCCCGCGTGCTCGACGCGTACTCGATCAAGCCGATCGACGCGGACGCGGTCCACGCCGCGGCGCGCGAGTGCGGCGCGATCGTGACCGTCGAGGACCACGCGCCCGAGGGCGGGCTCGGCGACGCCGTGCTGGAGGCGCTGGCCGGCGAGCCGGTCCACGTCGTCAAGCTCGCGGTGCGCGAGCTGCCCGGGTCCGGCACACCCGCCGAGCTGCTGCACGGCGCCGGCATCGACGCCGACGCGATCGCGGACGCCGCCCGGCGCCTCGTCGCCGCTCCGGCGTGATGGTTTGACGCAACTTCATCGGTCAGGTGCGTTTTAGGTGGCATGCGCACCTGCCCGATCCTCCTCGCGACGCTCGCCGTGCTGGCTTGGCCCACGCTCGCGCAGGCCAAGCCCGTCTGCGGTCCCAAGCACCAGCGCACGCTGGCCCAGAGCGGCTACGCGCGGGTGTACGTCGACGGCGGCCAGGCGCGCGCCTGTCACCGCGGACGTTCGCGCGAGCGGAGCTTCGGCCCCGCGTCCCGGGTCCTCGCGGCACGGGCCGCGGGCAGCTTCGTGGCGGTGCAGCGCAAGACGGCGGGCGGACAGAGCCTCCGGGTCTACAACGCCTATGCGGGGAAGGCGCTCGACGGCTGGTTCCCCCACGCCGCGCGCTTCACCGCGCTCGCCCTCGCCGACAACGGGATCGCCGCGTACGTCGCGACGATCCCCAACGGCCGTCAGCTGGTCAGCGGCACGGGCCCGGAGCCGCACGACAACCGGATCTACGAGGGCCCGCCGAACGCTGATCCGGCGTTCGTCCGGATCGCCGGCAACGTCGTCGCCTGGAAGCTCGACGGCGTGACCAGGGTGCAGCGCGTCGACGGACCGGCGGACCCGGGCGGCGCACGCGGCTCCACCACCAAAGGGCGGACGCGCCTGTTCACCTCCGGTCAGGTCGAGGTCTCCGCCGCCGGCGCGCACGTGTCCGCGAGCGGCGCGGGGCGCCGCGTCTCCCTCGGCGCCGCGCTTGGGACGTGCCGGTCCGCGCAGGATTGCTTCGGCCTCGCGTCGATCCGAATCGCCGGGCCGATCGTCGGCATCGAGGGCAGCGACGATCCGTGGGACACGACGGACTTCACGGTCCTCGATCTCACGACCGGCACGTCACGGACCGTGTGCCGCTCCGTGATCCGCGCCGTGCTCACCGCCGCCGGAAACGCCGCCTGCAGCGAGTTCTACTACGGCCGGCGCATCAAGACCGAGGACGCGATCCTCGACGAGGGCGACGACGTCGACCCCGACTCGCTCGAGCAGCGCGGCGACCAGCTGCGGTGGCTGCGCGCCGGCGTGGAGCGATCGGCCCCGCTGGGGCCTTAGGCCGGCGGCTCGTCGGTCAGCTCGTCGGCCGGGGCCTCCTCCAGCGCGTGCACGCTGCACAGGAACGGTCCGCCGGCCTCACGTGCGTCCTTGATCTCCTGCGTGGTCAGGTGCGCGCCGCAGACGGCGCACGTTCGGGAGATGGTGTCGTCGAGGGTGCGCTCTTCGAGGTCCATGTCGCCACGTTAGCGCGAATCCGGGGCAGGCTGAGCGCGATCAGCGCGGCGGTCGCGCCGGTCGCCGCCATCAGCCAGTAGGCGCGGTGAAAATCGGCCAGGACCGGCGCGCTGCCGAGCGCCGCGATCAGCACCGAGATGCCCAGCACGGCGCCGAGCTGGCGGAAGCAGGCGGAGATGGCACTGCCCGTGGCCAGGCGCGCCGGCGGCAGCTCGGCGACCGCCGCCGAGCTCCAGCCGGCGAACGAGAGCCCGACGCCCAGCCCGGTCAGCAGCGTGGCCGGCAGGAACGAGCCGAGATACGCGGGCGACGCGCCCAGCCCGGACGCGAACAGCGCGCAACCCAAAGCGAACACCAGCCCGCCCGGGACGGCCGAGACGCGCTGGCCGTAGCGGTCGATCATGCGTCCCGCGAGGGCGCTCGAGAGCGCCGCCATCAGCGGCCCGGGCGTGACCGCGAACCCGGCGTGCAGCGTCGAGTACCCCCACACGCCGACCAGGAACAGGATGTTGGCCAGCAGCAGGGCGTAGAACCCGAGCGCGAACACGCCGACGCCGAAGCAGGCGACCGCGAACGACCGCACGCGGAACAGCGACAGCTCCAGCACCGGATGCGCGTGCGTGACCGACCGCCGCAGGAACGCGCCCAGCAGCACGAGCGCCGCCACGACGACACCGATCACGCGACCGCTCCCCCACCCCCACGACGGCGCCTCGACGATCGCCAGCGACAGCGCGCCCACGCCCGCCGCCAGCAGCCCGATCCCGAGCGCGTCGGGCACGGCGCCCCGGTCCGGGTCGCGCACCTCCCGCAGCAGCCGCCGCGCCGGCACGAGCACGAGCAGCCCCAGCGCCAGGTTCACGAAGAACACGAGCCGCCAGTCCGCCCACTCGATCAGCAGCCCGCCCAGTGACGGCCCCGTCGCGGCGGCCACGGCGCCGACCGCGCCCCAGAGCGCCGTCGCCGACGCCCGCCGCGCCACCGGGAACTCGACCAGCAGCAGCCCGAGCGACGTCGGCACCAGCAGCGCCGCGCCCGCCGCCTGCACCACGCGCGCCGCGACCAGCACGCCGACCGCCGGCGCCAGCCCGCACAGCGCCGACGCCCCCATGAACAGCGCCAGCCCCGCGAAGAACACGCGCCGGCGCCCGAGCAGGTCCGCCAGCCGCCCCGCCGGCACCAGCAGCGCGGCGAAGACGATGTTGTACGCGTTCAGCACCCACGACAGCCCGGCCAGCGACGTCGCCGGGAACGCCGCCGCGATGCTCGGGAACGCGACGTTGACGATCGTCACGTCGAGGAAGGCCATGAAGACGGCCACGGCGGTGACGAGGAAGACCTTCCAGCGACGTTCGAGTTGCTTCATGCAACGCACCGTACACGACCGCGTTGCATCACGCTACTCTGCTCTCACGATGCTGGGCCGCACCTACGAAGGCCAGAACTGCTCGATCGCGAAGTCGCTCGAGCTGATCGGCGAGCGCTGGACGATGCTCGTGATCCGCGAGGTCTTCACCGGCCACCGCCGCTTCGACGAGATCGCCCAGCGGCTCGACATCGCCCGCAACGTCCTCACCTCCCGCCTGACCTGGCTGGTGGAGGAGGGCGTGCTGGAGAAGGTCCGCTACCAGGAGCGCCCGGAGCGCTTCGAGTACCGGCTGTCCGAGAAGGGCGTCGACCTCTGGCCGGTGATCGTCGCCCTGCTGCAGTACGGCGACCGCTACTACGCGCCCGCCGGCCCGCCCGTCGTCCTCCGCCACAAGCACTGCGGCGGAGAGGTCGACGCGCACCGCATCTGCGACCGCTGCGGCGCGCGCCTGACCGCCCGCGACGTCACCGGCGAGCCCGGTCCAGGCGCTCGGCCCGCCGCCGCCTGAGCTCCACCACCACCGACTGCGCCGTCGTCTCCGGCACCAGCGAGACGACCGAGATCAGCCGCTCGCGCCGCTGCGCGCCGAGCACCGTGAACGCCCATCGCCAGACGGCCTCCAGCCGGTCCTCCCAGCGCGACAGGTACGCGAGGTGGATCACGCCCCAGGCGAAGAACGCCAGTCCGCCGGTCAACCGCCAGCGGCCGAGGTCGACCACCGCGCGGCGGCGCCCGATCGTCGCCATCGACCCCTTGTCGCGGTAGCGGAACGGCGCCGGCGGCGCGGCGCCCGCGAGCCGGGCCAGGATCACCGACGCCGCGTACTCGCCCTCCTGGATCGCGCCCTGCGCGACGCCCGGCACGCCCGGCACGGCCGCCATGTCGCCGAGCACGAACACGTCCGGGTGCCCGGGCACGGTCAGGTCGGGGCCGACCACGACGCGTCCCGCCCGGTCGACCTCGCCGAGCTTGGCGCCCAGCGGCGACGCGTTCACGCCCGCCGCCCAGATGATCGTCTTCGCGCCGATCCGCCGCGGCTCGCCGTTGGCCAGCACGTCGAGCCCCTCGGTGTCGATCCCGACCGCGCGCAGCCCGAGCTGCACGTCGATGCCCAGGAACTCGAGGTCGCGCTTGGCCCGCGCCGACAGCGCCTCCGGGAACGTCTTGAGCACGCGCGGGTTGGAGTCCAGCAGGACGATCCGCGTCCGCGAGAGGTCCACCGACCGGTACTCGGACGCCAGGATCCGCTGCGCCAGCTCGGCCACCTGCCCGGCCAGCTCGACGCCGGTCGGCCCGGCGCCGACGATCGCGAACGTCAGCCAGGCGTCGCGCTCCGCTTCCGTCTCGGCCGCCTCGGCGAGCTCGAACGCGCCCAGGATCATGCTTCGCAGCCGGTGCGCGTCGTCGACCGTCTTCATCCCCGGCGCCAGCAGCGACCACTCCTCGCGCCCGAAGTAGGAGTGCGTGGCGCCCGCGCAGACGATCAGCGTGTCGTACGGCAGGTCGAACTCGTGCTCGCCGAACACGCGCACGGTGCGCGCCTCGAGGTCGAAGCCCTCGACCTCCCCGAGCAGCACCCGCACCTGCGGATGGCGGCTGAAGACCGCGCGCAGCGCGGGCGAGATCTGCCCGCCGGAGAGGACGCCGGTGGCCACCTGGTAGAGCAGCGGCTGGAAGACGAAGTGGTTGGTGCGGTCCACGAGCGTGATCTCCGCCCCGCCCGCCTTGGCCAGCCGCCGCGCGACGCGCACGCCCGCGAAGCCGCCGCCCACGATCACGATCCGGTGCATCAGCGCGGCAGCTCCTGCTCGAGTGTCTGCACCGGCGCCCACAGGTCGCCGAGCTCGGCGACCCGCGCGAGCACCGCGTCGGAGCCGAACACGGCCGGCTCCCCGTCAGCGACGCCGGACACCTCGTCCCACGTCAGCGGCGTCGACACGGTCGGCCGCGCCATCGCCCGCAGCGAATACACGTTGACCGTCGTCTTGTGGCGGTCGTTCTGGCTCCAGTCCACGAACACCCTCCCCGTCCGCTTGGCCTTGCTCATGTCCGACACGACGCGCTCCGGGTCGCGCCGCTCCAGCAGCTGCGCGAGCCCGCGTGAGAACGCCCGCGTGTCGTCGTAGGTCACGGGCGTATTCAACGGCAAGTAGACCTGCATGCCTTTAGAGCCCGACGTCTTGGCGAACGCCTCCAGCCCCCAGAAGTCGAACGCGCGCCGCAGCTCGAGCGCCACCTGCGCGCATTCGACCACGGTCGCCGGCGCCCCCGGATCGAGGTCGAACGCGATCAGCGTCGGGCTCTCCATGTCCGGCGCGCGCGCCAGCGGGGTGTGCAGCTCGAGGTCGGCGAGGTTCGCCAGCCAGACGAGCGTCGGCAGGTCCTGGCACAGGCAGTAGTCGATGTTGCCCTCGTTGCGACCGGACCAGACGGACGCCGTCTGGACCCACGCCGGCGCGTGCGACGGGCAGCGCTTCTCGTAGAAGTGCGTCGCGTCGACGCCGTTCGGGTAGCGCTTGAGCGTGAGTGGACGGTCGCGGACGTGCGGCAGCAGCACGGGAGCGATCCGCGTGTAGTAGTCGATCACCTGGCCCTTGGTGAACCCGTCGGCGGGGTACAGGACCTTGTCCAGGTTCGAGAGCGAGAGCGTGGTCTCGCCGATCGCGACCTCGAGGCGCTTGGAGGGCGGCACGCCCTGACCGTACCGGCTGTCCGTGCCCAGACCAGTTCACGGGTGAATTCCGCAGATACGGGTACGTCGGAGCTAATGGCTTCGACTTCGACCGCTGCGCCGACGACGCCAGTCGACCGCGCGCGGCGACGGCGCGACGACCAGCGCCTGATGCACCGAGTCCAGACCGGCGACGAACATGCGCGCGACGCGCTGATCGAGCGCTACATGGCGCTCGCGCGCTCGCTGGCGCTCCGCTACCGGCGCGCCGGAGAGCCGTTCGACGACCTGGTCCAGGTCGCGTCCGTCGGCCTGGTGAAGGCCGTCGACCGCTGGGATCCCGAGCGCGGGCTGGCCTTCTCGTCCTACGCCGTGCCGACGATCCTCGGCGAGCTGCGGCGTTACTTCCGTGACTCCACGTGGGACGTCCGCCCCGCCCGCGACCTGCAGGAGCTGTGCCTGGCGCTCGAGGACGCGCGCGAAGCGCTCTGGGGCGAGCTGGGCCGCCAGCCGACCGTCGCCGACCTGGCCGCGCGGCTCGGCCGCCAGCCCGAGGAGGTCGTGGAGGCGCTGCAGGCGTCCGAGGGCCGCTCGCTGCGCTCGCTCGACGCGCCCGTGCGCGACGAGGAGCAGCACGCGACCACCGCCGGCGACCTGATCGGGCGCCAGGACGAGAACTACGAGCGGGTCGAGGCCGGCGTGACGATCGAGCGGCTGACGTCGATCCTGGACGACCGGGCGCGCGAGATCCTGCGCCTGCGCTTCCAGGAGGACCTGCTGCAGTCGGAGATCGCCGAGCGCGTCGGCTGCTCGCAGATGCACGTCTCGCGGATCATCCGCTCCTCGCTGGAGAAGCTCTACGCGTACGGGACGTCGGCGTGAGGCTCGAGGTTCCGCATCCGTCGGACCCGCCGACGCCCGCGGTCCCGCCCGAGCCGGTGACGCCCGCCGTGCCGGGTGAGCCGCCCGCGGTGCCGCCGGAGCCCGGGCCCGAGACGCCCCCGCCGGACGACCCGCTGCCGCCTCAGCCGGACGAGACCTGAGCGACGCCGGGCGCGGCCTCGCGCTCGTCGATCAGGTCGAGCACGGCACGCTCGATCCGCGGATGCCCCGCGGGCAGCTCCAGCAGGCGCGGGTCGACCACCAGCCCGCCGCGGTAAGCGTCGAACACGCGCGGGTCGATGTAGGACGCGCGGCAGACCGCGGGCGTGTTGCCGAGGTAGCGCGCGGTCTCCTCGACGGCGCGGTTGATCGCCCGCTTGCGCGACGCCGCCGGGCCGGACACCGCGAGCGCCACCGCGGCCAGCACGGTCGCGTTCCACGTCCGGAAGTCCTTGGCGGAGAAGTCCCCGCTCGCCTTGAGGTAGTCGTTGATGTCGTCGGAGCGCAGGTCGTGCCAGCGGCCGCGCTCCTTGTAGGCCAGCAGCTCCGGTCCACCGCCGCGCCGGCGCTTGAGCGCGCACACGACCTCCTGCGCCGGCGGGTCCACCACGCCCTGGATGCGCCGCTGGCCGCCCTTGGCGGGATAGTCGAAGACCATCTGGCCGTCCTCGATCGCGACGTGGCGCTTGCGGATCGTGGCCAGGCCGTAGGAGTCGGTGTACTGCTCGCCGCCGACGCGGAAGAAGCCGCGGTCGAGCAGGCGCACCGCGCAGGCCAGCACGCGCGCGCGGGTCAGCGCCTCGCTGCCGGCCAGGTCGGCGTCGACGCGCTCGCGCAGCGCGGGGAGCGCCCTGGCGAAGCGCGTCATGTCCTCGAACTTCTGTGCGTCCCGGCGCGTGCGCCACGCGTCGTGGTAGCGGTACTGCTTGCGCCCGGCGGCGTCGACGCCGGTCGCCTGCAGGTGGCCGTTCGGGAACGGGCAGATCCAGACGTCGCGCCACGCGGGCGGGATCGCGAGCTGCGCGATCCGGTCCAGGACCGCGCGGTCGGTGACGTGCGCGCCGGTCGCGTCGTAGTACGCGAAGCCGCGGCCGGCGCCGCGGCGCGTGATGCCGGTGCTGGAGCAGTCCGAGCGGCGCAGGCGGGGCATGCCCCGGGCCTACCCGACTTTCTCGCGCTCCTTCTTCGACGCGCCCGTGCCACCGCTGCGCTTCGGCTTGTCCACCGCCGCCAGGCTCGCCTCCAGCGCCGCCATCAGGTCCGGCACCTTGGCGGGCTCCGGCGCCTCCGGCGTGACCGCGATCTCCTCGCCGGCCGCCTTGCGCTCGATCAGCTCGAGCACCTTCTCGCGGTAGGAGTCCGTATAGCGCTCGGGCTCGAAGGCGCCCGTGAGCGAGTCGATCAGCTGCTGGGCCATCTTGACCTCGCGGTCGGAGACCTTGAGCTCGTCGGCGTCCGGCAGCCCGTCGAGGTCGCCGGTGGGCACGACCTCGTCGGCGAAGATCATCGTCTCCATCATCAGCACGCGACCCTCGTGGTCGGGCCGGATCGCCACCAGCTGCTCCTTGGAGCGCAGGATCACGCGGGCGATCGCCACGCGCCCGGACTCGCGCATCGCGTTCAGCAGCAGCCCGTACGCCTTCGCGGCGCCCTTGTCCGGGACCAGGTAGTACGGGTGGTCGAAGTAGATCGGGTCGATCTCGGCCAGCTCGACGAAGTCCTCGATGTCGATCGTCCGGGACTTCTCCGGCTCGAGCGCCTCGAGCTCCTCCGGGTCGATCACCACGTAGTGGTCCTTGGTCAGCTCGTAGCCCTTGACCAGGTTCTCGTAGGGCACTTCCTCGCCGGTCGTCGGGTCCACGCGCCGCTGGGCGATGCGGCTCCCGGTGTCGCGGTTGAGCTGGTGGAAGCGCACCGTCTTCTTGGACACCGCCGAGTAGAGCTTCACGGGGACGTTGACGAGCCCGAACGAGATCGCGCCGGTCCACATTGATCGCGCCATCGCTTCATTCTGACGGGTCAGACTCCGGCTCGCGCAGGACCGGTTGCGTCGCCTCGGCCGCGTCGAGGTCGTCGCGCAGGCCCTTGTAGACCGGGTGGCGCAGTGTGCCGGCCTCGGTGACGTCGCCGTAGTCGACGCGCGCGACCAGGACGGGGTCGACGAAGTGCGTCCCCTTCTCGGGCTGCGGGCCCGTGAACGGGCTCTCGGCGCACGCCAGCGGGTCGACGATGCCCTGCAGGCGCGTCAGCTCGGCGTCGGTGAAGCCGGTGCCGACCTTGCCGGCGTAGCGCAGCGTGCCGTCCTCGGCGGTGAAGCCGATCGTGAGCGCGCCGATCCGCCCCAGCCGCCCGCCGTCGCCGCCGACCCAGCCGCCGACCACGACGTCCGTGCTGCGGACGTTCTTGACCTTCAGCCAGCCGGGCGAGCGCCGCCCGGGCAGGTAGGTGCCGTCGAGCCGCTTGGCGACGAGGCCCTCCAGGCCCTGCTGCTTGGTCGCCTCCAGCAGGCCCGGGCCGTTGCCGACGTGGTAGGCGGGCACCTGCCAGCAGGGGCCGGCCAGCTCGAGCGCCTGCAGCGCGGCGCGGCGCGCCGCGTACGGCTCGCCCAGCAGCGCGTGGCCGTCCAGCCACAGCAGATCGAAGATCATGTAGACGACCGGCTCGGACTGGCTCAGGCGCCGCACCATGCCGTCGGACGTGAGGTGCATGCGCCGCTGCAGGCGCTGGAAGCTCGGGCGGCCGTGCTCATCGAGCGCGACGATCTCGCCGTCCAGGATCGCCTCGCGGACGCCCAGCGCGCGGCCGAGCGCGCGCAGCTCCGGGTAGCGCGCGGTGATCGCGTTCCCGCGCCGGCTCTCCAGCCGCAGCCGTCCGCCCTCCGCGTAGCCGACCGCCCGCACGCCGTCCCACTTGATCTCGTACGCCCACTCGTCGCCGGCCGGCAGCGTGCGGCTGATGCGCGCCAGCATCGGCTCGATCCGCTCCGGCATCGGCTCCGCGTCCGGATCCTCGGGCGGATCCATCCGGTGGATCATCCAGTTCTTGCCGTTGGTGCGGAACAGGACGTACTTGCCGCGCACGCGCTCGCCGTGGAACGTGATCATCACCTCGGCCTCGCGCCACTTGTGCACCTCGAACGTGCCGTGGTCGAAGATCCGCATCGTGCCCGCGCCGTACTGGCCGGCGGGGATGTCGCCGTGGAAGTCGAGGTACTCGAGCGGGTGGTCCTCGGTGCGCACGGCGAGGTGGTTGCGCTTCGGGTCGACCGGGATGCCCTTGGGCACCGCCCAGGACGCGAGCGCGCCGTCGTGCTCGAGCCGCAGGTCCCAGTGCATCGCGCGCGCCGAGTGCTCCTGGACCACGAACCGCTGCTCGCCGGCCTGCGCGGGGGCGCCCGCGGGCTCCGGGGTGGCGTCGAAGTCGCGTTTGGCCCGGTATGCGTCAAGACCGTCGGCCATCCGCTCAACGGTAGTCCACTATCGTGCACGCCGTATGGATGCCAATCCGATCGTGCTGGACGACAGCCCCGAGGACGTCGTCATCGTGGTCGTCGAGGGTGAGCACGACATCTACACCGCGCCGACGCTGCGCGAGCGGCTCGACGAGGCGCTCGGACGCGGCGGCGGCATCGTCGTCGACCTGACGGGCGCGACGTTCGTGGACTCGTCCGTGCTGGGCGCGCTGCTGGACGCGCGGCGGCGGGCGATCGACGCCGGCCAGGGCTACGTGGTCTGCGTCGGGAAGACCGTCGAGCCGGGTGTGCAGCGGATCCTGGACATCACCGGGCTCGTGCCCGTGCTGCCGGTGCTGCAGGGCCGCGACGAAGCGATCGCGGCCGCGCGGTCCGACAACGGAGCGGCCCGATGAGCGACGTGCTGCTGACGCTGCCGGCCAAGCCCGAGGGGGTCGGCGTCGTGCGCCAGGCGCTCGCCGGGATGGCGGACGCGCTCGACTTCGACGCCGCCGCGCTGGCGGACATGAAGATGGCGGTCACCGAAGCGTGCACGAACGTCGTCGTGCACGCCTACGACACCGGCGAAGGGATGCTCGAGGTCGAGCTGGCGGCGGACGAGGCGGGGCTGACGATCGTGGTCCGCGACCACGGCTCGGGCATCCAGCCGCGGCCGGCACGGGCGACCGCGGAGCCGCCCGCGCTCGGGCTCGGGCTGCCGCTGATCGCCGCGCTCTCGGACGCGTTCGAGCTGCGCGGGTCCGCCGGGCAGGGGACCGAGGTGCGGATGACGTTCGCGTACGCGCACGCCACCAACGGCGCGCGCGCCGACTGGCAGCTCTGACCTACGCGGCCTGGCGCAGCGCCGCGAGCTCGCGCATCCGCCCGAGCCGCCCGAGCGCCTTGGACTCGATCTGGCGCACGCGCTCCGGCGTGATGCCGAGCTGGCGCCCGATCTCGCGCAGCGGCGTCGGCTCGCCGCCGTCGATGCCGTAGCGCAGCGCGACCACGGTCCGCTCGCGGTCCGGCAGCTCCTGCAGCGCGCGCTTGAGCGTCTCCTGGCGCAGCGACACGTGCACGACGTCCTCCGGCGCCGGGCCCTCGGACGGGAGCAGGTCGCCGAACGCGGCGTCCTCGCCGTCGCCCAGCGGGCGGTCCAGCGACGTGACCGTGCGGGCGGCGTCGCGCAGCGCGTGCAGGTCCTCGATCGAGATCTCGGCCGCCTTGGCGATCTCCTCGTCGGTCGGCGCGCGGTCGAGCTTGAGCGCGAGCGCGTTCTCGGCGCGCGCGACCTTGCGCTGCGTGCGCACGAGGTTGATCGGCAGCTTGATCGTGCGCGCCTTGGCGTCCATCCCGCGCTCGACCGCCTGGCGGATCCACCACGTGGCGTACGTGGAGAAGCGGTACCCGCGGCGCCAGTCGAACTTCTCGACCGCGCGGATCAGGCCCAGGATGCCCTCCTGGATCAGGTCGAGCAGGGTCAGCTCGGAGCCCTGGTACTTCTTGGCGATCGACACCACCAGGCGCAGGTTGGCGTTGATCATGCGGTCCTTGGCCGCCAGGTCGCCGCGCTCGATACGCTTGGCCAGCTCGATCTCCTCGGCCGGCGTGAGCAGCCGGTGGCGGCCGATCTCGTTCAGGAACAGCTGCAGCGTGTCGGTCGTGACGGTCGCGAACGCGGCGTCGTCGATCGGCGCCTCGGGAGCGTCCTCGCGCGTGCAGTCGTCGCGCAGCTCGATGTGGCGGGCATGCAGCTGCTCGTAGAGGGCGGCGAGCTCCTCGTCCTCGAGCTCGAGGGCCTGAACCAGCTCGTCGACCTCCTTGATGTCGACGCAGCCGCGCTCCTCCCCCCGATCGATGAGGGCCCCCAAGGGGCCGCTGTACGCGTCACGCTCCTGTGCCATGGTTAAAGTCCTTGACTCACCGCTCCAGGGTCCGAGTAAACCAGCCAGAAAACGGAGCTTCCCGCCTCATCGGCCGGATCAGCGCATGTCTTGAATCCGACTGAGCCGGGTAGTGCAGGGTCGTGAAAGCCGTTGCCACGCCCATGACCCGGACTCCCGACATGGTCCGCCTGCTGGACGTCGACCCCGATCTCGGCGTCCTGCTGGTGGACACCAGGCGCGACCAGGCCGAGCGCGAGCTGGTCGTCAGGACCCACCGGCTGCCGGTGGGGCCGTGGGACGTGTCCCGCCTCGCGGGGGCGACCGCCGACCATGTCGGTCTGCTGATCATCGACGGCATCCTCTCACGTGAGCTCGTCGTCGCGGACCACGTCAGCGCCGAGCTGCTCGGGCCGGGCGATCTGGTGCGGCCGTGGCAGCCCGCGTCGCGCACCGGGCTGCTGCCGGTGGACGCCGTCTGGAGCGTGCTGTCGCCGCTGACGGTGGCGGTGCTGGACCGGCGCTTCGCGGCCGAGGTGACGCGGTATCCGGAGATCACGGCGTCGCTCTTCGACCGGCTCAGCGAGCGGTCGCTGCGGCTGGCGACGACGCAGGCGATCTCCCAGCTCACGCGCGTGGACCGGCGGCTGCGGGCGCTGTTCTGGCACCTGGCCGAGCGCTGGGGACGCGTGACCGGAGACGGCGTGATCGTCCCGCTCGCGCTCACCCACCGCATCCTCGGGCAGCTCGTCGGCGCGCGCCGGCCGACCGTGTCGACCGCGCTGTCGGAGCTGGCCGAGCGCGAGGAGCTGGTGCGGCGCGACGACGGCTCGTGGCTGCTGCGGGGCGACCCGCCGGACGCGGAGTCGCTGGGCCGCCGCGCGCCCGCGAGCGCGACCGCCACCCGCGCGCAGGATCTCCTGCGCCCGGCGCGGCGGTTCGGACGCGGACGCCCCGCCCCCGACGAGGAGCCGGAGGAGGCGGGCGTCGAGCGGCTGCGCGAAGTGCTCGAGGGCGACGAGGACGACGACCCGGACACCGCGGCGTAGCCGCCCGCGCGGCTCAGCGGTCCGTGTCCGGGTGGCCGGTCGCCTTGCCGTCGTCGTTGTCGACGTTGTCGTTTCGCCGACCACGGCGCGCCGGATCCCGCTGTGGGGTGTCCTTACCCGGCGTGTCATCGACCTCAGACGGCTGCTCCTCCGGATAGCCGATATTCGACTCGCTGGTCTCCATCCTCGCGTACTACCCGCGAACGGGGAGGCCGCAAGCGGGGGGCGTCAGGGCCCTCCGATGCGCTTCAGCTTTCAGTTCCCACCCGCCGACGACGCACCCTCCCAGGCGCGCGCGGCGCTCGAGGTGTTCGACCGCATCCTGAGCCCCGAGCTGCTCGAGGACCTGCAGCTGGTCGTCAGCGAGCTGGTGACCAACTCGGTCAAGTTCGGCCCCCGCCAGCCGATCACGCTCACGCTCGCGCTCGGCCGCGACGGTGTCGTCAGCGGCGAGGTGATCGACCAGGGCGACGGTCAGCGGGCGCGCGTGGAGATGGTCGCCGAGCCGACGGTGGACGGCGGCTGGGGCCTGCACCTCGTCGACACGCTCTCCGCCCGCTGGGGCGTCCACGAGGGCTCGACCCACGTGTGGTTCGAGCTCGGCCCGGCAGCGCGGGCGCCCCGAGGGGTCTGACCCCTCGGGACGCCGCGCCGGGGTGCTTCAGGTCTTGTGCTCGAGGTTCGCGACTTCCTCGGCCTTGCGGTCGGCCTTCTCGCGCGCGGAGTCGAGCTCGTCCTTCGCCTTGCCCTTGAGCTCCTCGCGCTGTCCCTCCCGCCGCAGCGACGGGTCGTCGGCGAGGTCGCCGGCGGCCTTCTTGACTCGGCCTGTGATCTTGTCGGTGAGGCTCATGCCCTGGGTCCTACCCAAGGCGCGGCGGACCTACCCGGAGTGCTCGGCGACGGTCCGCAAACGGTCCAGCGCGCGCCGGATCAACCGTGAGACGTGCATCTGGGAGACCCCGACGCGCTCGGCGATCTCCGCCTGCGTCAGGTCCTCGACGAAGCGCAGGTGCAGGACGATCCGGTCGCGCGCCGGCAGCGCCTGCAGGGTCGGCGCGATCGTCGCCTCGTACTCGACGAGCTCGAAGCGGTCGTCCTCGACCCCGATCGACTCGGCGTACGTCTCGCCGTCCCCCTCGTCCCCGAACCGGTAGGACTCCAGCGACACCGCGTCGTACGCCGACGCGGCCTCCATCGCCTCCAGCACCTGCTCGGTCGTCAGCCCCGTGGCCGCGCTCACCTCGGCCGCCGACGGCGAGCGGCCGAGCACCCGCGACTGCTCCTTGACGGACGCGTCGACCTGCATCACGCGCTCCTGCATCCCGCGCGGGACGTGCACCGCCCAGCCGTTGTCGCGGAAGTAGCGCTTGAGCTCCCCCAGCATCGTCGGGACCGCGTAGGAGGAGAACGCGGTCTCGCGCGCCGGATCGAAGCGGTCGATCGCCTTGATCAGCCCGAGCGTCGCCACCTGGACGAGGTCGTCGAGCGGCTCGTCCGAGCGCCGGTAGCGCCGCGCCATCCGCCGCGCCAGCGGCAGCAGCCGCTCGACGAGCTGTTCGCGCGCCGTCTGATCACCGTCGCGGTGATAGCGGATCAGGAGCCGCCGATCCTCTTCGGAGCGGCTCGGCCCATCCTCGGAGCGTCCCGCTGGGACGGACGTCATCGTGGCAGGTGTCTCCTCTCGAGCCGGGCCCGCCGCACACGCGTACGGCCGCTTTCGAGACTACCGATCGAGGCGCCCGTCGCGACGCGACGCCGCCGCTAGGACACGCTCGCCCGCTGCCCCGCGTGCTTGCCCTCGGCGAACTCCTCGACGATCTTCGCGCAGAACGCGGGCAGGTCGTCCGGCTTGCGCGAGCTGGTCAGGCCCTCGTCGACGTGCACCTCCTCGTCGACCCAGGTCGCCCCCGCGTTCTCGAGGTCCGTGCGCAGCGACGGCCACGACGTCAGCGTGCGCCCGCGCACGACGTCCGCCTCGACCAGCGTCCACGGCCCGTGGCAGATCACGCCCACCGGCTTGGCCTGCTGGAAGAACCCGCGCACGAACGCCACGGCGTCCGCGTCGGTGCGCAGGAAGTCCGGGTTCGCGACGCCGCCCGGGAGCACCAGCCCGTCGTAGTCGGACGCCGACGCGGACGCGACCGCCCGGTCGACGTGGAACGTGTCGCCCTTGTCGAGGTGGTCGAACGCCTGCAGCTCGCCGTCGGAGAGCGAGATCAGCTCCGGCGAGCCGCCGGCCTGCTCGACCGCGCGCCACGGCTCGGTCAGCTCCACCTGCTCGACGCCCTCGGCCGCGAGGAACGCGATCTTCTTGCCTTTCAATACGTCAGCCATGCACTGGCGCTACCCCCGTTTCACCCCGGACAACCACGGGTAGCGGCACCGTATGGGCTACGTCATCGCCGCCATTCTCGTCGTGCTGATCGTGGGCGGCTTCGTGCTGTTCCTGGTCACGAGCGCGGCGCGCAAGAGCAACGTGTCCGACGCCGGCGACCCGGGCGCCGAGCAGAACGCGCTCAGCATCCTCGGCTCGGATTCCGAGACGCCCGTGGGTGACACCAGCCAGCACGCGGACGCGCCGCGGTTCCCGCCCGAGCGCGACCGCGACGGCGCCGCCGTCTCGCGCCCGGTGGTGGGCGGCGAGGCCGAAGGCGAGCGGTCCACGCGCTGACATGCGCGTTTGCGCCTGCGATCGCCCGGGAAGACACGAATTGTCGCGCCGTCCGGATGCCCTCCACTCTTCCGCCCGGCGCGCCACCAACCCTCCTCCTCAGTGAACGGGGCGCCCAGCGGGCGCCTCGTTTGCGTCCCGCCCGCCATAATCGCTGTGGAGTGTCAATTTCCGGACCGCATCGCCGCCGTTAGCGCGCTTTGGCCCCGGGGTACCAGCTCTCCAGAATCTCGATGGGCGCCACTGCACAGACCAAGCTCCGGCCGGTGGAGATGATCGACCGGACACGGACCGACGTTCGCCTCACGCTCCCGGCCCGGCCGGAGAACGTGGCGGTGGTCCGGCACGTGCTCGGCGCGTTCGCGGAAGCGCTGCGCCTGCCGGACGAGCTGGTCGAGGACCTGCGCCTGGCGGTCACCGAGGCCTGCACGAACGTGGTCCGTCACGCGTACCCCGCGGGGCAGACCGGCCCGGTGGAGATCTCCATCGAGCCGCTCGATGCTCTGGTGCGCGTGGTCGTGGCCGACCAGGGCCGCGGCATCGGCACGAGCTCGGACGCGGCCGGGCCCGGCCTCGGGCTGCCGCTGATCACGGCGGTCGCCGACGACGTGGAGCTGCTGCCGGTGCCCGGCGGCGGTAGCCGGGTGGCGATGACGTTCTCGCTCCGCGAGGACGCGGTTTGACGTCGCGAGCCGTGGGCGTCGACGGGCAGACGACCGTCTCGATCGCCGCGGGCCCGCTCGTGGGCCCGATCCTGCGCCGCGTGGTCGGCATGCTGGCCGCGCGCGCCGACCTGCCGCTGGACCGTCTCGACGACGCCGTGCTCGTCGCCGACCTGATCGCCGCGCGCGCGCCCGCGCACGTGCTGGCGGACACGGTCGACGTCGCGTTCGAGCCGGGCCCGCGCACCCTCCTCCTGCGCGTCGGTCCCCTGCGCCCCGGTGGCGGCCGCGCGCTGGTCGAGGACGCGGCGGTGCCGGGCGTCGGCAACGTGATCGAGCAGCTCGCCGACGAGCTGCTCGTCGACGATGCCGGCGAGCACGAGTTCCTGCACGTGCGGCTCCAGTACGCCGGCGGGGATTGAGATCGGCGCCGACCGGGGAACAGCACCGCCGATGGAATTCGCAATCGAGGACCGGTCACTCGCCGACGGCGCGCACGTCGTCGCCGTGACCGGGGAGATCGACCTGTTCACCGCCCCTGAGTTCAAGCAGCGCGTCGCGGCGCCGATCGACGCCGGCTGCACGCACGTGATCGTCGACCTGACGGACACCACGTTCATCGACTCCTCGTCGCTGGGCGTGCTGATCGGCGCGCACCGGCGGCTGCGCCGGCTGGACGGCTCGCTGACGATCGTCTGCACGAACGAGACGATCCTCAAGACGTTCGCGATCACGGGTCTGGACACCGTGTTCAAGATCGTGGGAGAGGCCGTCGGGGCCTAGTAGCCTGCGGTCCGGATGAGCACCGGCTCACCGTCGCAGGACGCCCAGAACGACTTCCTCCGCGCCCGCCGGGCACGGCTGCTGTCCGACATCGCCCGGCGGCTGCGGCGCGAGCCGAGCGACGTCGGCCTGATCCTCCCGTTCGAGGAGGTCGTGGACGCGCTCGGGCGCACCGGCCAGGTCGACCGCGGCCTGCAGGTCGTCCAGCTCGACGACATCGTGGGGACCGTCGACCGCACCGCGGACTTCGACCGCGGCTTCCGTCCCACCTCGCAGCGGCTGCGCAGCCGCTGGGAGCGGATCGCCGCGGCCCAGCGGCGCGGCGAGGCGATGCCGCCGATCTCGCTCTACAAGGTCGGCGACCTCTACTTCGTGCGCGACGGCCACCACCGCGTGTCGGTGGCCAAGTCGCAGAAGCACGGGGACATCGACGCCTACGTGGTCGAGGTGCTGACGCGGATCCCGCTCGACAGCAACCTGCGCGTCTCCGAGCTGCCGCTCAAGGACCACGAGCGGCTGTTCCGCGAGCGCGTGCCGCTGACCACCGCCCAGCGGGCGCGGATCGCGCTCACCGATCCGTGGGAGTTCGGCGAGCTGGCGGAGATGGTCGAGGCCTGGGGCTTTCGGATGATGCAGGAGCGCGGCGCGTTCGCGGACCGCCGCGAGGTCGCCCAGCGCTGGTTCGAGGACGAGTTCCTGCCGGTGCTGGACCTGCTGCAGGAGGGCGGGCTGATCGAGCGCGGCGAGACCGACGCCGAGGCCTACATGCGCGTCGCCGGGCAGCGCTACCTGCTGCTGCGCACGCACGAGTGGTCGGACCGGATCGTCGACCAGCTGCGCCGCAGCGACCCCAAGCGCCGCCGCCTGCCGCGGCGGCGCCGCCGGCCGCGCTACTGATCGCGCGCGCCCGGGTGCCCGTTGCCCGGCCACGGGGCGAGCACGAGCAGCAGCCGCGCGTCGCTGACCGCGCGGGCCGCGTGGCGCTCGTTGGGGTCGAACACGACGGCGTGGCCGGGCGCGCAGGCGACGCCGCCCAGCTCCACCTCCCCGTCGACCACGACCACGTACGCGCGCTCGTGCACCTGGTGCTCGTCGAGCGCCTCGCCCGCCGGCAGGTTGACGAGGATCGAGCGCGCTTCGCCGCGCGCGGAGTGCAGGATTCTCGGCTGGTGCGGCTCGACCTCGAGGGTCCGCAGGTCCCAGTGCTCCATGCGCCGGGAGACTATCCGTCCTCAGCGGCTTCGCGGAGCCGCACGAGCGCCTGGCGGATGATCCGCGAGACGTGCATCTGGGAGACGCCGACGCGCAGGCCGATCTCCGCCTGCGTCAGGTCCTCGGCGAAGCGCAGGCGCAGGACCTCGCGCTCGCGGTCGGTCAGCACGCGCATCAGGCGCTCGACGGTCGCCGCGTCCTCGGCCTCGCCGAAGCCCGGATCGATGGCGCCGAACTCGCGCGGCTCGTCGTCGTCCTCGCGCGGGCTGTCGAGCGAGACTGCGCGGTAGGCGCCGGCCGCCTCGCGCGCCTCGAGCAGCTGCTCCACGGTCACGCCCAGGTGCGCGGCCAGCTCGGCGGGCGTGGCGGCCGGGCCGAGCGCCTCGGTCGCGGGGCCGACCTTCACCGCCAGCTCCTGCAGGTCGCGCGGCACGCGCACCGACCAGCTCTTGTCGCGAAAGTGACGCTTGAGCTCGCCGAGGATGGTCGGGACGGCGAACGAGCTGAACGCGGTCGTGCGGTTCGGGTCGAAGCGGTCGATCGCTTTGAGCAGGCCGAGCGAGGCGACCTGGGTGAGGTCGTCGACCGGCTCGCCGCCGCGCCGGTAGCGGCGCGCGAGCTGGCGGGCGAGCGGCAGGAACCGCTGCACGAGCTGCTCCCGCGCGAGCGCGTCGCCGGCGTGGGCGCGTACGAGCAGCGCCCGATCGGCGCGTAGGCGGGCGTCGCGGCCCGCTGACTGGTCTTCCACGGCCATATTCGTCAGAAGGAGCTCGCACCGGGGTAGTGGGGTGCGATAGTCCGTTCCGGCGGGGGCTAGGCCGGGGCGTGATGAAGTGTAGTGCAGATGACCGACGCGACCAGCCTGAGAATCCTGCTCGCCAACGAACGCGAGGAAGAGCTGCACGAGCTCGGCGACGTGCTCGCCGGGCTCGGCCACGACGTGGCACCGTTCGCGGTGTCGCCGCGCGAGGCGGTCGAGCTGATCGCCCGCGAGGACCCGGACATCGCGTTCGTGATCTTCGACGGCGACGACGAGCACGGGCTCGCGCTGATCGCGGAGACCGTCGAGTTCGCGTCCGGCCCGGTCCTGGTGACGGTCCGCGAGGCCGAGAGCGCGTCGACGATCGCCCGCGCGGCGGAGCTCGGCATCGCCGGCTACGTCGACTCGTGGGCCGAGCAGGACGTGCAGGCCGCGATCGAGGTCGCGCTGCGCCGCCACCACGAGGAGCGGCGGCTCAACGAGAAGGTCTCCCAGCTGGAGTCCGCGCTCGAGCGGCGGGCGGTGATCGAGCGCGCCAAGGGCATCCTGATGGAGCGCCACTCGGTCGACGACCGGCAGGCGTTCGAGCTGCTGCGCGAGCACGCCCGCTCGAGCGGGCGGCGCGTGGTGGACGTCGCGCAGACCGTGCTCGACGGGCACGCGCTGCTGCCGGCGCGGCCGTCAGACGACTAGCGCCTCGAGCTGCTCCACGAGCGCCGCCGGCCCGGCGATGTGCCAGCGGGTCTGCCGCTGGACGGTGATCGCCTTGCCGCCGGCCTGCGTCACCAGCAGGGCGCCCGGCAGCCAGTCCCAGGGGTCGGTGGCGGGCTGGATCCAGGCGTCGAGGCGGCCGTCGGCGACCCAGGCCAGCTCGAGCGTGCCCGGCCCGGCGTGGCGCAGCAGGCCCGCCTCGTCGAGCAGGCGGCGCGCGGTCTCGCGGACGCCGGGCAGGACGAGGCGGTCCTGGCGGAAGAACGCGGCGACGTGGGCTTCGCCGAGCGGCTTGGCCGGCCGGGGCGGGCGGCGCCGGTGGTGGCGCGCGGCGGCGTGCAGCTGCGCGCCGTCGTAGACGGCGGTGGCGACCGGGCCGTGCTCGTCGGTCAGGACGACCGCGCTGCACCAGCTCGGGATCCCGGCCGCGAAGGCGACCGTGCCGTCGACGGCGTCGATCAGCCAGCGGCGCGCGTTGCGGCCCGGGCGGTTGGTGCCCTCCTCGCCCTCGATCGCGTCGTCGGGACGGTGACGGCGCAGGTGCTCCGCGGCCGCGGCCTCGGCGGCCGCGTCGGCGTCCGTGACCAGGTCGGCGGCGACGCTCTTGGCGCGCGGGCGCAGCGGCGCGGCGGCGCGCACGTCGGTCGCAGTGGCGAACGCCGCCTTCGCGGCGCCGATCGCGACGTCGAGGTCCGATTGAGGATTTGGGGTTCCGGGGAAGATTCGGGGGGTGTCCATCGCCGATCTCAAAGAGGCGTTCGCGCGGTTCCGTCGCGACATGATCACCGACAACGCGGCGGCGCTCACCTATTACGCGCTGCTGTCGCTGTTTCCGGCGCTGCTGTTTGCCGCGGCGCTGCTGGGTGTGTTCGGTCAGCAGGGGCTGATCGAGCACGCCGCGTCCTACCTGCGCGACGCGGGGGCGCCGCCGTCGACGGTCGACTCGGTGACGAGCGCGCTGGCGTCCGCGCAGGAGCAGCGGGGACGGGCCGTCTTCGCGCTGGTCATCGGCGTCGGGCTGTCCCTGAACGGCGCCTCAGGCGCGTTCGCGGCCGCCGGGCGGGCGCTGAACAAGATCTTCCGGGTCGACGAGGGGCGCGGGTTCGTGCGCCGCAAGGCGCTCGACCTGGCGTGGACGCTGTGCGTGATGGTGCTCGCGCTGATCACGCTCGTGCTGGTCTTCCTCGGCGGCGGCGTGGCGTCCGACCTGCTCGGCAAGATCGGGATCGGAGACACGGCGGCGACGGTCTGGCTGGTCGTGCGCTGGCCGCTCGCGCTGCTGGTGACGATGGCGATCTACGCGATCGTCTACTACGCCGCGCCGAACGCGGAGGTCCGGGAGTTCCGCTGGATCTCCCCGGGTGCGGTCGTGGGCGTGCTGCTGTGGATCCTCGCGTCGGCGCTGTTCTTCCTCTACGTGTCGAACTTCTCGTCCTACTCGGCGACCTACGGGGCGTTCGCGGGCGCGGTGATCCTGCTCGTCTGGCTGTGGGTGAGCAGCATCGCGTTCCTGTTCGGAGCCGAGCTCAACGCGGTGGTGGATCTGCGGCGGGCGCGGCGGGAGCCGAAGACGGACGATCGCCAGGTGCTGCCGGAGAAGGAGCCGGCGGCCTGAGCGTGCGGCTCTCCGGGTAGCTGCACAGCGCGGTGCGGCCCGGGCAGTCGCCGCAGAGGTCGCGGTTCGGCGTCGCCGTGACGGTGTAGTCGCGGGTCAGGATGCCCTCGGCCAGCGCTTCGATCGCGGCGGCGAGGTCGGCCGCGTCGTGGTGGGTGTAGGTCGTGAGGATCGGCTCGGCGGGGCGCTCCAGCAGGCAGTAGGCGACGTCGACGGCCGGCGCGCCCGCTCGCAGCGCGGCGAGGGCGTAGACGAGGCGCTGGGACTCGTAGTTGGCCTGGATGTAGGCCGCCGGGTCGCCCGGGACGGCGTCGGTCTTGTAGTCGACGATCAGGTGCGTGCCGTCGTCCTCGCGGGCGTAGACGTCGACGATGCCGCGCACGAGCGGGCCGGAGCCGTCGAGCTCGAGCGCGTAGGCGAACCAGGCTTCGCGGGTGACGCGGGCGGCGCGCGTCAGGCGCTCGCGCAGCGGTGAGTCCGTGAACGCGGTCACGAACGCGCGGATCTCCTCGATCTCGTGCGGTTGGAGCGTGATGCCGGCGTCGTCGGCGAAGGCCTGGACCTGCTCGCCGTCGGGGGGCCGCGGGTCGTCGAAGTCGAGCTGCTCGAGGGCCTGGTGGACGAGCGAGCCGCGGGTCCGGGCGTCGATACCGGGCTCGGTCTCAGGCTCCACCTGAGGCTGAGGTGGCTTGATGTTGGGCAGGCGGAGGACGCGCTGGAGGTAGAAGCGGTAGCCGCACTTGCCGTAGTCCGAGAGCTGAGAGTAGGAGAGCGTGCTCGTCGTCGGCCGCGCGCGGGTCAGCGCGGGCGGGACGACGGCGGGGGCGGCCGGGAGCGCCGTCGGCGCGGCCGTGTCGCGGGCCCGCGACCGCGGCTCCAGCGCGTCCTGCGGCAGCGTCTCGGGTACGACCAGCCGCGCCACGACGCGCCCGGGCCGCCCCGCCCAGGGACGATCGACGAGGACCGCGCCGCCGCCCGGCGCCGCGGCGTCTCCGCCGCCCGCCGGGTCGCTGCCCACGGCCGCGGCCTCTCCGCCGCCCGCCGCGTCTCCGCCGCCGCCCGCCGCGCTCTCCCCCGCGGCCGCGGCGCGGGCGAACGTGGCCTCCGGCACGCCGACGAGCGCGCGGGCGATCCAGTCGATCGGCGGGCCGCCCGGGCGCGGGGCGGGCCAGCGCCCGATGTCGGTGCCGCCGCTGAGGATCAGCAGCTCCCGCGCGCGGGTCATCGCGACGTAGAAGAGGCGCCGCTCCTCCTCGGCCTCGGCGGCGATCTCGCGCTCGTTCAGCGCTTCCCAGGCGGTCGTGGGCACCGTGTCGCCGCCGCCCAGCGGCGCGAGGCGCAGGCCCGCGGTGCCGTCGCCGGCGACCAGCAGCGCCGAGCGCGAGCCGCCCGCGCGGCGGCCGAGGTCGGCGACGCAGACGACCGGGAACTCGAGCCCCTTGGCGCGGTGGATCGTCATCAGGCGCACGGCGTCCAGGCCCTCGGACTCGAGCGCGGCCTCGCCGTCGCGCGCCTCGGCCAGGTCGCGCGCCGCCGCGTCGGCCAAGAAGCCGCGCAGGTCGCGCCCCTCGGCGCGCTCGTACTCGCCAGCCAGCCGCATCAGCTTGCGCAGGTTCGCCAGCCGGCGGTCGCCGCCGGGCCGCGCGAGCGTGGCCAGGTCGTAGCCGGTCGCGGCGATCGCGCGCTCCAGCAGGACCTCCAGCGGCGCCCGCTGTGCGTGCTCGCGCTCGCTCGCCAGCAGCCGGGCGATCGGCGCGTCGGCGGCGATGACGGCGTCCCAGAGGCTGCCGCGGCGGCGGCCGTCCTCGGCCAGCCGGACGAGCTCGTCCGTGTCCGCGCCGTGAAAGGGCGAGGAGAGGACGGTCAGCAGCGCCTCCTCGTCGAGCGGGTTCGCCAGCACGCGCAGCCACGCGAGCCCGTCGCGCACCTGCTCCTGCGACCAGTAGCCGCGGCCGCCGACCACGTACGTCGGCAGGCCCTGCTCCTCGAGCGCCTCCTCGAGCAGGCGCAGCGACGCCGTCGCGCGCACCAGCACGACCATGTCGCCGGCGCGGCGCCCCTCGTCGTGCTCGGCGCGCAGCCGGTGCGCGATCGCGCGCGCCTCGGCGCGCCGCCACGGCTGGTCGCCGCCCTGGGCGAGGCCGACCGGCACGTCGTCCCACCCCTGCGTCGCGGTGATCATCAGCTCGACGGGCGGCGCGCCGGGCGGCGGCTCGACCTCGAACAGCCGCAGCGGCCACTCCTGCTCGACGCGGCCGGCCCGCAACGGCGAGAAGCGCGGGCCGAGCTCGGGCGCGAACGCCTGGTTGAGCACGTCCAGCAGCTCCTCGCGGCTGCGGAAGTTGACCGTCAGCGCCCGCACCGTGCCGTGCTCGGCGCGGCCGCGGAAGATCGTCACGTCGGCGTGCCGGAAGCGGTAGATCGACTGGAACTCGTCCCCGACCGCGAACAGGTTGTCGCGCTCCAGCGCTTCCAGGATCCGCAGCTGGACCGCGTTCGTGTCCTGGAACTCGTCGATCATGATCAGCTCGAAGCGCTCGGCCCAGCGGGCGCGGGCGGCGGCGTCGGCGAGGACGGTGATGGCGCGCAGCTCGAGGTCGTCGAAGTCGACCGCGGCGCGTTCTGCCTTGAGCGCGTCGTAGGCGGCGCCGAAGCGGTCGAGGAGGGCGTCGATGAGCGCGAGAGCGCCGGTCGCGTGGTGGTCCGCGCAGGCGGCGCGGTACGCCGTCCACGCCTCGCGGTACGCCTCGCAGGCGCCGGAGTCGAGCGCCCGCGCGCCGCGCTTGAGCTCCGCGGGGGCGAGCGCGCCCGGCCAGGGCACGCCCGCGCCGCCCGCCGCCGCACCGCCGCCTGCGACCGCACCGCCGCCCGCGGCCGCACCGCCGCCCGCGACCGCACCGCCGCCCGCAACCGCACCGCCGCCCGCGGCCGCACCGCCGCCCGCGGCCGCACCGCCGCCTGCGGCCGCCCCCGCTTCGCTGCGCCCCAGCAGCGCGGCGCACGCTTCCAGGGCGTCGCGGGCCGCGCGGACGCGCGCGCCGTCGCCCGCCGCCGCCAGATCGGCGACCGCCGCCTCACAGGCCGCGCGCAGCGTCGCGGCGTCCGGCACCGGCGGCGCCGGCGGGACGACCAGCCGCGGGCGGGCGTGACCGCGGGCGCGGAGGCTCGCGTAGGCGCCGAGCACCAGGTCCTTCAAGGCCGGCCCGTAGGAGGCGGCGAGGTCGATCGCCCGGAGATCGCGGCCCCAGCGCTCCAACGCGGCGTCGTAGGCCGCCGTCCGCAGGCGCTCGGCGGCCGTGTCCTCGAGGACCTCGAAGCGCGGGTCCAGCCCCGCTGCGAGCGGCTGGGCGCGCAGCAGCCGCGCGCAGAAGCCGTGGATCGTCCCGATCCAGGCGCCGTCGACGGCCCGCGCGTGCTCGTCCTCCCCCAGCTCGATCAGGCGCCGGCGCAGGCGCTCGGCCAGCTCCCCCGCCGCCTTCTCGGTGAACGTCAACGCCAGGATCGCGTTGACCGCGACGCCGTCGTCGCGGATCGCCGCCGCGATCCGCTCGACCATCACCGCGGTCTTGCCCGACCCGGCGTTCGCGGTCAGTAGCGACGACCCGTGGCGGGCGTCGATCGCGGCGCGCTGCTCGGCGGTGAACCGTCTCATCCGGCGCGACAGATGCCGGGGTGGGCGCAGCCGCCGTTGTAGGCGCAGCGGTCGGGGCAGGGCTCGATCCGCCCCGCGCGCAGGTCCACGGCGGCCTGCGCGGCGATCGCGCGCGCGTCCTGCAGCCGCGTCTCGAGCGTCTCGGCGTCCCCCACGTCGCCGTTGACGTAGCGGCCGGGGATGTCGTCCAGGACCACCCCGCGGGGGCGCTGGTCGGCCGTGCCGATCGGCTGGTAGAGCGCGCCGACGATCGTGTACCCCAGCTTCTCGCGCACCGCCAGCGCGTAGAGCGCGGCCTGGATGCGGGCGTCCTCGGCCCAGCGCGCGCCCGGGTGGACGGTGCGGCCCTTGTAGTCGCGGACGATCGCGCGGCCGCCGCGGACGTCGACCCGGTCGACGCGGCCGCTGACCGCGACCCCGTCGAGCTCGTAGTCGTCGAAGCTCCACTCCAGCTGGGTCGGGTCGTACGCCGCGCCGTTGAGCGCCTCGTGGCGGACGTAGCGCTCGAGGTCGACTTCGAGCGCCCGCGCGGCCGCCTTGGCCGGCGTGGTGCGGGCGGCGGCCTGGAGCTGGGCGATCGCCGCGTGCAGCTCCTCCAGCGCGGGCTCGAGCGTGGCCGGCGTGAGGCGGCCCGAGCCGGTGCGGGCCTCGAGGCCGCGCAGCGTGCGCTCCAGCACGGCGTGGGCGAGCGAGCCGCGCCGCATCGCCTCCGGGTCCGGATCCACGGGCGCCGGCTTGAGGACGTGCTCGATCAGCCACTTCACCGGGCACGTCGCGAACGTCTCCAGCCCGCGGGCGGACTCGCGGTCGCGGCCGGCGAGCACGTGCTTGACCTCGGGGTCGCGCGGCGCGTGCAACGGCTCGGGGTCCGGCTGGAGGTGCAGTGCCGCCTGGGCGCGGCGCAGCTCGTGCGGGGTCGGCGCCTCGGCGGGCGGCCAGGTGACCTCGGCCAGCAGCCGCCGCCCGCGGTCCTCCCAGAGCGCGTCGGTGAACAGCGCGCGGACGTCGTCCAGGAACGGCGACGGCTGCTGCGGCGCGCCCTCCTCGTCGCTGGAGCGGAACGAGAGGAAGAGCACTTCCTCGGGGCGCGAGACGGCGGCGTAGAAGAGCGAGCGCTCGCGCGGCAGCGTCGCCTCGTGGCGCGGGAGGACGAGCCCGGACGCGACCGCGAGCGCCGCCCGCGCCTGGTCGTCGAGGAACGGCTCGGCCTGCGGCCGGCGCGGGAGCTCGCCCTCCTGCAGCCCGCACAGCAGGATCGCGCGGAACCGGCGGGCGCGGATCGCGAGCGGGTCGGCGAGCAGGACCGCGTGCTCGTCGTGGCCCGGGTCGTGGACCTCGGCGGCGGACAGCGCGTCGAGCGCCTCGTGGGGGCCGGCGATCAGCGCCGGATCGAGCGCGTGCAGGCGGATCAGCTCGCGGGTGGCGTGGCGCAGCTCGCGGGCGGCGCGCGCGTCGGCGGCGTCACCGGCGTCGAGGACGTCGGCGCGGCGGACGTGGGGCGCGGTCCAGATCGCGTCGGCCTCCTCGAGCAGGCGCGTGAGGAACGGCTCGACGCCCTCGGCCGCCGCGTCCTTGAGCGCGTCGAGCTCGGTCAGGTCGCGACCGCCCAGGCGCCCCCAGTGGTAGCGGGCCTCGCGCGCCGTACGGGCCTCGGCGCGCCGCAGCGCGGCCTCGAGCCGGTCCGCGGTCGGGCCCCGCCCCTCCCCCTCGCCCGCCACCGCCTGCTTCCCCGGCGTGCGCAGCCACGTGACCACGTCGTCCGCGCTGCCGTCCAGCGCCGCCCGCGCGAACGCCAGGACGCCGGCGCCGAGCCGCGTGCGGGCCAGCGGCGTGCGCACGCGGTCGCGGGCGACCGGGATGCCGTAGCTCTCCAGCACCTGGGCGTAGAGGTCGGCGCCGGAGCGCACCAGCACGGCGATGTCCTCGGGCGCCATGCCGTCGCGCAGCAGCTCGAGTACCGACGCGCCCGCGAGCTCGGCCTCCGCGCGCTCGCCGCCCGCTTCCAGCAGCCGCACGGCCCCGTTGGGCGCCGCGCGCGCGGGCGCCGGCTCGAACAGCGCCCGCTCCAGGTGGTGCAGCGCGCCGCGGGCGCTCTCCGCGTAGTGCTCCGAGCGCGGCTCGAGGATCACGTGCTCGGCGGCCAGCGGCTTGAGCAGCTCGACCGTCGTCGCGCTCCCGGCGAGCGCAGCGCGCCCCGGCTCGTACGTCAGCGCCACCGTGACGTCCGTGTCCGTACGGCGGACGAGCGTCTCCACCAGGTCGAGCTGCGCGGGCGTGAGGTCGTCGAACCCGTAGAGCAGCAGCGGACGCCCGTCCCAGACCTCGCGGACGTGCTCGAGCGCGGCGCGGGCCAGGCCGTCGGCGTCGATCGCCCCGAGCGCCTCCAGGCGCGCCTGGTAGGCCGAGTACAGCGCGGCGAGCTCGGCGGCGTGCGGCGGCGCCGTCCCCGCCTCGCGCCACGCGCGCACCGCGGCGCCGAACCGCGCCGGCCCGGCGAGCGAGCGCTGCAGCTCGCCGAACAGCTCCCCGAGCGCCGCGGCGAACCCGGGTCCGGCCGCGGACCCTTTGAGCGCGCGCAGGTCCGCGTCCCGGATCACGGCCCGCAGGACGCGCTCGCGGGCCAGCGGCCCGAGCGGGCGCCCGCGCACGCCGGCCTGGCGCGCGATGTCGCGCAGCAGCCGCGGGAACGTGGTGACGTCGGCGCCGAACACGATCCCGGCGGCCGCCAGCTCGCGCGAGTAGTGCAGCGCGTCCGCGGACGTCGGCACGACGAGCACGGGGTCGCGCGCGAGCGCCGCGCGCAGCCGGTCGAGCACGGCGCCCGCCTTGGCGGCGTTCGCCGGGCCGGTGATGAGGGTCAGCGGCATGGACCCCATAGGGTCGCGCGCGCACCGGCCGGAACGCCGGCGACCCCGCTCGATGCGCCACAAACCCGACGCTGGACGAATGTTTGACCGCGCGCGACGTTAAGAGTTGCGAATCTCCTCTGCATGCCGACCCTGCACCTCCCCGCCGCGCACACGGACACGGACGTCGCCCTCGCCACCGAGGTGGCGCTCGTGGTCGGCAGTGACGACCTGTACGTGACGTGGACGCACGGCGAAGGCCCGGGGCTCATCCCCGAAGTGGAGACGCTCACGCCCGACGACCTGCGCGCGAACGCGATCTCGCCCTTCGCCGAGGTCCTGGTGGCGATGGTGCAGGGCATCTCGGCGCTGTGGAACGCCCTGCTGCACCCGCCGAGCACGCGCGCGGAGCTCCCGGCGCCGCGCGACGACCGCCGCGCCCCGCGCTCGGCGGACGCCGAACCGACGCCGTGAGCGGTCACGTTCGCCCGCCGGCGGCGCAAAAGTGACCACTCGCCGCGCCGAGGCGACCCGCTGCGCGCCGGCGCGCGCCCGCTACGCGGCTTCGGACCGCGACGACGTGGCCTGCGCGGGCGCGGCGCTCTCGGCCGTGGCCGCGGCCTCCTCGCCCTCCGGCGGCTTGGCGCCCTCGCGCGCCCAGGGCTCGTCGAACTCGACCCGCCAGCGCCCCTCTTCGGTCTGCATCAGCGCCAGCCGGGCCCGGAACGAGCGCCCCGAGCGGCCCTTGAAGCCCGTCACGGCCTTCTCGGTCCGCCCGCGCGCGATCAGCTCGCGCGCGACCGCCGGCGGCAGCGTCTTGCCCGCCTTGCTCTTCCAGATCACGAACCCGCAGCCCGGATCCTCGCGCGACCAGCACGAGAAGCCCTTGCGGTTCTCGACGATGTCGTGCCCGCAGACCGGGCACGGCCCAAGGTTCGCGCGCGGAATCCGCACTTCCTTGAGCTTCTCGTCGAGCGTCGTGACCGTCGCGCCCGCGAACCCGGCGATGTCCGCCATGAACTGCGAGCGGGACTCCGAGCCCTGCTCGATGCGCCCGAGCCGGTGCTCCCAGTCGCCGGTCAGCGACGGCGAGGTCAGCGCGTGGTCGCCCAGGAGCCGGATCACGCCCAGCCCCTTCTCGGTGCAGACCAGCGAGCGCCCGTCGCGCTCGACGTAGCCGACGTCGATCAGCCGCTCGATGATCGCCGCGCGCGTCGCGGGCGTGCCGATCCCCGAGTCCTTCATCGCCTCGCGCAGCTCCTCGTCGTCGACGAGCTTGCCCGCGGTCTCCATCGCGGCCAGCAGCGACGCGTCCGAGTACCGCCGCGGCGGCTGGGTGATCTTCTCCTCGGACTCGACGGACGCGACGCTCACGGCCTCGCCCTGCGTGAGCCGCGGCAGCGTCTGCGCGTCGCCCTCGTCGGAGGCGTCGCCCCCGCGCTCCTCCGCCAGCTCGCCGTAGACGCCACGCCAGCCGGCCTCCAGCAGGACCCGGCCGCGCGTGCGGAAGACGTGCTCGAGCACGGTCGTCTCCAGCCGCGTGTTCTCGAACACCGCGTCCGGGTGGAAGACGGCCAAGAAGCGCCGCACGACCATGTCGTAGACGCGCCGGTCGTCGTCGGACAGCTTGTCGAGGCGGTGCTCGGAGTTCGTCGGGATGATCGCGTGGTGGTCGGTGACCTTGGCGTCGTTGACGACGCGGCCCAGCGGCAGCACGTCCATCCCGGTCACGTAGGCCGCGGCCTTCGCGTACTCGGCGACGGACCCGACCAGCGACGCGATCGGCTTGATCTCCGGCACCATGTCCGACGGCAGGAAGCGCGAGCTGGTACGCGGGTACGTGAGCACCTTGTGCTCCTCGTAGAGGCGCTGCGCGGCCGCCAGCGTGCGCCGCGCGCTGAACCCGAACCGCGTGTTGGCCTCCCGCTGCAGCGACGTCAGGTCGTACAGCAGCGGCGCCTTCTCGCGTCGCGTCGTCTTCTCGAGCTTCGAGATGACGCCCGAGCCGTCGCGCACCGCCGCGACGATCGCCGCGGCCTCCTCGGCCGTCGCCAGCCGCGGAGAGGACCCCGCGTGGTAGCGCCCGGCGTAGCGCCGCGGGTCCTCGACCGTGTCGAAGACCGCGTCGACCAGCCAGTAGGGCTCCGGGACGAACGCCCGGATCTCCTCCTCGCGGCGCGCGATGATCGCCAGCGTCGGCGTCTGCACGCGCCCGAGCGAGACGGCGCCGTCGAAGGACGACCGCAGCCGGATCGTCGCCGCCCGCGTCGCGTTCATGCCGACGATCCAGTCCGCCTCCGAGCGCGACCGCGCGGCCTGCTCTAGGAGGTCGAACTCCGACGCCGGCCGCAGGGTGGAGAACGCCTGCTTGATCGCCGCCGCGGTCATGGAGGACAGCCACAGGCGCTGCACCGGCTTCTTCGCGCCCGCCTTCTCGTACGTCCACGCGAAGATCAGCTCGCCCTCGCGCCCGGCGTCGCACGCGTTGATGACCTCGTCCACGTCGGCGCGCTTGAGCAGCTTGCTGATCACGGTCATCTGCTTGCGCGAGCGCTCGTCGCGCACGACCAGCTTGAACTCGTCCGGCACGATCGGCAGATCGGCCATGCGCCACTTCTTGTACTTGGCGTCGTACTCGTCCGGCTCGGCGAGCTGGACGAGGTGCCCGACCGCCCACGTGATCACGTGCGTATCCGACTCGAGGTAGCCCTCGTGCTTGGCGAACGTGCCCGGCAGTGCCCGTGTGAGGTCGCGCCCGACCGACGGCTTCTCGGCGATGACGAGTGTCTTGCCCATGCGGGCGGGGAGGGTAGCGCTACCCCGTGCAAGCACCAGTGGACGCACCCGAGGACGACGCGGCCCGGCGCAGCGCCGCTCGCACCAGCGCGTTGGGCACGCCGAACCCGCCGCGCGGCCCCGACGTGGTCGCCGCGAACACCGTCGTGACCACCCGGCCCTGCGCGTCGACCATGGGGCCGCCGGAGTTCCCCGAGCGCACCGCGCCGCGCAGCGACGTGATCGATCGCCGCACCGGCCCGCGCCCGTACGCGTCCTGCGTGATCACGTCGCGCGTCTCGCCGATCCGGCCCGCGCGCACGTCGTACGGCCCGTTGCCGGGGAAGCCGAGGATCGCCGCCGAGGTCCCCGAGCGGGGCGACTCGACCAGCTTGAGCGCCGGCGCCTCCAGCCCCGGCACGCGCAGGATCGCGAGGTCGTTGCGCGAGTCGAACACCAGCACCTGCGCGTCGAGCCCCGGCTGGCGCCCCTCGTCGAGCACCCGCGTGTCCTGCTGCCCCGCGACCACGTGCGCGTTGGTGACGACGATGTCCGGCTCGGCCACCCAGCCGGACCCCTCGACGCCGAGCCCGCACGCGCTGCCCAGGATCTTGACCACCGACTGCTGCGCGGCCAGCACGCCCGGCTCGCGCGCGATCGACGCCGTCGGCGCCGGCACGCGCGCTTCGGGCCCGTCGATGCGCGGGAACGGATCCAGGCGCGCGAGCGCCTCGATCAGCCCGTTCGACGGCGGCAGCGCCGAGTTGATCGCCTGCAGGATCGCCGAGCGCTGGACCTCGCGCCGCGCCTGGCCGCCGTTGGCCAGCGCCAGCGCCCCGAGCACCCACGCGATGCCGAGCCCGACGGCCGCCGTCAACAGCGCGCCCATCAGGCCGTCGACGGCGGTCGCGGCGGGCGATCGCACCCGGCCGCGCAAACGCGCGCCCACCCCCTCGAACCCCAGCGCGAAGATCATCCCCGCGATCAGCGCCCCGATCAGCCCGAACGCGGGCGACCAGGGCGACCGGCGGCCCTCGTCGAGCAGCAGCGGCCCGAGCCGCGTGCCCACGTACGCGCCGACCGCGAACCCGATCAGGGCCAGCGCACCCGCGACGAACCCCTGCGCCCAGCCGAACAGCGCCAGCAGCAGCACGACGCCCACGATCAGCCAGTCGATGCCCGTCACGTTTACCTGAGCGTACCGGTGAGCCGTAGAGTCCCATTGACGTTGACCCGCAGCGCGCCCCGGATCGCCAACCCACGCCGCTTCGCCCCCCTGGCGGTCACGGCCGGCGTCGCGCTGTTCGCGGGGACCGTGATCGGCGCCCGCCACGTGCCCGCGCAGGATCGCGCCGCGGAAGCCTTCGCCGCCGCGTGGCAGCGGGGCGACCGCGGGGCGATGTACGCGCTGCTGTCCGACAAGGCCCGCGAGCGCACTCCGCGCCGCAGCTTCGACCGTGCCTACGCCCAGGCCGCGGAGACCCTCACGCTCCAGAAGGTGCGTGTGGGCCGGCCGCACGGGACGACCGTTCCGGTCGCGCTCGACACGCGCGTGTTCGGCACGCTCCGGGGCGAGCTCGTGCTCCCCACCGGGGACCGCGAGGAGGGCGGCGCGGGCATCGAGTGGTCGTCCAGCCTCGTCTATCCCGGCCTGCGTCGCGGCGAGGACCTGCGGCGGGAGACCACGCTGCCGCCGCGCGCGTCGATCCAGGCCCGCGACGGCACCTACCTGGCCAAGGGCCCGGACCGGCTGTCGGACCTGCAGCCGCCCGCGTCGGAGATCGCCGGCACGATCGGGCCGGCGCCGCCCGAGCGCGCCAAGGCGCTGCAGGCGCGCGGCGTGCCCGAGGGCGCCGCGGTCGGGCTCACCGGGCTGGAGCGCGAGTTCGACGAGCGGCTGACCGGCACGCCCGGCGGCGTCCTGTACGCCGGCGAGCGGGTGCTCGCGCGCAAGCGGGCCGTGCCCGGCAAGACCGTGCGCACGAGCATCGACCCGAAGCTGCAGAAGGCGGCGTTCCAGGCGCTCGACGGCCGCTACGGCGGGATCGCCGCCGTCGACCCGCGCAACGGCGAGGTGCTGGCGCTGGCCGGCATCGCCCAGTCCGCCCCGCAGCCGCCGGGCTCGACGTTCAAGATCGTGACGCTGGCCGGCGTGCTCGCGCACAAGGTGACCAAGCGCACGGCCACGTTCCCGTACGAGACCTCGACCACGATCGAGGGCGTCGAGCTGCAGAACGCCAACGGCGAGTCCTGCGGCGGCTCGCTGCGGCTCTCCTTCGCGCACTCCTGCAACAGCGTGTTCGCGCCGCTGGGCGCCAAGCTCGGCGCCGACAAGCTGGTCGCGACCGCCGAGAAGTTCGGCTTCAACGAGGACCCGGGCCTGGCCGGCGCGGCCCGCTCGACGATCCCCGCCGCCGGCGAGATCGGCGACGACCTCGCGGTCGGCTCGAGCGCGATCGGCCAGGGCAAGGTCCTCGCCACGCCGCTGCAGATGGCGCTGGTGGCGGCCACGGTCGCCAACGACGGCGTCCGCTCCCGCCCGACGCTGCTCAAGGGCGGCGACACCAAGCGCGTGCGGGCCACGCCCGCGAGCGTCGCCCGCACGATCAAGAGCTACATGCGGACCGTGGTCACCGACGGCACCGGCGGCCTCGCGGCCGTCCCCGGCGTGAAGGTCTCGGGCAAGACGGGCACCGCCGAGCTGCGCACCACGGTCAAGGAGGAGCCGCCGCCGGAGATGACCGACCCGCAGGACCAGCCCGAGGACGACCCCACCGACACCGACGCCTGGTTCACCGCGTTCGCGCCCTACGGCAAGCCGAAGATCGCGGTCGCGGTGATGCTGGTCGGCCAGGGCACGGGCGGCGGCACCGCCGCGCCCGCGGCCGGCACGGTCCTCAGAGCCGCGTTCGGCTAGAGGTCGAGGCTGACTTCGGCCTTCTGGCCATTCTGCTCGATCAGCAGCGTCAGCGGCCGGTTCTGGATCGAGCTGGTGTTCAGCTTGAACAGGATCAGCGACCCCTGGATCGGCCCGCTGGCCGCGGCCGTGTCCGGCGTCGGCAGCACCTGGGCGTGCAGCAGCTCGATCGGCTGGTAGACGAACGGGTTGGTCTTGACGTCGAGCGGCACGGGCCGGAACACGTTGTTCTCGGTGTCCACGATCGTGAAGTCGTTGGTCGGCTTCAGGGTCTCGTCGGAGTAGTTCTTGACCCGCATCCAGACGCCGAACCAGATCTCGTCGCCCGGCAGCTGCGGGCTGATGCCCTGCGGCAGGCCCTGGAGGTACTGCGCGTCCTCCGGATCTCCCGGGTTCAGGTAGCGCGAGAGCTGCACCTGGTAGGTCAGGCCGGCGACCTCGACGTAGATGCCCTCGGTGTCGGCCACCGTGACGATCTTCTCTTTGTCCCCGCAGCCGGCGAAGAACGCCGCGACGAAGACGAGCAGGATGAGCTTGCGCAACATTGGCGGCGGAGGTTACAACCCGCCGACGGTGGCGCGCGTGCCGCGGTCCAGATCCTCCTCGAGGATCGACTGCAGGCGCGTCAGCGACTTGCCCAGGCTGCGCTTGGTCCAGCCGCGCCGGCGCGTCACCGCCTCCATCAGCTTGTCGGTGGGCAGCGCGGGCTCGGACTCGGTCGTGACCTCGACGCGCGTGGCGTGGCCGGACGGCTCGAGCGTCCAGGTCGTCCACGTCTTGTTGCGGTTGAACTTCCCACCCCGCCCGGCCGCCGTGATCTTGTACGGCGGCTGCACCTCGATGAACGTCATGTCGGCCCAGCCGAAGCGGTCCAACGGGGCGTCGACCCGGAAGCGGGCGCCCGCGCCGCGGCCGACGGACTCGACGCGGGTGAGGCGCCAGTCCTTGAGAAAGTGGTCGGAGAACTCCGGGTGGTTGGCGATATCCACCAGGTAGTCGAAGACCTCCTCACGAGGCCGGTCGATGACGACGTGCGCGGTCACTGGGTCCATGTTCGGACCCGCATACTACGCGGCGACGCGGCGCTTGACCGTCAGCTCGTACTCGGAGGAGTGCACGACCTCAGAGCGATCGGGCGCGTCGTCGCGCAGCGGCTTGCACAGCTCGCACACCATCCGCTCGGCGAAGAAGAACACCGTCTCCCCCACCAGCGGCGTCCGCCCGCAGTGCGCGCAGCCGGAGCGGCTGTCGCTGAGCGCACGCATGCTCGAGCGGACGAACGAGAGCTCGGGCGGACCGACGGGTTTGAGAACCGAGAGCTGGGGCATGACCCCGGAATTCGGCCTCAAGGCCCGGCTCCCTGCCCGCGGGCGGTTGGGGTCGCGGCCCCACGCCGAGGCCCCTATGCTTCGACGGTGGAGGGGTTCGACGCCACCAGGAGGCAGCCGTCCCAATGGACCCACGACTCGATATCGACGCCCAGACCACCGTGCTCGGGATCACGGATCGGGCGGCCCGACCGGAGCCGCCGGCGTGGCTGGAGCAGGCGCGGGCGTCGCTCAGCGGCCCCGGCCGCTATCTCGCCTACGAGCAGGACGGGCGCGTGAACGTGTGCCCGATCAGCCGCGAGTGGACGCGGATCGGCCGCTCGCTGGCGGCGGACATCCGCTTCGACGACGCCACCGTGTCCCGCCGGCACGCGCTGGTCGCCAACGAGGAGCACGGCGTGCGCGTGCTCGACGACCGGTCGCTCAACGGCATCCAGGTCAACGGGCGGCGCGTGGACTGGAGCCCGCTGGTCGACGGCGACGTGCTGACGATCGGCCGCCACACGCTGTGCTTCATCGACGCGGCCGCCGTGCCCGCCGAGCCTCCGCACGTCGCGTTGACCGAATAAGTGGCCGACACGATCGCGGTGCTGTCGCTCAAGGGCGGCACGGGCAAGACGACGACCGTTCGCACCCTCGCCGACGTGCTGCGGCGCGCCGGGCTCGACGTGCTGGCGATCGACCTCGACCCGCAGGGCAACCTGTCGGACTACTTCGACGTGCCGGGAGACACCGCGCCCGGCGTCGCCGAGGTGCTCTCCGGCGACGCGAAGGTCAAGGAGGCGACGCACGAGGGCCTGGTCCCGGCGGCGCGGCACCTGGCCGAGGTCGAGCGCGCGCTGTCGGGGAAGATGGGCCGCGAGGTCGTGCTGCGCAAGGCGCTGCGCGACGCCCGCAAGCGCCACGACGTGATCCTGATCGACTGCCCGCCCGCGCTCGGGCTGCTGACCGTCAATGGTCTGGTCGCGGCCGACTGGGCGCTGATCTCCTCCGAAGCGCAGTACTTCGCGCTGCAGGGCGTCAACGGGGCGCTCGACATCATCGAGCAGGCGCGGGAGTACTACAACGACGACCTGCAGGTCCTGGGCGTGCTGTTGAACATCGCCGACATGCGCACGCGGCACTCGCAGGAGGCGTTCGCGCAGCTGCGCGAAGCGTTCGGCGACCTCGTCTTCGACACCGTCATCCGCAGCTCGATCGCGTACGCCGAGTCGGCCGAGAAGGCGTTCTCGATCCTGGACTACCGCCCGGACCTCGGCGCCGACTACGAAGCGCTGGCGCGCGAGGTGCTGGCGCGCATCGGGCGAGGTCTAGACTGACCCACCGCAATGGGCATTCGCGTCTTCCACTGCGACGACTCCGAGGCCTTCACCCGACTGGTGGCGTTCTGGCTGGCGGAGCACGACGACATCGAGCACGCCGGCGAGGCGCACAGCGCGCGCGACGCCCTCGCGACGCTCCCGGGGGTGCAGCCCGACGTGGTGCTGCTGGACACGCTGGGCCGCCCGGGCGACGACTCGCTGCTGCGGGAGATCCGCACCGCCGCGCCCGGCGCGAAGGTGATCGTCTACTCCGGGTACGTCGGGCTGATGCAGGACGGCGCGCTGGGCCGCTCGGCCGACGCCTACCTGGAGAAGGGCGACGACGAGGGCCCGCTGCTGGACGCGATCCGCGCGGTCGTGAAGCCCTCGATCAGCTGAGCGGTCTCGAGCGGGATCTCCAGCTGCGGGGCGTGACCAACGCCGTCGAGCTCGATCCACTCGGCGTCGAGCGTGCGCCGGTAGCGCTCGGCGGCCTGCGGCCACGGCAGCAGCCGGTCCTCGAGGCCCCAGAGGATCCGCACCGGGCAGCGGACCTTCGTCGTGTCCAGCGGCCAGGCCGCCTGGTCGAGCAGCGGCTGCGCGTCGCAGGCCCGCATCGCGGCGGCGAGGTTGGCGACGACGGCGTCCGGGAGCGGGCGCGCCGCGAACTCGGAGAGCCGCACGCCGCGCCGCTGCATGGCGAGCGTCTCCGTGTGGTCGCCGCCGCCGGCCGGGGCGAGCGCGACCACGCGGCGCGCGCGGCCGCGTGACGCCAGCACGAGCGCCAGGTAGCCGCCGAGCGAGGTGCCGACGACGTCGGCCTGCTCGACGCCCGCGGCGTCGAGCACGGACTCCAGGTGGTCGGCCATGTCGCACGGCAGCGGCGGGCCGCCGAGGTGGCCGGGTAGCGCGGGCGCGAGCACGTCGCCGCGCAGCCGCGGCCGGACGAGGTCCCACGTCCGCGGCGAGTCCATGAACCCGTGGATCAGGAGGAGCACAGCACGGTCGCGCCGCTGGCCGTGAACGGCACGCGCAGCACGTCCGCCCAGCCCGCCGTGACGCCCTGCAGGCGCTCCATGACGGCGCCCGTGGACTGGAAGTCGCACCAGACGAGCACGGTCGGCCCGGCGCCGGAGATCGTCGCGCCGAGCGCGCCGTACCGGGAGGCGGTCTGCACCAGCTCCCAGGAGCGCGGGTAGAGGTGCGCGCGGCGCGGCTGGTGGATGCGGTCGGCGAGCCCGCGGGCGATCAGGTCGAAGTCGCCGCGGGCCAGGCCGAGCACCAGCAGCGACGCGTGAGCGACGTTGTAGACCGCGTCGCTGATCGGGATCCGGGACGGCAGCGCCTCGCGCGCCTTGGCGGTGCGCACGGCCTGCTCGGGCACGACCAGCACGCACTCGAGCCCGTCCGGCGGGTCGAAGCGCTCGGCGCGGCCGTCCGCGCACAGCACGAACCCGCCGAGCAGCGCGGCGGCGATGTTGTCCGGGTGCCCTTCCAGCCGCGCGGCGGGGGTGAGCAGGTCGGCGCCCAGCTCGAAGATCGAGTCGGCCGCCAGCAGCCCCGCGACGAACGCGGCCGCGCTCGTGCCGAGGCCGCCGGAGAGCGGGATGTCGCTGCGGATCGTGAACTCGAAGTCGTCCGGCGGGTGCAGCGCGGCGAACCCGCGCACGATCAGGTTGCGATGGTCGCGGGCGATCTGGAGGTCGGTGTGGACGGCGAAGCGCCCGGTCTCCGCCACGTCCACTTCCAGGTGCAGGTCGAGCGCCGCGCCCATGACGTCGAAGCCCGGACCGAGGTTGGCCGAGGACGCGGGCACTCGCACCGTGCGGGTGCGGCTCACCCCAGGACGGCCTGTTCGACGGCGTCGATGTCCGGCTCGCAGGGCACGACCGCGCCGGCCTGCGAGAGCGCGGTCTGCGGGTCCTTGAGGCCGTGGCCGGTGAGCACGCACACGACCCGCTCGGCGCCGTCGACCCCGTGCGCGAGCAGGCCCGCGACCGACGCGGCGCTGGCCGGCTCGCAGAACACGCCTTCGTGCGCGGCCAGGAAGCGGTAGGCGTCCAGGATCTGCGCGTCGCTGACCGCGTTGACCGCGCCGCGCGAGCTGGTGAAGGCCTCCATCGCCTCCTCCCAGCGGGCCGGGTTGCCGATCCGGATCGCGCTCGCGACCGTCTCCGGGTTCGCGACCGGCGCGCCGTGCACCAGCGGCGCCGAGCCCTCGGCCTGGAAGCCGAACAGCCGCGGCCGCGCGCTCATCTCGGTGAAGCCCTTGTGGTAGGCGGTGACGTTGCCCGCGTTGCCGACCGGGATGCAGAGCGCGTCGAGCTCCCCGAGCGCGTCGAGCAGCTCGAACGCCGCCGTCTTCTGGCCTTCCAGCCGGAACGGGTTGACGCTGTTGACGAGCGCGATCGGGTGGCGCTGGACGAGCTCGCGGACGAGCGCCAGCGCCTGGTCGAAGTTGCCGCGCAGCGCGACCACGCGCGCGCCGTGCATCAGCGCCTGGGCGAGCTTGCCGGTGGCGATCTTGCCCTCGGGCACGATCACGGCGCCGCGCAGCCCCGCGCGGGCCGCGTAGGCGGCGGCGGACGCGGCCGTGTTGCCGGTCGACGCGCAGATCACGGCCTCGGCGCCCTCGCGCACCGCGGCGCTGACGGCGCACGTCATCCCCCGGTCCTTGAACGAGCCGGTCGGGTTCGCGCCCTCGACCTTCAGCCACACCTCCACGCCCGTGCGCTCGGAGAGGCGCTCGGCGAGCACCAGCGGCGTCGAGCCCTCCTCGAGCGAGACGACCGGGTCGCCGGGCGCGAACGGGAGCCGCTCCTGGTATCTGGTGATCAGGCCCATTTAGTCGACGAACTCCTCTTCGATGACGCGGATCGCCCGCGGCGTCGAGCGCACGAACGCCATCCGGGAGACGAGGTGCACCGCGCCGTAGAACCGCGACTCCAGCAGCGGGTGCAGGACCATCACCAGCCGGGCGCGGTCGCCCAGCCCGCGCTGCACGACGGACTTGATCGACGCGCCCTGCATGCCCAGCACCTCGGCCACCTGGGCCAGCACGCCGGGCTCGTCGTCGACTTCCATCGCCAGGTAGAACGCGCTCTTGACGTCCGTGCGGATCGGGAGCGCCGCGGTCGGCTCGGGGGTCGAGGCGGGCGGGATCATCGCGCTGATGACGTCGCCGAGGACGGCGGACGCGGTCTGCGGGCCGCCGGCGCCCGGGCCGGAGAGCGTGATCTCGGTGATCGCGCCGGACTCGACCGTGACCGCGTTGAACGAGCCGTTGACGCTCGCCAGCGGGTGGCCGGGATAGAGGAACGCCGGGTGCACGCGGACGCTGATCCCGCCGTCGACGCGCTCGGCGGTGCCGATCAGCTTCAGGCCGAGGCCGAGGTCGCGCGCGAAGGCGACGTCCTCCGGCGTGATGTGCTCGATGCCCTCGTAGGTCACCTGGTTGAGGTGCACGGGGGTCGAGAACGCCAGGCGGGCGAGGATCGCCATCTTGGCCGCGGCGTCGCGGCCGGTCACGTCGTCGGTCGGGTCGGCCTCGGCGTAGCCGAGCTCCTGCGCGCGCGCCAGGGCGTGGTCGTACGTGCTGCCGCCGCGCGCCATCTCGGTGAGGATGAAGTTGGTCGTGCCGTTGACGATCCCGTGGATGCGCTCCACGTGCGCGCCCGCCAGCGTCTCCTGCAGGACGCGGATCACGGGCACGACGCCTGCGACCGCGCCCTCGAAGCGCAGCTGCACGCTGTGCTCGCGGGCCGTGCCCCAGAGCTCCTCGCCGTGGGAGGCGAGCAGCAGCTTGTTGGCGGACACGACGTGCTTGCCGGCGCGCATCGCCTTGAGCACGTACTCGCGGGCCGGGTCGATGCCGCCGATCAGCTCGACGATCAGGTCCGAGCGCTCGAGGATGTCGTCGAAGTCCCCTTGCGAGCGCGTGAGCACGCCGCTGATCTCGGGCTTGAAGCCGGTGATGTGGGCGACGGCGTCGGCGCGCTCGGCGAGCAGCCGCTCGAACGCGGCGCCGACGGTTCCGTGGCCCAGCAGGCCGACCCTATACGTCTCTGGCATAGAGGTCCTCATAGCTCTCGCGGCGGACGACGAGCCGGGCGTCACCCTGGGTGCAGAAGACGACCGGCGGCCGCGGGACGCCGTTGTAGTTGTTGGCCATGGCGTACACGTAGGCGCCGGTGACGGGCGTGGCCAGCACGTCGCCCGGGCGCGGGTCGGGCAGCGTGGTCTCGCGGATCAGCACGTCGCCGGACTCGCAGTGCTTGCCGACGACGGTGCACTTCGTGCCCGGCGCGCCGACGCGGTCGACGAGGTCGGCCGCGTAGGGCGCGTCGTAGAGCATCGGGCGCAGGTTGTCGGACATGCCGCCGTCGACGGCGACGAAGCGCACGGGGCCGTCGGGCAGGTCGACGTCCTTGACCGACTCGACCGTGTAGAGCGTCACGCCGGCCTTGGCCACCAGCGCGCGGCCGGGCTCGATCGAGAGGCGCTTGCCCGGGCCCAGCAGCTCGGTCGCGGTCGCCTTCATCGTCTGGACGTAGGTCTCGATCGTGGGCGGGTGACGGTGGGGCGTGTACGCGACCGCGAGGCCGCCGCCGAGATCGTAGGCGGGGAAGTCGCCGAGGCTCGCGATGGCTTCGACGGCCAGGCGCCAGGGGGCGAGGTCGAAGAGCTGCGAGCCGATGTGCATGTGCAGGCCCTGGAGGTCGGCCCAGGGCGCCGCCTGGAGGCGTTCGATGGCGTATGGCGCCTGTTCGAGGCTGAAGCCGAACTTCGAGCCGGCGTGCCCGGTCAGGATCGCCGCGTGGGTGTCGGCGACGACGCCGGGGGTGACGCGGATCATCACCTCGACGGGCGCCTT
>Ga0182736_1000131_pt1 | contig 145762 bp, 106 predicted proteins | sample eDN5th30CKraftBY_FD_128882 | JGI IMG/M metagenome (GOLD analysis project Ga0182736, IMG submission 128882) | Enriched backyard soil microbial communities from Emeryville, California, USA - eDNA 5th pass 30_C Kraft BY (version 2) (version 2) | ecosystem: Environmental > Terrestrial > Soil >... | reverse complement strand
TCGCTCCCCGCTTCCTTCAGACCCCGCCTCGCGACGACGCCCTTGCGGTTCACTTTCCTTCACCTCCATCAGGCTGGAACGGGGACTTCCACCCCGCAAACTGTCAAACATGCTCGGCACACAGCAAAAGAGGACCAGTGAATCATCACTGGTCCTCTCTCAGATTGGTACGCGGTAATCGTGGTGATTACTGCATGGTGATCACGGCGTGGTGATTACTGCTTCATGGCCGCAGCGAGAATCCGCGAGGTGGATTCACGCATGACGCGGGCGTCGACCATGTCCCCCCGCAGCAGGGTGGCACGAACGTCTTTCCCGGAGATGAACAGCGGCTTTTCGTCCTTGTGGTTTTCCATCAGGTCGACACGGCCCATCGATTCGTAGTAGGCCGCGAAGCCGACGTTGACCGGCTGAATCTTCAGGTCGCCGTTCAGTTTGTGGAAGATCTCCTGTGCATCGAAATCTCCCCAGATGTTGGTACCGTCGGCGAACGGGACGTCGGCGTGCTTCCGCCCGATGACGATATGGGTATATCCCATGTTCTGGCGGTAGATGGAGTGCATGATGGCTTCTTTGGGGCCGCCGTAGAACATCTTGATGTCCAGGCCGAGCAGTTTCACGCGATCCGGCACAGACTCGCCGCGGCTGGACCACAGGGAAACGTCGCTGTCGCCGTCTCCCATCTGTCGTTCGGAGATCAGCTTTTCGTAGGTTTCCATCCGGACGACCGCATTGACGTCGTCTCCTTTGGTTTCCCCGATCAGTGGATTCAGCACGGCTCCAGCGTTCTTGCCATCTTTCAGCAGTTTTTCGAGTGCGTACACGAGAGCGTATTCGTGTGCCCGGTGCAGCGGGTTGCGGGTCTGGAAGGCCACCACGGCGTTCCAGCCGGTTTCTCCGAGCAGTTTGCGGACTTCACGCGGAGTCAGCACGTACTTGCCGAAGCTCGGGTTCTTGGGCTGCGGGAGCGCGCGAATCGTTCCACCGACCAGGTAGGCCTTTTCCGCATCCGGGCCGTTCAGCACGATTGACGCTCCGGCGTGATCCAGTCGACCGGTGCCGTAGACGGAGGAGAGATACTTGGTCTTGTTCCAGGCGTAAACATCCGTCAGTTCCAGAGTCCCGATGATCTCGCCTTCCGGATTGGTCAGCGCGACGGTTTCTCCAGCAGCCAGTGTCTTCGCCAATGCAGCGGTGACGGGGAACGCAATGGGAATCGTCCAGGCGTATTTCTTGCCGTTATGTGTGATCGTCGACTCTTCCAGAACCTGATCGTAGGTCTTGGAGTCCATTGGACCGGTGAGCGGGCTGAGTGTTCCGTCAGCAAAACGGTAGACGCTCGACACATCGGCCGAAGAGACCGGAACCTGCTTCAGCCCCTGTGCAGCGGCTTTGAAAGCGTCCACTTCGTTCGCAGGAACTGTGCAGCAGACCGGTTCCGTTAAACCACCATGAGGAAGAATCAGATCAGCCATCGATCAATACGCCTTTAAAATTTCTGTCGATTGGGCTTTCGAGGGGCGACACTCATCGCCGGTCGATGCGCCTGAAAAGTTCAACAATCCGTGAAGTGAGCGAGACTAGAGCATCGGAAAAATCACGTCAAGGGGCGACAATTCCGAGTTTTTCGCAGAGACGGGTTTCCTGGAAGATTTGTCATCCGGAGCAGCCGGAGACAGACCGGTCGGCGACGAACAGACAGAGAACGGGGGTTCGTCAAGATTTGCGGCACCCGCCTGCACCGTTTACCGGATTGGTCCGGCGTTTCGGCATTCGCCGGTCAGCTTGCGGTGGGAGAGTTTGAACGGCGCAAATTAAAGAGGCCCGACCTTCCGGAGAAGGTCGGGCCGGTCGAATATCTCGAGGATCGGTGATCCCGAGGTTGCTGTGAGAGAGCTCACAGCTGGAGAACGAGCAAACTGCCGAAGCCAAACGGCACCGTTCTCCCGGTGGCTGCCAGAGACAGCCCGCCGACTGTCTTAGACAGCGCCACCTCGTTGTTGGCTACTACAGTCATGTTCCACAGGACCACCTCCTTTCTGTTTTGAACCACCCTGCTTCCACCGGCTTCGCCTGTCCGGTTGCTTCGCAGGCATTTGTCCCGCTGAGTTGCGTTCGACTCAGCACAGTGATTTCATTTTGCCAAACCCACAGACAGAGACAAGACCAATTTCAAAGCGGTTCGCGGATTTTTCAATTTCGAAACTGGCCGGAATTTTCTTGACAGTCGGGGGGACCGTTCACTTCGAAGAGAGTTCGAAATGAAGCGTGTTCCGTCCAGGTTTGACATCCGCAGTCAATTCCGTCCTGGCATTATACCGCGCAGGGATGGACCGGGTGTTTTTGGCATCAGCGACCGGAGCGGCATCGGACTCCGGGCCGGCCGGCTCGATGACAACAGAATGACGCCCCACCTGCGCTCCCGTCCGAGATGCGGAGTAGGTCAGTTCATATTTCCCGCTGCGATCTGTCTTCCCAATGGAGGGCCGTCCGGTCTCCGGCTGAAATACGACATTGACGCCTTCGAGGGGCTTGCCATCCAGTGAGACCTGCCCCGTGACAGTCCCGACATCCGGCCCCGTTTTGCTGCCGCATCCGGCCAGCAGGATCATTGTCGCCACCCAACAGGCCTGACGAAAACTCCAGTGATGGTTGTCCTCTGTTGCAGTCATTTAGAATTCTCCCGGGGTCTGGCCGTCGTCGCGACTCAGCAGGTATTCATAGGTACTGTCCGCGACGGTTGCATTGTTTCCGGACGAAGCGTTGAAGTGGATGTTCTCACTGAGAAAATGGACTGAACCGTCTGCGAGCAGGAAGTAAGCGCCTCCCACATGGACACTATTGAAGGATTCATGCCGGTGGTCAGAGTTTGTAGACGAAGTATTCATCGCCACCCGCCCTGAGCAAAGCACATCATCGACACAGTTTCCGTCCCCCTGATAGTTGCAGCCCGCCCAGGTTTTTGCGTCCCAGACGTTCCCGCCGTGAAAATAGGCCGCTTCGCCAACCATAATGGTATTGCTGGTGCCGTCAGTAATATCTCGAATCTGGACCCGGCTGTTTGCCCAGAAGACCCCCGTCGTGATTCCAGACGTTCCTCCCATATCCTGCTGGGTCGGAATTTGCCGATGTGACATGTTTCCGGCGTAGTTGGAAATCGCGGCCTGAAGAAACAATTGATTGCTTTCCGGACCTCGGACCTGCGGACCGGAATCGGATGGGCAACGGAAAACCGGAAGCGGAGTCATCGCCCATTTGTCAGCACCCGTCCCGATGGCATCCTGAAGGCGGAGATTTGCCCCGATGGTATTCTGATACAACGCTGGTTGTTCGAGATAGGCGAGAAGGAATGCAGACCAGCCCCAGGCTTTGGAGACCGAGCCAAAGATGTAGAAACCGTTCGATGCCTGACTGGTGGCACTGAAACCGGTGGCCCCGCGACTTTGGCACCACCCCGGCGGGAATGTGCGATGGACGTCGTGATAGTTATGCAGAGCGATTCCGATCTGCTTCAGATTGTTTCGACACTGACTGCGACGAGCGGCCTCACGGGCCTGTTGAACGGCCGGCAACAGCAGTGCAATCAAAATGGCAATGATCGCAATCACCACCAGCAGTTCAATCAATGTAAATCCAGATCGATGTTTTCTCATCATGCTTTCCAATCAATCACATTTAAAAATGTCGTGAATCACGCCCGTCTGATTCACAAGAAGATCCAGCGTGTCAACAGAAATCAGAACTCGCCGGTCACCCGACCGTCTTCACGGCTCAACAGATACTCATAGGTACTGTCAGCAACGGTCTGATTATTTTCGGCAGGAGCAGTGAACTGAATGTTTTCACTGATGAAGTGGACTGACCCGTCAACAAACAGGAAATGAGCTCCTCCCGTATGCAGGCTGTTGAACGATTCATGCCGATTGTCAGAATTCGTGGAGGACGTATTGATCGCAGTTCTGCCGGTGCAAAGGATGTCGTCGACACAGTCCCCGTCCCCACCTTTACGACAACCCGCCCAGGTTTTCGCATCCCAGACGACCCCGCGCTGTGAATACGCGGCTTCTCCCACGGCAATGGTGTTGCTGGCCCCGTCGGTGACATCTCGCAGTTGGACACGGCTGTGTCCCCAGAAAATGCCAGTCGTAATGTCCGCCATCCCACCGATGGGGGGCTGCGATCCAATAAAGCGATGCCCGAGTGACCCGGCATAATTGGAGACCGCGGCCTGAAGAAAGTTTTGATTGCTGTCCGATCCACGAACGGCCGATCCGACATCTGACGGACAACGGAATGTCGGAATCGGTGTCATGGCCCACTTTCCCGTGCCGCTTCCGATCGCATCTTCCAGTCTCAGGTTGGCTCCAATGGTGTTCTGATAGATCGACGGCTGTTCAAGATACGCAAGCAAGAATGTTGACCATCCCCAGGAAGGAGATGTCGACGAAAAAAGATAGAAACCCGTTGAGGTCATGGTGGCAGTGCTGTAACCCGACGCGGCTTTGTTCTGCACCCAGCCCGGCGGAAACGTCCGATGCACATCGTGGTAGTTGTGCATCGCAATTCCGATCTGCTTCAAGTGGCTTTTGCATTGTGTCCGGCGAGCCGCTTCGCGAGCCTGTTGAACAGCAGGCAGCAACAACGCAATGAGGATGGCGATGATGGCAATGACCACCAGAAGTTCAATCAGCGTGAACCCTGAATCGCGTTTTTTCATCAAATGCCCCCTGACGTTTTAAGACGTGGCCTGAAGAACTAAAGATCAATAGGATTTCTACGCCATGCTGTCGCTTCGAAATGAGGAGCCGTTCCAGGAATGCTGCAAACAGTAATCACCTGATCACACACGGCCCGTATTCAATCTCTGAATGCACTCGACTGGTTCGGTCGATCATGCGGCCCGCAGCGAGTGTTTCACCAACATGAACGCTGGTGCCCGCGTGCCAGATCGGCCAGATGTTTAATGGAAATGCTCTATCGGTCATGGATGACAAGAACTCTCGCCTGGTCCAGCGGTTCAGCCCCTGTCACTCCGAAGTGAAAGAAGACCGTTTCCTGGTCGTCTGAGACTCGAACCTCATCTTCGTCGAGTTCCAGCTCTCGAAATGTCGATTTTTCGTACGTGGTGCCAGCCAGACCGAACAGATCATCTGTCTGCGCTAACGGCCCGGCGCCCACGGCAATCACTGCAACCCGTCCATTGAACGTCACGGCTCCCCGTGGAGCGCGGGTCATCAGGACATCCGGGTCGTAATGAATCAGATAGCTGCTGACAATTGTCCCGGCACGCAACGTGACGGTTCCGGAAATCCCGTTAATGGTCACGTCCGTTTGAAGTTCGACCTGCGACTGTTCCGGAATGACGAGCATGTGATTCCGAGTCGGCAATGCTTCACTCATCACCGATAGCGGAGGAACGTCGATCGTTCTCAGCGTGCCATCAATTGAACGGATTGTCCCACGCGACCGGTCGACACGCAGGAATTGTTCGGGGCGGTAATCGGTTTCATGAATCGAGTTCTGATGACGCGAAAAAAGGGATGTCCGCGCCGTCGTCAATTCCTGCAACCGCAGCGAGTTCCCCAATCGGTCCAGCAGACTGGCCTGAACCCGGCCGCGGCGGACGCTGACTTCTGTTCCGCTGTCTGTGGAATAGGTCACGGCAAACTCGGTTCCCTGATCGACAATCACGCTGTCGGCGGTCCGGACGGTGAAGCCTTCACCTCCGGGAGAAACGTAGGCATGAAGTGAGCCGGAGAGAAGTTCCAGGTCGTTGGAATCGTTGAGCCGGACCTTGGCCGGCCCCAGAACATTGACGCTGACATGGGGAAGCTGCAGGCTGACGATCCCCTCGGCGAGTTGAAAGACTTTTCCTTTCCGGACGACATCTCCGAGTTCCAGCGGGGAATCCGTCGAGAGATTCAGAGTCAAACTGGCAATCGTGCCGATGCCCGGCGGCAGGGCATGGATGCTGGAGTAAACCCAGACGATGAGTCCCAGAAACAACACGGCACAGGTCGACAGGATCAGGGACATCCCCCAGGCATTTCGCCGGGCCTGCCGGGTCTGATTTCTGGAAATCTGATTCATCGCCGCAGCCGCCGGATGACCGGGACGCCGATCAATCGCGTAATCCAGCAGGGCGCCATGAAAGTCGATCCGCTCCAGATACGCCTGAAGACAGCCAATATCCTTTGTGATCAACTCATCCAGCCGCTGCATCCCCTCTGCGGAAATGCGACGGTCATAGATACTGTCAGCCAGTCGACGGGCTTCTTCGCGCGGGGAAAGTGGCTGCGACATGTCAGGGCCCCCTTCCCAGTGTGCGGTTCACGCAGTCGATCAGACGGGTGCGAATCCGTTTGATGCGGGTGTAGACCGTTTCGACGGAAAGCCCCTGCGAGCGCGCGAACTCCACCTGAGAAATCGGACTTCCATAACAGTCGCAGAGGAACTGCTGATCTCGTTCACTCAATTTTTCAAGGCAGTCATGCAGCACCTCGCGACGCAGTTCAAACAGCTCTGACCCGCCACCACGAATCTGTTCGATCCGGGCGAGTGCCTGTTCACTCAGGCTCAACGACTGCTTGCGATGTTTCCGAACGAAGGCCCGCGCCACATGAAACGCGACACTGCAGGCCCATTTCCGAAAGTCGGTTCCTCGTTCAAATTCGTCGTATTTCTTCCAGAGGACAATGCAGACCTCTTGAATGACGTCGTCGGCATCGGCGCGATTCCCGACGATTGCCAGCGCACTGGCATAAGCATGGCGATAGGCACCAGCCAGATCGCGCAAGAACTCTGTCTCACGTGACGAGTCTTCCACGTCCGCCATCTCTTGCCAGTCGAAGGCCTGATTGGGAAACATTCCGCTGCACGACACCATTTACGGGGATGACCAGACAACACATTCACAAGTAATGTCCCCCTGATCCATTTTCTGGTTCAGCGAATTTCAGAATTTCGCAAAACTCCTGATCCCCAGAGAAGATCAATTCAGCGCAACCAATTCATCCCATTTCACTTGCATCTTTCCAAACTCATCAATTCCGCTCGTCCGGGATCAGAAGTCCAGAACCTTCCGGACGGCTATTCCGAGTCGCTTCATCCCTTCTCGAATTCCTTCCGGAGTCTGAACTCCGTAGCTCAATCGCATCTGGTGCGAAGGACGTGGTTCGGGAGAATCGGCGTAGCAGATTTCTCCGGGGACATACATGACTCCTTCCTGAACGGCCGCCTTGAACAGCGGGCTGCCAAAGCCGGTGGAGATCTGTTTCGGCAGACTCATCCAGACGTACAGACCGCCATGTGGATGATGCCAGGTCACTCCGGGAATCTCAGAGAACCATTCCGTCGCTGCTGCCAGCATGGCGTCCCGCTTGATGCGATATCCGTTCCGGACCTGTTCCAGATGGTGCTGATAGGTTCCCTGTTGCAGCACGTCCGCAATCAATGACTGCCCGAAGTTGCTGGAACCGAAATCTTCGTTTCCTTTTCGGTCGACAATGGCCTGAACGAGTCCGCGGGGGAGGATTCCGAAACCGACCCGAATTCCGGGAGAGAACGTTTTCGAAAATGTCTGCGTGTAGATCACCTGCTGCCGTGAACCGTCCGCCTGCCAGACGCTGGGAAAAAGCGGGCCGTCATAACGCAGTTCGCGGTACGCAGCGTCTTCGAGAATCAGAATCTGATGGTCCCGTGACCACTTTTGCGCGACGTCGACCAGCTGACGGCGGCGGTCTTCCGACAGGCAGGTTCCAGCCGGGTTGTCATAGTAGCTGACAACGTAGATCAGTTTGACGCGGGACAATTCACCGGTCTGATCCAGGACGCTGAGTGCCCGATCCAGTTCGTCGATTTTCATTCCGTGTTCATCGCAGGGAATCGTCACGGCCCGTGCGCCGACGCCGGAGAGATTGCCGGAGAACACGAAATAGGTCGGTCCGGCAACGAGACAGATCTCCCCGGGATCAAACAGCACTTCGCAGACCAGTGACAGAAGCTGCTGCGAACCGGTGGTCAGCAGCACCTGATCAACACTGGTCTCCAGTTCCGAAGTCGGGCATCCCTCCAGCGTGGCAAAATGATCGAGAATCAGCCGTCTCAAGCGGAGCGATCCGGCAGTCGTTCCATACTGCAGGGCCCCGGTGGCCAGAGAGGCATTTCCGAGAACCCGCCGGGCCGCTTCCGCCGCTTCTTTGACCGGCAGTGTCTGTGGATCCACCAGACCCGCTGCGAGAGAGATGACATGCGGATTCTCGACACCCTGCTGCATCAGAAAGCTGATGGCGAGATCCCGGGTGAACTCCCGGCGCTGACTGAATCGGATGGGGGGACTGACTGCAGGAGTTTCAGACATGGTGTCTTCCGGAAATTGTCTGCCCGTGATGAATCGAAATCGATGACCGCAACAAAAGTCGGCCGGGTGCCGTCCCATCATGGCATTCCTGCTGGAAAATGTCAGTTCTCTTCGGCATTCAACGATCACGGTGGCGGAATCCGCTGGATCCCTGATGAGATGTCGCTTTGAGCTTCGAGCTTCCCTGCGGCATCTCCACTCGGGATTCCATGAAAATCCCCCCTGTTCACGAACGCCATTCTCGCAGCGAACTCTTTCGTCCGGGACGGGAATCGAATACATTCCCGGATCTTCCGGCGAAACGAAATTCGCAGAGGAAATGTGACACGGGATGGTGTCCGCGAACCCGGCGCGAAGTCGAATTCTGCAGTCATGACAGACGATCTTCGTCTCCGGTTCGACCAGTGCTGATTCCGTTCGATTCAGAGTTTCTGATGCCCGGCAATTCAGCCTGGCGATGGTCCCATCGAGTTTTCATCGAATCCCAATCCGAAATTTCCCGCTATGCCGAAGAAAACACGAAGCTCCATTGTTGATGACGCATTGGAGCAGCGAACCCAGGAAATCGGTCGAGACTTGTGGGGACGACTCCAGAAACGGAAACCGACGGTTTTTGAACGCCGGTGGTGGCTCGACCATATTCTGGAATGGGCGATGCATGATGAATCGGTCAAAGTGCAGATGTTCCGCTTCGTGGATGTGCTGCCGACACTGAAATCCAGCACCTCCGTCACACAGCATCTTCAGGAATACTTTGAAGAAGTCCGGAACCGGCTCCCGGCGGCTGTGAGGATGGGATTGAATGTCGCCCAGCCCGACTCCCTGCTGGGGAAAGCGCTGGCGGTGAACGCTCGAACCAATGCCCGAAAAATGGCGGAACGGTTTATTGCGGGAACGTCTCCGGAAGAAGTGTTTCGAAGTGTCTCCCGTCTGCGGAAAAGCGGGCTGGCCTTTACACTGGATCTGCTGGGGGAGGCGGTCATCAGTGAAGTGGAGGCGGATGCGTATCAGCAGGCCTATCTGAATCTCCTGCAGGAACTCGCTCCGCAGGTGAATGGCTGGCCGGAAGACCTGACACTGGACCGGGAGCTGAACGGAATTCTTCCCCGATGCAATGTGTCATTGAAATTGTCCGCACTGACGAGTCATTTCAATCCGATGGATCCGGAAGGGACGACTGAGCGCGTGATCGCCCGCCTGCGTCCGATCCTGACTCTCGCGCGGGAACTGGATGCGTTTGTGAACGTCGACATGGAGCACTTTGCCTACAAGGATCTGACGCTGCAGATTTTTGAGCAGATCGCAGAGGATCCGGAATTCCGGGACTGGCCGAGTCTGGGAATTGTCGTTCAGGCTTACCTGCAGGATTCCGAACAGGATCTCATTCGACTCCGGAATTTTGCGGAACGCCGTGGAACTCCCATCTGGGTGCGATTGGTCAAGGGGGCCTACTGGGATTATGAAACGATCACGGCCGCGTACCGTGGCTGGCCCTGTCCGGTGTATCAGGAGAAATGGCAGTCCGATGAAAACTTTGAAGCCCTGACCCGCCTGCTGCTCGAAAACACCCAATGGCTCCGTCCGGCGATCGCGTCGCACAATCTTCGCAGTCTGTCACATGCCCTGGCGGTTGCCGAACGACTGCAAGTTCCGCCGTCTGCCTGGGAAATCCAGATGCTGTACGGCATGGCGGAAGAAATGCAGCAGTTGTTCAGCGAACAGCAGTACCGGGTGCGTGTCTATGCACCGTTTGGAGATCTGCTGCCGGGGATGTCGTACCTGGTGCGTCGGCTGCTGGAAAATACGTCGAACGAATCGTTTCTGCGGACCGCTCACCAGGCAGACGTCAGCCTGGATGAACTGTTGCGAAATCCGACTCAGATTGGAAAGCTGAGGATCTCACCTGCCGCACTTGTGCCGTAGAGCATGTGGACATTTTCACGATGGTCTGGCGGAGAGAAATTCGAAGCATGAAATTCAAAGCATGAAATTCGAAACAAATTCGAAGAGTTCCAATTCAAAACCCTTTCCTCTGGCGGTCGGTCTGTCTGGGTGATGGATCTTTGGGATGTGTTTCGAATTTGGTGCTTCGAATTTCGGATTTTCATGGGAAAAGGCCACTTTGATTGTCCACACGCCCCTACGGTCGGTCACACATTTCCGCCGGGGGATGCACCGGGCCTGTCGTCGCCGATCGATTGAGGAATCAGCACGTTGTTCAAGTTTCTCCATGCCGCGGATCTTCACCTGGACAGTCCTCTCAAAGGACTCGAGCGATACGACGGGGCGCCGGTCGACGAGATCCGCGGAGCGACGAGACGGGCACTGCAGAATCTCGTCGCCGTGGCGATTGAACAGCAGGTGCAGTTCGTCCTCATTGCAGGTGACGTCTATGATGGCGACTGGAAAGACCACAACACCGGGCTGTTTTTCGTCTCACAGATGAGCCGGCTGCGCGCGGCCGATATTCCCGTTGTCGTGATCAGCGGGAACCATGACGCCGCGAACAAGATGACGAAGTCGCTGCCGCTGCCGGACAATGTGGAATGGCTGTCGCATACAAAAGCCGTTTCTTCCAAATCCAAAATTCTGGCGGACCTCGGCGTCGCGGTGCATGGGCGATCGTTCGCCAAAGCCGCTGAGATGGAGAATCTGGCTCGACTGTACCCGGAACGGAAGAAAGAACTCTTCAATATCGGGCTGCTGCACACGTCGCTCAATGGAGCCGCGGGACACGAACCGTACGCTCCGTGCGAAGTCGCAGAACTGCAGCAGAAGGAGTACGACTACTGGGCTCTGGGACATGTTCACACGCGACAGGTGAAACTGGAACATCCCTGGATCGTCTATCCTGGGAACATTCAGGGACGACAGATCCGCGAAACCGGCGCCAAAGGCTGCTATCTCGTGACGGTCGACGATCACGGCACCACGAGTCTGGAGTTTCAGCCGCTGGATGTCTTCCGGTGGGAGGTCTGCCGGGTCGATGTCGCCGGACTGACGACCGGAGATGACCTGCTCGAGCAGGTTTCATCCGGATTGTCTCGACTGCTGACCGCACATCCGGACCTGCCGCTGGCGGTCCGCATTCAGATCGTCGGAGAAAGCACACTGCACGATCGACTGCTGGCGGAGCCGGTCAACTGGACCAATGACCTGAGAGCGGCGGCACTGGACGATTCGAACGGTCGAATCTGGCTGGAAAAAGTCGAATTTCGAACGACCCCTCCCCAGTCGTCGGACAGGGCCGCACGAGACGACGGGCCCATCGGGGAACTGCTGCAGTTTTTCCATGAGCTGCAGGAAGATGACACAGCGCTGCAGGAACTCAACAGCGAACTGGATGACCTGCGCCGCAAGCTGCCGGAGGAATTGCTCACCGGAGACCAGGGACTCGCATTCAGTTCCCCCGAGCAGCGGCGTGCGCTGATTGAAGAGATTCGCCCGTTCCTGCTGAATCGTCTTCTGAAAGGGAACGATCGGTGAAAATTCTTGACCTGAAGCTGATCGCGTTCGGACCATTCACGGATCAGGCACTCTCTTTCGGAAACGGAACTCCGGGATTGCAGATTGTGTATGGTCCCAATGAAGCCGGAAAAAGTTCGTCACTCCGCGCGCTGAAGCAGTGGCTCTACGGAATTCCGGAACGGAGCGAAGACAACTTTCTGCATTCCAACAGCCAGCTGCGAATTGGCGGGACGCTGCAACGGGCCGACGGAAAAGAGATCAAGGCGATCCGCCGAAAAGGACGAAGCAAGACGCTGCGTTGTGAACGGGATGCGGAGGTGCTGGAAGACAGCGTCCTGAGTGACCTGCTGCAGGGGGTCAACCGGGATGCATTCGATCGGCGCTTCGGACTCGACCATCACGAGCTGCGAAAAGGGGGAGCCGCCATCGTCAACGGGGGAGGGGATCTGGGGGAGATCCTGTTTTCCGCCGGTGCCGGACTGGGAAACTTCAGCGATGTCCAGAAACGACTGGATGAAGAAGCCGCGTCTCTGTTCAAGCCACTCGGTCGTGGCGGAGCACAGAGTATCAATCGGATGTTCACGGAACTGAAAGAGGCCCGCGAGCAGATCAAGGAGCGACAGCTTCCGCCCGCCCGATGGCAGGAAGTCGATTCCGCACTCACCGAGGCAGAAGGGCGCCAGCAGGAACTGGACCGGCAACTTTCAGAAAAGCGAATTCTGCTGAGCCGGTGGGAACGTCTGGCTCAGGCCTTGCCGGTCATCAGCCGCTGGAAACTCCTGACCGGTGAACTGCATGAACTGGCCGATGTTCCCCTGTTGCCGCCGGAGTTTTCCCACGAGCGGATTTCCTGGACTCAGGCACGGCACAGTGCTCTGGAAACCCACGCGAGTGCCCAGGCGGCGATCCAGCAGATTCAGGCAGAGATCGATCAGCTGGATCTCTCACAGGAACTTCTCGAACAGCGTTCGGCCATCACGACGCTGTACAAGGAACTGGGAAGCGTCCAGAAAGCGGAACGGGACCGTCCTGGCTTGATCGCCAGCCGGGATGCCGCCGAAAAGGTCGCGCTGCGCCTCCTCCAGGAACTGGGGCGTCCCCCTCAGCTGGAAAATGCGGAAGAGCTGCGGATCAGTCGGGGTCAGAAGCAGCGGATTCAACATCTGGCCAGCGACTGCAACGCGCAGATCCAGAAGCAGCGGACCGCCGAAGAGTCCCTCAGAAATCACAGGAAGCAACTGGAACGGATCGAACAGCGGCTTCAGGACTGTCCACCGGCGCGTGACATCAGTGGTCTCGAACGAGCCGTACGTCGCGCCGAGAAGCAGGAAGGACTCGACCAGCGGCTGGCGGAATCGGTCAGCACCTTCCGCATTCAGGAAGAACAGATTCAGGTGGAACTCGCCCGGCTCCCCGGCTGGAGCGGGTCACTGGAAGACCTCGAGCCACTCGCTGTTCCGGCGCTGGAAACGGTCGAACGATTCGAACATCTGCTGACTTCAGCAAACCAGCTGGTGGCGCAGTCGGCAAAGCGTGACGCCGAATTGACTCAGCAGCTGGGTGACATCGAACGGAAACTGGAACAGCTTCGCCTGGAACAGGATGTTCCCACTGAAGAGGAACTGATTCAGGTTCGGCGCGACCGGGATGAGGGATGGCGGTTGATCCAGCAGGTCTGGCGAGAGGGGAAGGCCGAAGTCCACCCCGAGGTTCAGGCGTTTGTGTCCAGATTCGCCGCCGACCGGACTCTCGATCAGGCGTTCCGGGAACTCGTCGCACAAGCGGATCTGCTGTCGGACCGTTTGCGGCGGGAAGCAGACCGGGTCGCAACGAATGCCCGACTTCAGGCCGATCGCAATCAGGTGGAGGCGGAACTTCGACACTGTCGAGAGGAAACCGATTCGGCAAAGAGAGAACTCAATACGGTGCAGCAGGAGTGGAATTCTCTCTGGCAGGCACTGAGTATCGCGCCGGAATCTCCCCGGGAAATGCGGGCCTGGCTCCATCGTCATTCTCAATTGATGACGATGGCACGTGAGTTCCGCCAGCAGCGCGAACTGGTTTCGTCCAATACGGCACTGCAGACGTTGCATGTGCAGGAACTGCTGCGAGCACTGGAATCTGCGGGAGAGCCGTTCCCGGAGCAGGCATGGTCGCTGGAAGAGGCACGACACTACGGGCAGCGTGTCGCCGATCAACTCGGCGAAGGGAATCGCTCGCGAGACGAACTGCTGCGCCAGCAGGAACTTCTTCAACGAGATCTCGAGACCAGGGAACAGGACGCGGCCACGGCATCCCAATCACTCGAATCATGGCGGGATGACTGGGAAGAAGCGATCTCACTGCTGAATCTGAAGCGGGAGTCTGGCCCTCAGGAAGCGAATGCGGTCCTCGAAGCGGCGGATGAACTGCTGGACCTTGTCAAGGAATTCCAGCAGGTCGGACAACGGATTGCGGGAATCGATCGGGATGCCGCGGAGTTCCAGCGGTCCGTCAAGGAGTTACTGCAGACGCTCAATCCGGACCTGCTCCCGTTGCCGGTCGAACGGGCGGTCCCGGCGTTGTATGACCAATTGGAACGGGCCAGTGCCGCACAGGCGACTCTCGACGCCCAGCGCAGTCTGCTGCAACAGGAACGTGAGCGGGAACGAAGCGCCGCGTCCAAACTCGAAACGTGCGACAAGGAACTCGCGGCCCTGTGTCGGCAGGCCGGCTGTGAACGAGTGGAAGATCTCGTTGACATCGAGAACACGGCCCGGCGCAAGAGTGAGCGAAACGCCGAAGTGAACTCGGCGAGAGACCGCCTGCTGGAACTGGCCGCCGGGACGCCGCTCGAGGTCTTTCTCGCCGAGGCGGAACAGCAGGAACCGGATCGGTTGCATGCCGACCTGCAGAAGCTGGAGACCGAGATCGAATTTTTGCAGGAAGAACAGAAAATCGTTTCGGAACGTGTCGGGCAATTTCGCGCGGAACGGCAGCGGATGGACGGATCCAGTGCCGCGGCAGACGCCCAGGAACGGGTGGAACATCTGCTGGCGTCACTGCGGCACGATTCAGAACAGTTCATTCAACGGCATCTCGCATCCGTCATCCTGCGCCGGGTCGTCAAACGGTATCGGGAGACCGGGCAGGGACCGGTTCTCGCGCGGGTGAGCGATCTGTTTCGCCGTCTCACCCTGGGGGCGTTTGAAGGAGTCCGGGCCGATTACAATGACTCTGGAAGCGCCATTCTCGTCGGAGTTCGCCCGAACGGTTCGACGCTGGAAGTGGTCAGGATGAGTGAGGGGACCGGGGACCAGTTGTATCTGGCCCTGCGGATCGCTCTCCTGGAATCCTCTCTCAACAGTCATGAACCGTTGCCGTTGATTGTCGATGATCTTCTGGTCATGTTTGACGACGCCCGTTCGGTTGCGGCTCTGCAGATTCTCGCTGAACTGTCGACGCGAACGCAGGTGATTTTCTTCACCCATCATGGACATCTGCTCGATCTGGCCCGGCAGCACCTGACTGCCGACCAGTTTGCAACGCCGCGTCTGCTCCCGGCCTGACTCCCGATTCAGCGGGCATCTGTCTCGACCGGTGCGGTCGATCAGGTGGCCGCGCAGCGTGTTGTTCACCAATCAAAACGCTGGTGCCCGCGTGCCAGATCGGCCAAAGAGGGGATGGAAATGCTCGAGCGTCCCGTTTGACCGGTTCTGTTCACCAATTCCGCTGCCAGATGTCCGGGAATGCGAATTGCCTCTTGACCAGACGGGTGTTACGATTGAAGGAAAGACCCGTTTGCCAGACGTTTTTTTCCTTCCGTGATCTGCATGGATATCCGCCAGAATCCGCTGTGGCTGAGCATCCCAATCGGAACGTATTTCCGAACGGAGGTCCGGGTCAGCGTCTGGTTTCTGATGCTGGGCGTGATCTTCTGCGCGAATCTTGGACTTCAGCTCGGGTGCATTGTCACGGGGATCGTGTTCGCATCGATTGTCCTGCATGAGTTCGGCCATATCTGGGCCGTGCGAAAGACCGGGGGATATGGACATGAGATTCTGATCTGGCCGCTGGGAGGATTGGCTTTCGTCAATCCGGCACCGACATTTTTCTCCGAGTTCTGGACTGTCGCGGCAGGCCCGATCGTCCATTTCCTGATCTGTCTGCTGCTGGTGCCGTTTCTGTTCAACGAACATCTGCTGCTCGAGAGTTCGACGCTGCTCACCTTGCCGCCGCTCGACCTGCACGGACATCCGATGCAGTCGCTGATGCAGCTGGTCTATTCCATCAACCTGCATCTGATGCTGCTGAACCTGTTACCGATTCATCCGCTGGACGGCGGGCAGATGACCTATCATGTCGCGAAGCTGAAATGGGATCGTCACACCGCGAAGATGGGAACACTGTGGACCGGCATGATCCTCAGTCTGGTGTTGATGGTCACCGGGGTGATTCTCAAGTCAACCGACCTGGTTTTTCTCGGGTCGATCCTGATGCTCCTGAGCACTTATGAGCATCTGACGGCGCAGGTCAACCGACCGCTGGAAGACTCGTTCATGGGTTATGATTTCTCCCAGGGATACACGAGTCTGGAACACCGTGATGATCGGGAAGCCCGTCAGCCTGGCTTTCTCGAACGCTGGCGCATCGAGCGAGCCCTGAAGAAACAGGAAAAGGAACTGCAGCAGAAGATCGAGACGGAACAGCGCGTCGATGAATTGCTGGACAAGGTCCATCAGCACGGCATGTCCAGCCTGACCGATTCCGAGCGACGTTTCCTGCAACGGGCCAGTGGCCGATACCGCAGTCACGGAAAAGAATGATTTCTCAGCATTCCGGTTCATCCGATTCTGGCCATCCGTCTTCGAAGCGGCCCTCTTCCATCGGAATCTTTCAGGTCATCTGGAAGATTGGGCTGGTCTTCTGTCTTTCCGCAGCCATCAGTGGAATCGCCGCTGTCGCCGCGTATCAGGGGTTGATGGAACGGGACCGTCGACTGGCGAAGCAGGAAGTTCAGGAATACGTCGACGGCAGCCCGACACGGATTGCCGCGCTGCTTGAACTGCCGTCGATTCATGAGTTGACCATTCGACCGGCCGAGTCGGGTGACCCGCGTGTCCTCTTCCGGGCTCAGGTGGATGATCGCGCCGCTGAGCAGTTGATTCGTGATGAGTTCGATGACGTCAAACATGAACGATTTGAACCGGTCTGGGAAGTTGAACGACTCTCATCCACTCCGCAGCCACGAGAGATCGTGCTTCCGTCACTGGGGGCCGTGCGGGCCTATTCCGTTCGTTCGACACTCGCGGCCGGAGTGGCTGGAATTCTCTTCACCGTGATCTTCTCCCTTTTGGCGATCATCACGTTTCGGCGAATTTTCCGGTAATGGTTGCTGAATCATGCCGTTCGGATCCACTGGCCGGTCCACACCCGACGGAAATTTCTCGGTTGTCAATCTCGACAGTTTCCCGCGAAGTCGTGATGATTCGGATCGAAATTGGATTCCTGCCCTGGTCCGTTCGCGGACGGTGAATCGACTCTCCTCTGCTCATTCTGAAACTGAATTCAAGGATTGCACGTGCGCTGGTCACAATCATTTATTCCCACGATGAAGGAAGACCCGTCAGATGCGGAGATTCCCAGCCACAAACTCATGCTGCGGGCGGGATTGATTCGCCAGTTGATGGCCGGGGCGTACACCTATCTCCCACTGGGATATCGGGCACTCCGAAAAGCAGAAGCGATTGTTCGCGAAGAGATGGACAATGCCGGGGCGCTGGAACTGCACATGCCGGCCTTGCAGCCGATCGATCTGTTTGAACGGACCGGTCGGATCCATTCGTTCGGCAACGTGCTGATCAAGTTCAATATCACCCGTCGGGACCACAAGGTGCAGATGGCCCTGGGGCCGACCCACGAAGAAGTGGTCACCGATCTGATTGCCCGTCACATCAGCAGTTACCGGCAATTGCCGTTGACGGTCTATCAGATTCAGACCAAGTTCCGGAATGAGGAACGTCCCCGCTTCGGAATTCTCCGGACGAGTGAGTTCCTGATGAAGGATGCCTACAGTTTCGGGACGTCGGTTGAACAGCTCGACGAAGCCTACCGGAAAATGTACGACGCGTACGTCCGGATTTTCCGCCGTTGCGGACTGGAAGCCATTCCCGTGGAAGCGGAGAGTGGTCCGATCGGCGGAGACGCGTCACATGAATTCATGATTCCCGCGGCGAACGGAGAAGACAGCATCGTCCGCTGTATCGGCTGTGGATATGCGGCGAACCTGGAGCGAGCGGAGACCGGCCGGACCGCAGCCGCTCCGGCCGTTGGATCTGCCGTCGTCACGGCCGTCGAAACTCCCAACGCCGGAAGTATCGAGCAGGTGTCCCGGTTCCTCAAGATTCAACCGACTCAGCTCGTCAAAACTCTGATCTATGTGGCCGACGGCAATCCGGTCGCCGTGCTGCTGCGGGGAGATCATGAAGCGAATGAAGGCAAGATCCGTCGGGCGCTGAATGCCGTCGAAGTCGCGCTGGCGGATCCGCAGACGATCGAGCAGGTGACCGGTGCTCCGGTGGGCTTCGCGGGTCCGGTCGGTCTGACCTGCAAGATCATCGCCGATCATGATGCGATCGCCGTGAAAGACGCGGTCATCGGAGCGAATCAGGTCGACAAGCATCTCACGGGAGTCAATCCGGTCCGTGACTACAATGTTGCCGGCAGTTTTGATCTGCGGAACGCGACGGAAGGGGATCCCTGCCCGCGCTGTTCAGCGACCATGGGATTTGTTCACGGGATTGAAGCGGGTCACGTTTTCAAGCTGGGAACGAAATACTCCGTTTCGCTGGACGCGAACTACCTGGACGAGAAGGAACAGCGGCATCCGATCATCATGGGCTGTTACGGAATCGGCGTGAACCGGATTCTCGCGGGTCTGGCCGAAACGAAGCATGATGACAACGGACTGATCTGGCCGATGTCGGTGGCACCGTTCGAAGTGCTGGTGATTCCGCTGAACGTCACCGACACCGCTGTCACGGAAGCTGCGAATCGGGTGTACAACGAATTGAAGACCCGCGGCGTGGACGTGCTGATTGACGATCGGGATGCCCGGCCGGGATTCAAGTTCAAAGACGCCGATCTGATCGGAATCCCATTGCGGGTGGTGATCGGCGGAAAAGGCTTGAAAGAGGGTGTTGCTGAAGTGAAAGCCCGGACCGAAGCCGAACCGACCATGGTCTCACTCGAGACTGTCGTGGAGACCGTCGCAAATCGTGTTCAACGGGAAAAGGCTGAACTGGCCCGATGATTCAGCCGTTTTTTCAACTGTCCGCGCGTGCGGGACACGTTCGATTGACGAAGTCCTGTGCTCGACACGACGGGAGTGAAGAAGTTTCTCTTGTGAGTTGCCGTCAAGCCGAATCCCAGTGACATTTGTGCCCCAGTGACATTTGTGCCGTTGGAATCGGACTGGCGGGCCCCCCATTCAACAGTCCAGAAGACTCCTCGAGTTCGCACCATTGAAGAAGAAGGAAGACCACCGTGAGACTGATTCACTTGAGTCATTGCTGCGTCGCACTCACCATGCTGATGGCGACCGTGTGTTCAGCCGATGACATTGCATTGCCAAAGCCGGTGATTCCGACAGAGAAGATCGTCCTGCTGAACGGTCGAGATCTGTCACAATGGTACACCTGGCTTCAAGAGTCGGGACTGGAGGATCCGCTGGGAGTCTTCAAGCTGCTTCCCGATGGAACGCTGCGAATCTCGGGGGAAGGTTTCGGAGGGCTGACCACGAAAGAAGAATTTGCCGACTACCATCTGGTCATGGAGTACCGCTGGGGGACGGAAACCTTTCTGAGTCGGAAAGACCGGTCACGTGACAGCGGCATCCTGCTGCATTGTCAGGGGCCAGATGGGAACTATGGAGCAACCGCTGCCCGCAAGGGACCGTGGATGGCCTCGATCGAACTGCAGATTATCGAAGGTGGGACCGGAGACATGCTGGTCCTTCGCGGAAATGATCGTAACGGCAAACTGATCGAATCCACCGCCACGGCGGAAATCACTCGTGACCGGGACAACGAAGCGGTCTGGACGGCAGGTGGAACTCCCACCGTCTTCACCAGCGGTCGGGTCAACTGGTTCGGCCGGGATCCGGACTGGAAAGATGTCATCGGCTTTCGAGGACGCCAGGACGTGGAAAGCCCGGGACAGGATTGGACCAAGGTCGAATGTTACGCCAAAGGGGACACTCTGGTGTACGTCGTCAACGGAGTGGTCGTGAACCGTCTGACGGACGTCGCTCCACGACAGGGGAAGATTCTCGTTCAGACAGAAGGGGCCGAACTGTACGTGCGCCGGCTGGATCTGTTCCCGCTGCCGGACGTGATTCCGTAGCCCTTTTGAACGCCCAGGCGAATGCGGTTTATTGCCTTCGCCGCAGAATTCCGGTTCAACGAGACAAGACATGCCGCTGGTTGAAGTCGAATGGCACGTGACCGCTGAACAGTCTGGCCGACTGGATCAGATTGTTCAGCGGATGACGCAACGTTCCCGATCCGAAGCGCGCGCGTTGATCGAACAGAATTGCGTCACGTTGAATGGCCACCCCTGCCAGAAGGGGGGACTGATCATTGAACCGGGCGGGGTCGTCCATGTCCGTCACGATCCGCACACCCGCTATCGTGAAGCGCCCCGCGAACGACCGACGGTTCAGTTTCAGGTGATTTATGAAGACGGCGACCTGATCGTCGTCGACAAGGCCCCCGGAATTCTGACGGTTCCCACGGATCACGGCGGGGAACGCTCTCTTGTTGAGAATGTGACGGAATACCTGCAGCGCCGTCACAGAAATGCGCGAGCGGTGCCGGTGCATCGGCTCGATCGGGAAACGTCAGGAGTTCTGGTTTTCGGAAAATCGCGACAGATCGCCGAAGAACTGATGGAGCAGTTCCGCATTCGCAAAGCCGAACGCGAGTACGCGGTTCTCGTCTCCGGAGCCGTGCGGAAGGAGACGGGGACCTTCCGCACCAGAATGGCCACTTCGAAACGCCTGCAGCGGTACTCCGTCCGCCCGGGTGAACAGGGAGAACTGGCCATCACGCATTATCGCGTGAATGAATACCTGAACGGGGCCACCTATCTGACGGCGGTGCTGGAGACGGGACGGCGAAATCAGATTCGTGTCCATTTCGCGGAAGACGGACATCCGGTCCTGGGAGATGATCGTTACGAACCGTTTCTCGCCAGGCATCCCGGCTGGACCGGGCGCGGCCTGGCATTGCACGCTGCCGTTCTCGGATTTCAGCACCCGGTGACTGGCAAAGCCGTCCGCTTCGAGGCCCCGCTCCCCAAGCCGTTCGCTCACTTTCTGAGAACACAGGCGGCCCGAAACAAGAAGTAGTAGCCCCGAAACAGGAAGTCGCATCGGGGACAAATCAATCCGTTGACCAGCTGCACTGGACGGATTGCGGCGCTGGCTGAGACATCAGTCTTTGCGACCGCTGTGGTTCACTTTGGGCCAGTATTTGTCAAAGTCGAAGTGGGGGCTGTTGTCTCCGTCATGGCACTTGATGCAGAGATCGGTCTTCGCCCGCGAGAGAGTCATTTTCATCGACTGCCGGGCGGAAGTCATTTCCTCCGTCACGGGGGTCCCTCGTTTCCAGGCCGTTTCCACCGCAACGTGCCGCGATCCTGGTCCATGGCAATTTTCACACTGCTGTCCGGCGAGATGCGGCGTCGTCGCCTTGTCGGTAAATCCTGACTCGAATCGCAGTGCCCGTTGCGGATCCCAGCCGGTGACGTGACATGCCAGGCATTCCGGGTCATGAATCCGGGAGACCCATTTATTTTCCATTCCGGGGCGTCCTTTGATCAGGCTGTCGTACGCATGGGCATGCTTCGAATCCTTCCAGACCGCATACGCGAACGTGTGACAGTCTTTACAGGATTCCGCCCCCAGAAACTCGCCGGCCTCCGGATTCGAAATGAACTGAGCCGTCAGTTCGGGCCAGGCGTCTTTCAGGCTGTTCTGATAATCCCGCATCAGTTCAATCATCGACGGCAGGTCGGTGAACTGTTCCGTACTCAACGGCACGACGGTCGACTGGAACTTCCCGCCGGGCAGCACTCCCACGACGGCGACGTTCTTTCCTTTCCGTCCGACCTGAACCAGCAGGGTCTTCCCCACGTAGACCGGTTCGAGGCGTGGATCTTCAGCACTCCCAGCGGTGACCACGATCTGAAAGTCTGGAAACTCCTGAGCCAGTGCCTGTGATTCTTCCAGTGTTCCGGTCGACAGCAGAATCAGCAGGTCGGGGTTCTCTGCCTTCAGCTTTTCGATCAGGCCGGGAAGGACCGTTCTGGCTGCGTCCACCTGCAGCAGGTTGGGATCACGAGTCACTCCGGCTTTTTCCAGGTCGGACCGGGTGGAATCACCGGCCACGGACGTGACGCCGATTTTCAAACCACCGACTTCCAGAATTCGGACAGGGGACGGAGTTCCCAGGTCGGTTGATCCGAAAATCGTGGTATTCCCACTCAAAAACGGGACATCAAATCCGGTCAGCGCAGACACATTTGTGAACTCGGTGAACAGGGCTTCCGCCCCCATCAGCAACTCTTCCCTGCCGAAGGCCATTCCTTTGTAACCGAGCGTGTTGAGTCCTTTGAGGATGGCGGCGAACTTGTATCTGGCCTGCGGATAGTTGAGTCGCGCGTCATTCAAAGACCCGCCGATATCGAGTGCCAGCGTCGGCCACTTTTTCTCGTCTGCCAGTTTCCGCAACAGATCTCCCCGCAGTGCGAAACCACCCAACTGCCCTTCGGCACAGCCACACGGCTCCAGATATCCGTGAATGTCTCCGGTGAAGACGAGTGCCGCCTGCGGCGGCGTCCAGTCAGCGAGCAGTTCTTTGGGGGCGGAACCGGCAGCAGGAGTCGACGGGGTCTTCGTGGAAGGGGAATTCGAACCCGGTTGTTTCTGGCCCGGGTCCGCGGCGGGTTTCGATTTCGGATAACAGGCGTACAGAGCCGCAATCATGACACACCCTGCGAGTGCCGCTGCCAGACTCATCCGTTTCCGTCGATTCCACATTCCGTCCCGAGGCATTCTGCACTCCATTTGTTCAGCTGATCCCCTCCGGCGTTTTCTGCCGCAGTCCAGGCCCCGCATTGTAACTGCTGTGCCATGATCACGTCAGGGGAAGATTGACCGGCAGTTTTTGCGGAATTTTCTGGCCAATCTTAACGATTAGTGAGCTTGAATGGAGTGCTGAGAAATTCTGGAACCTGAAAAGTGCTCCATGTCGATTCACAATTTGGAACAACCTCTTCTGCCAGCTGCTCAACTCAACGTGTCACCGGCCAACACTGCCGGAGAACCGTGGAAGAGGGGGACCCCGGAGTTCCAGCCTCTCGCTCAACCCGGTCTCCCTGCGGAAATATGACACATTTGAAACGAAGCGCTACTCGTTTCCGATGCGGACAATCAGTTCTAGGAGTGAACTCTGATGCGGAAACTTATGTCGGAAGCATGGCTGCTCTCTCTCGCATCCATGCTGGGAATGGCAGCATCGACATCTGCCCAGGACAACCTGTATGTGAAGCAGGCGGAGGCGATTTTCGGTGCCGCACAACCACCTCTGATCCAGCAGGTCGCCGGAGAAGAATGTGGACCGGCGGCATGTATTGATCCCTGTCTGACGGATGCCTGTGATTCTGCCGGGTGCGGAAAAGGATTTCTGTTCGGATCGGACGAACCATTCGATCTCGGCGACCAGCTGTTCGAAGAAGGTTCCGGCTGGGACATCGGGGGCTGGATGTCATGGGGGTATACAAACCGCAGTGACGGTCTGTTCAACACCCATCCCGGACGGTTCAACAACAACCAGTCCTGGCTCTATGCCGAAAAAATTGCCGACGGAAGCAACGGCGTCGGATTCGGGGGACGCGTGGACCTTCTGTACGGGGTCGACGCTCAGAACACCCAGGCCTTCGGAAACAATCCGGGAGTCTACGACTTCCAGAACGGCTGGGATCACGGGATCTACGGCTGGGCATTGCCGCAGCTGTACGGTGAAGTGGCCTACGGCGACTGGAACATCAAGGCCGGTCACTTCTACACTCTGCTCGGATACGAAGTCGTCGGTGCCGCCGGTAACTTCTTCTACAGCCATGCCTTCACGATGAACAACAGTGAAGCGTTCACCCATACCGGGGTGCTGGCAACCTACTCGGCTTCAGATAACGTGACCGTTTACGGAGGCTGGACACTGGGTTGGGATACCGGGTTCGATCAGCTCGGACAGGGGAACAGCTTCCTCGGCGGTTTGAGCGTTGGAGTGACCGACGATCTGACTGTGACCTACATCCTGACCGCCGGAAACCTCGGATGGTTCGGAACCGGATACACACACAGTATCGTGGCCGACTGGATCATCAATGACAACTGGGAATACGTTGCCCAGAGCGACCTGGTGAGCCTGGACCAGATGGGACCGGGGAACACCGCATTCGCCAGCTCCATCGGGCTGAACCAGTACCTGTTCTACAAGCTCTCCGATCAGGTGAAGCTCGGGGGACGCATGGAATGGTGGAAAGCCGGCGGCGAATCGTACTACGGAATCACCGGGGGTGTGAACTATCGCCCGATCGCCAACCTGGTGATTCGTCCGGAAGTTCGCTACCAGTGGTCTCCTGCCTACAACGCTCTGAACAACGGACTCGTTCCAGTGGATGAAGGAGCCATCTTCGGAATCGACGCGGTGCTCACCTTCTAGACCGAGTCGGTCAACCGCGTGAAAGACCATGATCCGCCGTTCACATCTCTGTTGACAATTGGATCGAATCAGGACACTCCAGTCCGGAATTCCGATCCGAAGTGACGGCAGAGACCGAACAAATGACACTGAGAGACTGCCGATCCGCCGGGATGGGCAGTCTCTTTCGTTTTCGGTCGACCGCTTTCCTTCCGGGGTCCCTGTTCACAAGGGATCAAAACGAGCTACAAATGGGGCCGGTTCCAGCGGCTTCTGTCAGATCGATCAAGCATGTCCAGCGGTTTTCACCTCAGCGTCATTGTCGAGAATCAAGTGGCGTTTTCTCAGGCGTTGTCTGGAACTCTTGTCCTGGGACGCCAGCAGACCGGAGAGCCGGAGCCGTTTCAACTCCTGTCAGGCCAGGAGATCCCGCGACTCGTCATCGCGGCCGCGAATGACATCGGGGTTTCGCGTCGGCAGCTACAGGTTCAGGAGCTTCCCAATGGACGCGTGGAGATCACGAATCTCAGCGCTTCGGCTCCGCTTCAACTGATGGCCCGACCGGCGCTGGGTCCCGGAGAACAGACCATCCTCGAACTCCCGTGTTCTGTCGCGATCGGGACGAGACTGCTGCTCAACTTCAGTCAGCATGCCGAGGTCGTGGCGTTCAACGAACTCCCGGAAGCCACGATGCTGCCGGGGCAGGGGGGCGGTCAGCCGCGACTGGGATTTCCGCCGCCGGCCCTTCCCGCCGGGATCAATCCGGAACCGCTGATCAAAGCGCTGCAAGTGGTCATGGACCGTTTTCTGAGTGCCGCGGACGACGCCGAACTTTACACCTGTGCGGTCGAAGCGGCACTGGGGCTCATCGGGTTTGACACGGCACACCTGCTGCGTCTCGAGAATGGACTCTGGCAGGAAGTGATCTCCCGCAACACGGGCTCGGTCGTGGCGGTTCCGAATCCTCCCAGTCGTCAGGTGCTGGAAAGTGTCCGAGAACGCAAGCGGACCTTCTGGAAGAACCGGAGTGACTCTCCCGCGACGATGAGCCTGGCCAGTGTGACCGGGGTCATCGGAGCTCCGGTCCTCAATGCGCAAGGAGAGGTCATCGGACTTCTCTATGGGGATCGGGAACTGCAGGGGAGCAGTTCCCGGCAGAAAGATTTTCAGTCCATCGACGCCCGGCTGATGGAACTGCTGGCCTGTGGAATCGCGTCGGGACTGGCGCGTTTGAATTCCCTGCAGCGAGCCGAAGAGATGCGAACTCACTTCGCACAGTTTTTCAGCCCGGAACTGGCGGCGGAGCTGGAACAGAATCCCGGATTGCTCGAAGGTCAGGACGCGGAAGTCAGCCTGCTGTTCTGTGATATCCGGGGGTTCAGCCGGATCTCTGAACGGATCGGCGCGACGGAAACCTTTCACTGGATCCACGATGTCATGGATGTGCTGTCTGACTGCGTTCTGGAACAGGACGGCGTTCTCGTGGACTACATCGGTGACGAAATCATGGCGATGTGGGGAGCCCCGCGGCCCCAGCCGCGGCATGCCGAGCGAGCCTGCCGGGCAGCACTGTCGATGCTCGCGGCCATTCCAGAATTGAATGCCCGCTGGGAACATCGCCTGGGAGAACCGGTTCAACTGTCGATCGGCGTGAACTCCGGTCAGGTCAAAGTGGGGAACGCAGGGTCGCGCAAGAAATTCAAATACAGTCCGCTGGGAACCGCTGTGAATGTGGCCAGTCGACTGGTCGGGGCGACACGGCATCTCAACTCGTCATTGCTCATCACCGGAACCACCGCACGACAACTTCCCGCCCCCCTGTCCGCTCCGCTGTTCAGCCGGAAGCTTTGTGATGTCCAGGTCGTGAATGTCGATGAGACAATTGAACTGTTCGAACTCCCCACCAGCCCGATGTCGGAACAGCTTCTTCAGGATTATGAACAATCCCGAATTGCATTCGAGCAACGGGAGTTTCGCGCTGCGGCTCATCGCACCGCCCGGTTGCTGGAAGCGTTTCCGGATGACGGCCCGTCGCTGGTTCTTCTGTCCCGCGCGGTTCAGGCACTGGTCGACGGACCGGAACCGGGTCACCCTGTCTGGAAACTGTCAGAAAAGTAAATGTGCGTTTCCTTTTCTGCCCGGGAGTTCTCATGAGTCACTCCGGACGAATTGAGATTCTGTCTGACGGGGGGTAGCATGTGCGCTTCCGTCCGGAATGATGGCGTGCCAGTCTTCACTGGCTGTTCCTCAGCCGGCAACGATTCCAGAAGTGACAGACAACTCCACGTTCCTCAACATCCGGGGCAGGTGACGTGGACCAGGTGACGTGAACTCTGTCCGCAACGGGAATCCGGCTGGCCGACGCTGAAGCAAGTCACATTGTTCCGGTTGACCGTTCGTGTTCAGACTTTCGCATCGACTCGAGGATTCACGTTTTATGAAACGAGATACGATCTGCCTGCATGGTGGCCAAACCCCGGATTCCGCAACCAACTCCCGGGCGGTTCCGATCTACCAGACGACTTCGTACGTCTTCAACGACGCCGCGCATGCCGGACGACTGTTCGGCCTGCAGGAATTCGGGAATATCTATACCCGCATCATGAACCCCACGAATGACGTGCTGGAACAGCGCGTCGCGCTGCTGGAAGGGGGCAGCGGCGCCCTGTCCGTGGCCTCCGGTCAGGCAGCTGAATCGCTGGCGATTCTGAACATCGCACAGGCGGGTCACAACATCATTTCCTCCAGCAGCCTGTACGGGGGAACGTACAACCTCTTTCAGCACACACTGCCGAAGTTCGGAGTGACAACGAAGTTCGTCAACGGCGGCGAGCCCGAGCAGTTCCGCAAGGCGATCGACGCAAACACCCGGGCGATTTTCCTCGAAACGATTGGAAATCCCCGCTGCGACATCCCGGACTTTGAAGCGATTACCTCCATCGCCCACGAAGCCGGAATTCCGGTGATCGTGGACAACACGTTTGCGACTCCTTACCTGTGCCGCCCGTTCGAGCATGGTGCAGATCTCATCGTTCACTCCTGCACCAAGTTCATTGGCGGACATGGAACCTCCATCGGGGGAATCATTGTCGAGAAGGGAGACTTCCCCTGGGACAACGGCCGATTCCCGGAACTGACCGAACCGGATCCGTCGTATCACGGCATGAAGTTCTTCGAAACCTTCGGCGGCATGAAGCTGGCGTACATCCTCAAAGCACGCACCCAGCTGTTGCGGGATCTTGGACCGGCACTGAGCCCGTTCAATGCCTTCCTGTTGCTGCAGGGACTGGAAACGCTGCATCTGCGGATGCCACGGCATGTCGAGAACGCCCAGGCGGTCGCTGAGTTCCTCGAGTCACATCCGAAAGTCTCCAGCGTCAGCCTGCCGACTCTGGAATCCCATCCCTGCCACAAGCTGGCGAAAAAGTATCTGCCGGATGGTGCCGGTTCCGTCTTCGGATTCGAACTGAGAGGAAGTTCTCCCAACGATCAACGGGAAAAAGGAATCCGCCTGATCGATCAGGTGAAACTGTATTCCCTGCTCGCCAATGTCGGGGACAGCAAGTCACTGATCATTCATCCTGCCAGCACAACTCACCAGCAGCTCACCACGGAAGAACAGGTGTCTGCGGGAGTGTCACCGGGCTTTGTCCGCCTGTCGATCGGGACTGAAGACAAACAAGACCTGATCGATGACCTGAAACAGGCGCTCGATCAGATCTGACAGAGTGAATCGCTGGCCCAGCCAGGATCTTGTTCTTCCTGGCTGGGTTCTTTGATGATGGGCAGTTCAATCAGATGGCGCGCCATTCTTCAGAACGAGATCGCCCGTACGATGCCACAGACCCGGCGGATCTCGGCAGTCTGTTGTCATCGCTGTTCTCCCTGCGCGGCTACGGGAAAGCAAACGCCAACCGGCAGCTGCAGGAAATCTGGAACGACGCGGCCGACATCAATGTCGCGGCGGTCACCACAGTCCTTGGACTCAAAAACGGAGTCTTGCAGATTGCAGTCGCCAACGCGGCGTTGAGAAGTGAACTCGCCAATTTCCGCAAGGCAGAACTGCTCGAGAAACTTCACCAGTCCCCGTCCGGACATCGCATCCGTGATCTGAAATTTCTTCTGCGCGGCGGCCTGAAGTCACGTTGAGCCGATGCGCTGCGACCTCCTCATTCCGGCATCAGTCATCTCATTCAGGCATCCGGTCTTATCCGATGGGATGAAGCGGCGGGATCGAATCGTTATACTGCTCCCTTTCACTGAACCCGGCCCCTTGTTCTGAATTCAGGAAAAGCAATGCCCGTTCGCGGCATCCGTGGTGCAACCAGCTGTTCTGAGAACACGCAGAAAGAGATCCTTGAGGCGACTCGAGGATTGCTGACCGAGATCATTTCTCGCAACGAGTTGACCGATTTTTCAGAGGTCGTCTCAGCGATCTTCACGACGACCACCGATCTGACCGCTTCCTTTCCGGCGGAAGCCGCCCGGGACCTGGGAATGAATCAGGTGCCGTTACTCTGTGCGTCAGAAATTGCCGTCCCGACGGGGCTTCCCCGCATCATCCGCATTCTGCTGCACGTGAATACCGACAAGCCACAGAGTTCGATGGTTCATGTGTACCTGGGTGACGCCCGGGCATTGCGGAAAGACATTGCCGGCGCTCAATAGACACTTCCATCGAACTGGTCTGGCCTGGCAGCATCATCTGACCAGCACTCATCGTGGACCTGAAGAGCGTTGCATGGGACCAATTCTGCCGATCGAGAGCCTGGGAACGTCCGCGATCAGTGTCCTGCTGGGACTGGCGACGGGGCTCGCAACATGGAGCGGGACCTGCCGTGCTTTTGGAGATCTTCAGCTGCCGTTCGGCCGCTGGCCCCAGGTCTTCGGTGTTCTTGGAACCCTGCTGGGAATGCTCTTCGTCTGGATGGTCTGGGACCTGAATTCGCAGAGCACACCGGAAGTCGTGCCGTCGGAAGGCTGGCGGCAGTTGAGAATGGTCTGGCATCTTTCCCTGATCGCACTGCTGCTTGTCATCACGGCCACCGACCTGAAGAGTTTTTACATTCTGGACTGGTGCTGCTGGGTGGGATTCGTCATTGCTGTCACCGGCGCGTTTCTGTCCGGGCATTTTCAGCTGGCCCACGTCTGGGTGGACTGGAATGCAGAAATTCCTCAACTGCGAGGACCGGACATTCCGGCCTGGCTGGCTCAGCACCCGCATCTGCATGGTCTGACATGGAGTGCCACGGGGGCCGCCTGCGGGTTGTCGCTGACCTGGCTGGTCCGCTGGATGGCCGCAGCCCTGCTGAGAATGCCGGCGCTGGGATTTGGTGATGTGCTGCTGATGGGAATGGTGGGAGCGTATCTCGGATGGCAGCCCACACTGGTGGCGCTGCTGCTGGCTCCCCTGCTGGCGGTCGGGATCGGAACCGTCGTCAAGCTGCTGACGAATCGCCCCGCCTTGCCGTTTGGCCCATTTCTGGCGGCCGGTTCACTGATCGTGCTGTTCTGCTGGAAGTGGATCTGGATGGCCGAGTTCACATTTTCCCAGCAGGCGTCAGCAGATCGGGCCACGACATTTGCCGTGCGGCGTTTCTTTGGTGACCCGATTGCCTTGCTGCTCGTCTTCGGACTGTCGATCGGACTGCTGGTCCTGCTCCTCGGTCTGTTGCAGCTTTACCGTCGGTTGCCAGTCGGAACCCGCCCGAAGACATAACAGTCAGTGACGTCCGCAGTGACTTCGACCGGGGGGGGGTTACTCTTTGCTGCCGCCGGAACTCTTGGAGTCTGAAGACTTCTTCGCCCCTTCTGACTTTGATTCTGACTTCGGGCTGGAAGACTTGGAGTCTGCGTCAGCGGCTTTCTTGTAAGAGTCGCTGCGATAGTCCGTGATGTAGAAGCCGGATCCCTTGAAGAGAATTCCGGCTCCGGGGCCGATCACCCGTTTGGCGGTGTTTTTGCCGCATTCCGGACACTTCCTGATTGGTGTTGCCTTGATCGACTGAAAGGCTTCCCAAGTGTGATTGCAGGATTTGCACTCGTAATCGTAGGTCGGCATGGTCGGCACCGGGGGAGGAAAGAATCAATGCGGTTCAGGTGGAATGGGCAAATTCAAAACAGGGACGTCTGACAGGGACGTCTCGCGAATTTCCGGCGGCATCAGGTCGCTGCCGGAGTCGATGAGACGATGACTTTACTCGGGCGAATGACGCGGTCGTGAATCTGGAATCCTTTTTCCAGTTCCTGAAGGACGGTCATCGGCGGGTAGTCGGCCGTGGGAACCTGCTGCAGCGCTTCATGGACGTTTGGATCAAACGGCTGCCCCAGTGCGGCAATCACTTTGACACCCACCCGGGACAGCGCCTCTTCATACTGGCTCGCGACCATCTGCACTCCCTGCAGCAGCGCGGCTCCGTTCTGATCCTGCTGTCCGGCATTGACCGCTCGCTGCAGATTGTCGAGGACCGGAAGCAGTTCACGAACAACCGGCAGTGCGGCGTACCGGCGTTCTTCATCGCGCTCGCGGTTCATCCGCTTCCGCATGTTCTCCATCTCGGCGCGGGTGCGGAGCAACAGGTCGCGCAGTTCATCCCGTTCCGTGGTCAGTTGCTGAATCGGATCGAGCACTTCAGGAGTCTCCTGAAGCGGCGCCCCGTCCGGTGTTTCGGAATTCGGTGTTGTCTGATCGTCTGCTGACATGGCAAATTGAACTCAATGGGAACCGAGAGAAGAAACAAATCCAGAAGGCCGTGCCTGATCGATCAGGTCACCTCTTCGCTGCCCCCTGTCACAAAATCTTTCAGCTTTTCGAACCAGCTCTTCTGATGCGGATGCACTTCAACCTTTTCGATTTCCGCCAGCTTCCTGAGAAGAGCTTCGTGTTCATCGCTGACTTTCTTCGGAATGACAACCTGAATCTGGACATGCAGGTCACCCACATCCCGCCCGCGCGGATCGGGCATTCCTTTTCCCCGAACACGGAAGACTTCACCGGGTTGTGTTCCACGGGGAAGTTTCAGTTCATGCTGTCCCACCAGCAAGGGAATTTCGATCGTCGCTCCCAGTGCGGCCTGGGAATAGGAGACTGGAACTTCGCAGATCAGGTGCAGGCCTTCCCGTTGAAACAGGGGATGGTCCTTGACTCGAATCTCAATATACAGATCCCCGGAAGGACCATTGTTGGGCCCCGCTTCTCCTTCGCCTCGCAAACAGAGTGACTGCCCGTGATCGATCCCGGCAGGAATGGTCACTGTCCGTTTGACGATTTCGCCAAGCAGGCCGCTTCCCTGACAGTCATCACATTTACTGCGGACCACTTTCCCCGACCCGCGACAGGACGGGCAGGTCGTCTGCATCCGGAAGAAGCCCTGCGCCTGAATGACCTGTCCGTTCCCGCCGCAGTAATCACAGGTTTCCGGGCTGGTTCCCGGCTCTGCCCCGGAGCCGCGACAAGTGTCGCAGGCTTTGTGACGATGAATCGTCACTTCTTTTTTACAGCCGATGGCCGCTTCTTTGAGATCAAGCGTCACGCTGACCTGCAGATCGGGACCACGTGTCGGACCGGCGCGCCGGCCGCGCTGTCCACCCCCGAGCCCGAATCCTTCGAACATGCCGCCGAAGGCTTCGAAGATGTCGTTCAGGTCATGGAATCCGGCCCCGCCCCGACCACCTCCGCCGTTGACACCGGCATGGCCAAACTGGTCATACCGGCTCCGCTTTTCGCTGTTGCTCAGGACGTCGTACGCTTCCGCGCATTCCTTGAACTTCTGAACGGCCTCATCATCCCCTTTATTTCGATCAGGGTGATACTTGATGACCAGTTTCTTGTAAGACTTCTTGATCTCGTCCGACGTCGCCGTGCGGGTGATCTCCAGAATCTCATAGTAATCGCGTTTGGAAGCCATTGTGGACAACTGCAGTGAGAGGGACCGGGTGGCTTACCGGAATCCGAAATCCGACAATCCGTCAGCTCTCGATTCCGGCAGTGCTCACCGTGAATCGTTCCCTGATCTCGTTGAAAAAGAATTCAAATGGCCAGTTTCGTCAAATTGATCCCGGAATGACCAGAGGGAATTCCAGATGACAAAAATGCTCTATGACAGACAGCGAGCCGCCGGCAGGGCCAGCGGCTCGCATCATGTCTTGCCGATGTCCTGTCCGAATTACCGGACAGCCCCTTCCGGCTTCTTCGTGTCGTCTTCCGACTTGGTGACCAGCACCTGGGTCGTCAGCATCAATCCGGAGATCGACGCAGCATTTCGCAATGCGCTCTTGACCACTTTGGCAGGGTCAATGACGCCGGCCTTGTACATGTCGGTGTACTTGCCGTTGGCGGCATTGTAACCGAAGTGCGGCTCTTCGCTGCTCTTCACTTCGTCCGCGATCACGGAGCCGTCCTGTCCGGCGTTCTCGGTGATCTGACGGATCGGAGCTTCCAGAGCGCGGGCGATGATGTCGACACCGATCTGCTCGTCCCCTTTGGCTTTGACCGCTTCCACGGCTTTGATCGCCCGCAGCAGAGCCACTCCACCGCCTGGAAGAATGCCTTCTTCCACGGCAGCGCGGGTTGCGTGCAGAGCGTCTTCCATCCGGGCTTTGGTCTGCTTCATTTCCGCTTCGGTGGCAGCACCGACAGAAATGATCGCAACACCGCCGGTCAGCTTGGCGAGCCGTTCCTGGAACTTTTCGCGATCGTATTCGCTGTCAGTTCCTTCGATGTGCTTCTTCAGCTGGGCGACACGTTTCTTGATCTCGTCCTGGCTGCCTGCCCCATCGATGATGGTACAGGTGTCTTTGCTGACTTCGATCTTCTTGGCGCGGCCGAGCTGCGACAGTTCGACACTTTCCAGTTTCACACCGAGATCTTCCGAAATCAGCGTTCCACCGGTCAGCACTGCCATGTCCTGCAGCATCGCTTTACGGCGATCACCAAAACCGGGAGCCTTGACGGCGGCCACCTGCAGAATGCCTCGCAGGCGGTTGACCACCAGGGCGGTCAGTGCCTCGCCGTCGACGTCTTCTGCGATCACCAGCAGCGGCTTGCCGGTCTGCGAAACTTTTTCCAGCAATGGAATGAAGTCGCGGAGGTTCGAGATTTTCTTCTCGTGCAGCAGGATGTAGGCATTGTCGAGAATGGCCTTCATCTCTGCGGCGTCGGTGACGAAGTACGGAGAGATGAATCCTTTGTCGAACTGCATCCCTTCGGCGAGTTCGAGCGAGGTCGTGCTGCTCTTGCCTTCTTCAACCGTGATCACGCCGTCCCGACCAACCTGTTCCATGGCGTCGGCGATCATCTTGCCGATTTCGGAATCGTTGTTGGCGGAAATGGCACCGACCTGTTCGATTTCCTTCTTGTCGGAAACCGGACGGGCGAACTCTTCGAGGAACGAAATCGCGGCGTCGACAGCCTTTTCGATTCCGCGTCGGACCACTTGCGGGTTGGCACCGAGCGAAACGCTGCGGAGGCCTTCCTCGTAGATGGCGCGAGCGAGAACCGTGGCGGTCGTCGTTCCGTCTCCAGCAATGTCGCTGGTTTTGGAGGCGACTTCGTTCACCAGTTTCGCACCCATGTTCTCATACGGGTCTTCCAGTTCCACTTCTTTGGAAACGGTGACGCCGTCTTTGGTCACGAGCGGGTTGCCGAAACTTTTGTCGATGATGACGTTTCGTCCGGTGGGGCCCATCGTGACAGCGACGGCATCGGCGAGCGTCTTCACACCGCGCTGCAGCTTCAGGCGAGCGCGGTCATCAAAAAGCAATTGTTTTGCCACCGAAAACTCCTCATGGAGGCGTGAGTATTCAAACGAAGGATGGATTCACACAACGAGTGCGACGGAGAATCAGCTCACCACTTTGGCGAGGATGTCGCTTTCCCGGAGAATCTTGATTTCCTTGCCGTCGACTTCGATCTCTGTTCCGCCGTATTTACCGAACAGCACTTCGTCTCCGACTTTCACGCTCAGAGTCGAGCGTTCGCCACTGTCGAGCAGGCGGCCTGGTCCAACAGCGAGAACGGTTCCGCGCTGTGGCTTTTCTTTGGCGCTATCTGGCAGAACGATACCGCCGGAAGTGGTTTCTTCAGCGCTCAGTGGTTCCACGATCACACGATCATCAAGCGGCTTCAGCGTCATTGTGAGTCAACTCCTGAAATAGCGGTTTACTCTGTTTTAAAACTCCAGCATCGTGGCCGGAGTGAATGAATTTGTACGTTTCAAACTGGCAGACTGAAGTCCTCACATCGGAAGACGGGGACTGCGGCGGGAAAACGGGGAACAGACATCTTTGAGAAGCCCCACTCCCCGACCGTTCCTGCTGGCGGGCCGAATCAGAATCCGCCCATGCCTGGCATGCCACCCATTCCAGGCATGCCGCCCATTCCTCCCATGCCACCCATGTCGTGGTGATCATCGTGATGGTTGTCTTCGGCAGGCTTCGGCTCTTCGACAATGATGGAATCCGTGGTCATCAGCAGCGTCGCCACACTGGCGGCATTCTGCAGAGCACTGCGAACCACCTTGGCCGGATCGACCACACCGAGATCGAAGAGATCTCCGTACTTGTCGTTCAGAGCATCGTAGCCGTAGCTCTTTTCGGCGCTCTTGCGAATCCGGTTGGCAATCACCGCGCCGTCCAGTCCGGAGTTCTCAGCGATCTTGCGAAGCGGCATTTCCAGAATGTTCCGGATCAGCTGAACTCCCAGGGCTTCGTCCCCTTTCAGCTTCAGCTTCTCGATGACTTCAGTCGAACGGAGCAGAGCGACTCCACCGCCGGGAACGATTCCTTCTTCGATCGCTGCCCGGGTTGCGGCCAGTGCGTCGTCGATGAGGTCTTTCCGTTCCTTCATTTCGGTTTCGGTGACCGCACCGACCTTGATGGCCGCGACACCGCCTGCCAGTTTGGCGAGACGTTCCTGCAGCTTTTCGCGGTCGTAGTCGCTGTCGGTGGTTCCGATTTCGGCACGAATCTGGGCCACGCGACCTTCAACGGCCTTCTTGTCTCCCCCCCCCTGAATGACGGTGGTGTTTTCCGAAGTGATGATCAACTTCTTCGCGGTTCCGAGGTCTTTCAGCTCGACGTTTTCGAGCTTTTCTCCCAGATCTTTGAAGAACGGCTTCGCACCCGTCAGGATCGCGAGATCCTGCAGCATCGCTTTGCGGCGATCACCGTATCCGGGAGCCTTGACGGCGGCCACCTGCACGATGCCGCGCAGTTTGTTGACGACCAGAGTCGCCAGTGCTTCACCGTCAACATCTTCAGCAATGATCAGCAGCGGCTTGCCGGATTTCGAAATCGCTTCGAGAACCGGGACCAGAGTCCGGGCGTTGCTGATCTTTTCTTCGTGAATCAGGATGTAGCAGCTGCTGAGAACGCATTCCTGCTCATCTTCATTGGTCACGAAGTGCGGAGACAGATAACCGCGTTCGAACTGCATCCCTTCGACGAGTTCGACTTCGGTTTCCATGCCGCGGCCTTCTTCGACGGTGATGACGCCGTCTTTGCCGACCTTCAACAGGGCATCGGCGAGAATTTTGCCGATTTCCTTGTCGTTGTTCCCGGCAATCGTGGCGACGGTTTCAATCGCCTTGCGATTGGTGGCGTCGACCGGTTTGGCCTGCTTTTTCAGGTTTTCGACGATGGCGTCGACCGCTTTCTGAACTCCCCGTCCCAGTGCAACAGGAGCAGCACCGGAGGCGATGAACTTCAGACCTTCGCGGAAGATCGCTTCTGCCAGCACGGTGGCGGTCGTGGTTCCGTCTCCGGCGACGTCACCGGTCTTGCTGGCGACTTCTTTGACCAACTGCACGCCGCAGTTCTCAAACTTGTCTTCCAGCTCAATATCCTGAGCGACGGTCACACCGTCTTTGGTGATCTTCGGAGATCCCCAGCCTTTATCCAGCACGGCATTCCGGCCGCGGGGACCGAGCGTGCTCGCGACAGCGCGAGACAGCTTCGAAACTCCCGACAACAGTTGTTTACGTGCGTCCTCATCAAAACTCAGCAGTTTTGCCACGGTTGCTCCTCATCCAGCACTACGCTGCCAGATCTGACCTCATGGGCTCCAGACAGTCTCTCCGACTGCCTGGAATGACAGATTTCCGACTTTGGCACCGACTAAAGCAACCGCCATGCCGAACCCGTGCACACATCCATAAACACAAACTGAGAAACAAGTTAAAACTTCACAGGCAGATCCAGACTGCTGCGCCGCTGCCACGTTGGCAGGAATCGGCAGAAACCTGACGATCCATCCTGTCGGGCCGGGACGGCGTCATGTCAGACAGCGTCAGACGAATGTTCAGACTCCGCAGACCAGTTTCAGTACTTCCCAGTTTGCCAGCGAAGAATGGTGAGGGGGGAGGGATCAGGATTCAGGGGGCAGAAAAGACAGGGAAAGTCCTGCATTTCCGCCCCACTCTCGACGCCCCACTTTCACCCTCAGCGGGACAAATTGGGAAGGACTGAGTTTGGTCTCTCATGTGGCCGCGAAGAATGTCTTTCCTTCAATGAAACATGGGGTTTCCACGAGCCAGTACGTCACAGGAATGACGAAACCGCTCTTGAAAGACCACACATTCCGGGCAACGGAAAAGATGCGGACTCTCCCCCCGTCACAATCCCAATGCCCCGGTCGCGAACTTGACGAACTCCCCGACCCGGGAGGGAATGACATAGAGACCGACGAGCAGGATGGAAATCACGGCCACCCAGAGCAGAACATCCGTCACCCGGTTGGGAGTGAGCGCCGAGTGAACTCGACGATAGCGGAAGTACAGCGCAACGAGAGCAATCATCGGCAGGGTGGCCGCCTGGGCGACTCCTCCGAACTTCACCAGCAGCTTCGGATCCTGCAGGAACAGATAGCAGGCCAGAGCCAGAATCGGGAACAGCAGACAAAGCCGCTGAATCAGTCGACGCCGCAATTCGGCAGTCTCTCCCCGCGCGAATCCAGCCAGAATGAGGAAATCTGCGGCGAGCCGGCTGTTTGCGGCACACGCGAGATACAGCGTCTTGAAGAGCACGGCCCCCGCCCCAATCAGAAACAGCACCCGTGTCCATTGCCCGAAGGGCCCGACATACATTTCCGCGAGCGTCCCAATGAGGTCGGCCCCTTCCGGCTTGAGCCCCTGCGGTTTGAGGACAGCGGCCCCCAGCAGATAGAAGGAGACGGTGGAAATCGTGAAGACGATCATGCTGACCCAGGCGTCGAGCTGCATCACCCGAATCCAGCCTTTTGCCCGCTGTTCCCACTCCGGCGTTCCGTCGTACTTCCCGACGAAGCGGGCATATCCTTTTTCCAGACACCAGTATGGGTAATAAAACAGTTCCGTCGCCCCCACTCCGGTAATCCCGAACACGGCAAATGCCGCCATCAGACCGTCCGGAGGAATACGGAATTCCAGCCCGGTCACCACCTCATTGAAATGCAGCGGGAATGCCGTCCAGTTCAGCGCACAGACGGCCAGAACCGTGATCGTGGTCACGCCGACGACAATCACCGTCGTCAGCAATTCAATGCGCCCGTAACTGCCGTGATAAATCAGTGCGATCGTGACCAGACAGGTCAGGAAGGCCCAGAGGATTTCGGGTCGGGCTGAAAGAATGCCGACGAGCAGACTGTCCTTCCCCCCCGTGGCGGACAGCAGACCGGTCGTCAGATCCGGAAACACGAGATTGAGCACCTGCCCGACACCGGCCGTCATCCCCCCCAGCTGCATCGTGGTGCAGAGCATCATGATGAACCACCACCAGCAGAGCCAATGGACCTTCGTCATCTTGCCGGGAAGGTCATTCATCGCCCCCAGAGTCGGTCGCCCGGAGGAGATCGCGGAGCGTCCGAGTTCCACTTGAACGAACACTTTGATGACGCAACTGAACAGAATGAGCCAGAGGAAAATGAACCCGTATTCGGCTCCCAGTCCCGTGGTCAGAATCAGCTCTCCGCTGCCGACGATGGTGCCGGCCAGAATGATTCCTGGTCCGATTTTCCACAGGGCCGCCCGGAGCGATTGTGGAGGATCTTGAATCGCCTCGGCGGGGAGCGCGTACGGATCGTAGTTCAGAGATTCGTCTGTCACGCTTCCGACTGATCTTTCGTCTGAAGGCAGAATGGTGAAATGACGTTTCCATCCCGTGCGAACACGTCGACGGAGGAAACGGCGGACCGCTCCGGTCCCTATTTGAAGAATCAAAACGGAACGAGAGCGGCGAATCTCACCCGGGGAACAGGCCAAAGATAACCAGTAATTGATCGGTCGGCAAATCCCGGATCACCGTTCGTTCCGACAGGTTTTGTCAACGTCTTTTGTCAACGTCCGGAAATCACCGCGAGCGGAAACAGAATGACAAGGAACAAACTGGCTGCCAGCACCACATTCAACAGGCCTTTCCAGGAAGACTGGTATCCCTGGACTTCGGTGATGGCGTGACAGTAAAGCACAAAAGACCAGAGACCAAGAATCACGGTCAGCAGAGTCAGCGGGAAGATCTGTGCGGCCAGTTCCGGCTCCTGGGCCAGAGTCGTCAGTTCATTGCGGAAAAGACGGGGGCCAATAAAACCAATGAGCATTCCCCAGACAGGGAGTTGCACCAGGCACGGGACAGAAGACCAGGCATAAGCGGCATGCAGTTGTTCGACCGTCGCTTTTCCACCCAGCCAGTTTCCAGTCCAGCGGACCAGCAGCGAGAACCCCCACAGGCTGATCAGTCCCCCGATAAAGCCTGCGACGGCGATCAACACCAGAAGCGCGCCGGAGGTGAACTGCAGCCCGAAGTGCATCGCCGCGGCCCGATCCAGAGCGCGCACAATTCCCGCCACGCCGGCCAACATGACGACATTTCCCGAAGGATCGGTTTCGACCAGGTTCCGAACCGTCTCCCTGGGGCGCCGCCAGATCGAAAGAAAGGGAGATTGCGACATCAGATTCGATTCAAGTGAGCGGCGGGTTCAGGAAACAGGACAGCGTCTCATCAGACGGTCACGTCAGACAGTCTCATCAAACGGTCACACACATCAAACGGTCACATCAGTCGAAGAGGGGAGTGACTTCATCCCCTCCGGGTACAATAACTCCAGAGACATGCGCTGCACTTCCCCGTTCCGGTTCACACAGGCCAGAACAGAATGCCCCTGCGCGACGAGTTCTCCATGACGAAGAACTTCGTAGTCATGAATCAGCTTGGCGCCGGTCCAGTTCGCCAATCGAACCCGGACCGTCAGTTCATCGTCATAGCGGGCGGGGCGCTTGTACTTGCATTCCACACTGACCACGACCAGGAAGAATCCCCGTTCTTCCATCGACCGATAGTTTCCTCCCGTCGCGCGAAACAATTCCGTCCGGGCAATCTCAAAATAGACGATGTAGTTTGCGTGATGCAGATACCCCATCGCATCGGTCTCCGCATAGCGGACACGGATGGTGGAGTGGTGCCAGGGAGTTGGCTGGTCTGTCATGGAAAGTCGACCGTCAGTCAGAGTCGCAACCGGGAATTCGAGCGGGACAGGCGAAATTCCCGACATCAATCATCAGCGTCTCGGGGCACCCCGGAATGCGTTTGACCGGACTCCGGGAACGAACAAGTCCCCGCACATTGCAGGGACTTGCGGTGATCAGACAAAATTACTTCAGAGTTTCATCCGCAAACTTGGCAATCACGGCACCGATCGCTTTCAGCACTCCGGACTGAGCGTTCGCCTGCCCCTGCAGCTCATTGGACTCTTCGACCGTCAGCGACAACTCAAACCGGTCATCGGTCCCCTGCAGAGCGGCGATGGCGGTTTCCTGCCATTTGAATGAACTCAGGTTCGCAGCGCGGGACCCGGCGCGACTCTCTTCCTTCTTCTTCGACGCATCCGGCTTTTCCGCAGCCAGTTTCTGATTCCGGGTCTGGAAGTTCAGGTCGTTCAGCAGGTCCAGTTCCGGATCATGTGTAATCTCATGCAGATTCTTCAGAATCGGGTGAGCATTCATCTTGAAGGACACCAGCAGGCCGGTTCCTTTTTCCGGAAGCGGCTCAGCGGCTTTTTCCAGCTGAGTCTTCAAACTCGCCAAAGCTCCTTCGCCGCCGCTGATCCAGAATGAATTGTCAGACACACCAAAGTACACCTCGTTCGAAGTTCCGTAAAAGTCGGTCAGTGACTTGGGGGACTTCGTTCCGAACGTCAGCTTGTGAATCGTGGCCGTCCCGGATTTGTCGACATTCAGATCCACTTTCCAGCCCTCTTTGGCGGCCGGAATTTTCTCGATGATCTGATTGATCTTGTCGGCACCTGTCGCGCCAATTCCCAGGAGCACGGAATGTTTCTCTTTGACCGGAGTGATGTCGATAAAAGCGTCCAGGACTGGAACCTTGTCGATACATTCCGTCAGGACATCGAGAAACAACAGGGTGATCTCTTTGCGGGCGCCGCGTTCTGCAGCAGCCCCTTTGTTGTTTTCATCAATTCCCTGCTGAACCGCCGGACGGGCGAGTTCGTAGATTTTCCGGAAACCGGCTTTGTGCTGCTCATCAATCGGGAGATGAATTCGTCCGCTCAGAATGCTGTTGTCCGGAGCAGCGATCGCCGCGAACTGGCTGACGTGTGATCTCACCTGAGACAGATCCCCCGCGAGAGCCGTTTCCGGCAGCGCGGAGAATGTCAGCGTGGTGGGAGCATCCTGCTTCTCCTCGTTGATCGTCATCCCCAGACGAATGCGGGCCGCTTCCGCCACCCATTGCTGGAGGATCGACAGCATCAGTTTTCGCAGTTCTTTCCGCAGTGCGAACTGTTCTTTCGTTTCGCTGGTCAGCTTCTGGAAGTCGGTGAGCTGATTGTCGATGTATTTGTCGAATGCTGACTTTCTCGCAGCAATTTTGTCGGCGGCATTGTCCATCGCCAGAAAGACCATGTCCCCTGCTTCCGCCTGTTCGGAATGGAGGGTTTCCGGGTGCGGCATCCCCTTGGGAAGGTCAGACTTTTCCTGAAAGATCACGGCGTACGGAGTCGGCTTCGGCAGGAAGCGGAGCCAGCCTTCATAGACTGAGCCGCTGAGCTGATACAGTTCTTTGTCCGCCTTGTCCTGCTTCGACTCGATCCCGATCGGGTCCAGGTTGTCCTGCAGGAATTCCTTCAGGTTGGCAACAGGAATGATGCTCTGAATGAGCGAACCCTGCTCCGCATTGAATGTCATGTCGAAGCGGATCGGCTTGTCAGTCGACACCCCGTAGAGAAAGATCTCCAGGTTCGGCCGGATGCTGTCTTCGAATGAGGCCTTCTTTCCGGCCAGTTTGACGACGACATATTCCACTGCGGAAAGAACTTGATCCGCCGAACCCAGTCCCATCACGACCCGAGCGCGATCCGGTGCTTCCTGAGCCTGAATCTCTCGGATCGGGGCCCACAAAAGAGTGGACGTCATCAGACCAAAAACCAGGACTTTCATGCTGCGAAACGGCACAGCGGCGCTCCTTCAAACTCGTTGTTTCGTTCGACTCCAGCGACGGTGGAGGGCAGCGGGACTCTTCTCTGGCCCACAGCGCCGGGACGGAAACCATCTGCCGGAAACCACTGAGCCACTCGAAAAAGAAACGATGCCGATCCGTGTTCACCGCCTCTGAAAAAGACGACATATGCGGGGATGTCTCGGTCCAGACTCAGAACAATTCTGCTCCTTCAGGATCTGGATCCATGCGAGAATATGAGATGCGGGTCGATCGGACAAGATCGGACAGGCTTTCCTGAACTTCAGATTGTCGGATGACATTTCCTGGACCGTTCCCCCTTGACGATTGGACTGGAATTCGCCGCAATACCGGACCTGAGCGGGAATCCCTCCTGTTTTCGCCGGGATTTCCACGAGATCGGAACGGCGGCCGTTCCGGACATCCTGTTTTGATCCTTGCTTGAGAAACCAGTCCGTCATGGCAAAAAAGTCAGCATCCGCAACACGTCAAAATTCCTCCAGACAGTTCTGGCTTTTCAAGTCGGAAGCGGACTGCTACTCGATTGACCACCTGGCCCGGGAGAAAAACGGAACCACTTTCTGGGACGGCGTCCGGAATTATCAGGCTCGAAACATGCTCCGCGACGACGTCAAGATCGGCGACGGAGTCCTGTTCTACCACAGCAATTCTGATCCGCTGGCGATCGTCGGAATCTGTGAAGTGGTCAAAGAGGGATACCCGGACCAGACGGCGTTCGATCCGCAGCAACAGCATTATGACCCCAAAAGTGACCCGGAATCCCCGACCTGGTTTCTGGTCGACATCAAACTGGTCAAGAAATTTCCGACGCCCGTCACCCGGGATCTCCTGAAAGCGACTCCCGAACTGGCCGACATGGTCGTCATGCAAAAGGGATCGCGACTGTCGATCACTCCCGTCACCGCATCAGAATGGAACGTCATCTGCAAGCTCGGCGGAGTCTCGGGAGCTTAACAGACTATGAACGTCGACTCTGCGAAGAGGGAGTTCTCTGAAGGACGTGACAGGAACTTCCCGGATCAATCGCCCCCCCACAACGCCCCCTGACTACAGGAAAATTTCGGAAACGAATCAATAAAGAGTTGTCCAACATTGATCGATCCTCGCATATTTCAGAGAATTGATCTGTTCGACTGTGGGGCCTGAAACCAATTGCAACATGATTGTCCTGTCGCGCCCGGTGAACGCCGTGTTCTGCCAATGCCATGCTCTGCCAATTCTGAACCCGCGCAGTGCGGGGAACAGATTTGGAGGCATCGTTTTGGAGACACCGTCCCGCGTTCTGCGGTCCGCGTTCTGTGGCGATGACGTTACTGTGGCGATGACTTTGAGAAGGATGACGCTGATGAGGAATCCCCCTTTCCTGTCCAGTCTGCTGGGTGCGCTCTTCTGTCTGATCCCATTGCTCGGGATTTCGACAACGGCCCAGGCAGAAACCATTCTGATTGAGGCGGAAAGCTTTGATCAGCCGGGAGGGTGGTCGCTCGACACCCAGTTCATCGGCTCCATGGGTTCTCCCTATCTCCTCGCGCACGGCCTGGGACAACCGGTCAAGGACGCCGTCACCAGGGTCGACATTCCCGCTGCGGGAACCTATCGGGTGTTTGTTCGGACCAAAGACTGGGTGGCCCGCTGGAAGGCCCCCGGAACTCCTGGAAAGTTTCAGGTTGCGGTCAACGGCAAACCGCTGGGAGAAACCTTTGGAACGGCAGGTGCCGACTGGCATTGGCAGCCAGGTGGTGAAGTCACACTTCCGAAAGGGACGATTTCTCTCTCTCTGCATGATCTGACCGGCTTCGACGGACGCTGCGATGCCATCGTCCTCACGACCGAGGCCACTCCTCCCGGCGACTTGCAGGCTCTCTCTGCCTGGCGCAAGCAGCAGCTGGGTCTTCCGGCTGACCCGGTCGAAAAAGGGGGCTATGATCTGGTCGTGATCGGCGGCGGATACTCCGGGATGGGAGCCGCGATCTCGGCGGCACGCATGGGATGCCGGGTCGCACTGATTCAGGATCGCCCGGTTCTGGGTGGAAACGGGTCCAGCGAAGTCCGGGTCTGGGCTCAGGGACTGATTCGCCGAGGCCATTATCCCCGCATCGGGGAAATCGTCGAAGAGTTCGCCGACAAGGCCAAAAAATCCCCTGGTTCCGAAGAAGAATTCGAAGACGCCAAGAAAGAAGCGGTGGTTCGGGCGGAAAAGAACATCGATCTGTTCCTGAATCACCACGCGTACCAGATCGACAAAAACGGCGAGAAGATCGCTGCTGTGTACGCCTTTGACACCCGCACCAGTGCTCAACTGAAGTTCACCGGCACTCTGTTCTGCGACGCGACGGGACACGGCACGATCGGTGCCCTCGCAGGAGCGGACCTGGAGATGTCCGAAAAAGGCCGCATGGGGATGAGCAACATGTGGGCCTGGGGCGAAGGGGAGAAAGTGGCCTCCTTCCCGGAAACTCCCTGGGCACTGGATCTCGACATGAAGGATTTCCCGTACCCCCGCAATCATCACGGGGAATGGTTCTGGGAAAGCGGATTCGACAAAGACCCGCTGGGTGACGCCGAGGGAATTCGAGACTGGAATCTGCGCGCCGTCTTCGGAGCGTTCAACGCCATGAAGAACCGGGACGGGGCGAAAGATCATCCGACCGCGTTCCTGACCTGGGTCGCTTTCGTCGGCGGCCCGCGCGAATCGCGTCGCCTCCTGGGAGACGTTCTGCTGACTCAGGAAGACATCGTTTCGAAACGGGAGTTCCCGGATGGATGTGTTCCGAGCACCTGGTCGATCGATCTGCATTACCCCAAAGAGCAGTTCGCGCAGAAGTATCCTGACAACCCGTTCATCTCGATTGCCAAATTCGACGCCCGGGTTGATCGGAACTTCGGTTATCCGGTCCCGTATCGCTGCTTCTACTCACGAAACATTCCGAACCTGTTTATGGCAGGCCGCTGCATCAGCGTCACGCACGAGGCGCTCGGAACCGTGCGCGTGATGAAGACCTGCGGCATGATGGGAGAAGTCGTCGGGAAAGCTGCCAGCCTGTGCAAAATTCATGGATGCTCGCCGCGCGACGTTTACGCTCAGCACTGGTCCGAAATGGACACGCTGCTGCAACTCCCCGGCAAGGCCTATCGCGCCACGGTGAACGGCCAGATCATCATTCCGGATGATGCATTGCCACTCGCTGACAAGTTTGGCCCCCCCACCGGAATCGATCCGAAGAAACTCTCCGGCACTGTCATCGACAACCGGGACGCCAAACTCACCGGGAACTGGACATCCGGAACCGGACTGAAAGGATACGTCGGGCACGATTACCTGTATGCCGGGGCGAACAGCAACGCCACGGCGACCTTCTCCTGGCAGTCTCCGGAGACCAGTCAGATTGAAATCCGTCTGGCTTATCAACCGCATGAAAACCGGGGGAAAGCCGTTCCGGTCACCGTGACGGTGTCCGGGGTGAAGACGTTGCAGCGGATCAACATGACCCAGACTCCTCCGATCGACGGTGGATTCCTGAGCCTCGGCAAATTCCCCGTCCAGAAAGGGGACCAGATCTCTGTCGTTGTCGCGACAGACGGCGCTCAGGGGAACGCCCACGTGGACGCCGTTCTGGTTCTGCCTGCCCAATAGATCGAAATGCCGTGCGGTCCCCGTCCTGAAAGCCGGGACGGGGACCGTTGTCTGCTTTGATGCCCTGTCAGATTTGATGCTCCGTCAGACATTCTCATCGCCATTCCGATTTCCGGTGAGAAGGAATTGCACAGTCCAGGCTGCGAAATGACCGAGATCTGCTGCCCCCTTCGATCCTGACCAGCGGCTCTCATCCGATGTCTGATCCGCTTCCGATCCTGCGATCTGCTCCCCGACGTCGCCGGCCGATTCTGGCCATGCTGGTTCACGGGATGCGACTCGTGGTCCTCTCAGTCATTCTGCTGCTGATGTTCTGGCAGCATCAGCGGTTGCTGGCGATTCAGAGAAGCGCAGGACTGGAAGCCCTGCCACTGGAAACGGTCCAGCGTCTCTTTCCACAGGCCGATGCACTGGGAGGCGCCGACCCGCTGGGGGGGCGGCTCGTTCTTCAGGGAAGCACCGTTCTGGGATCGGTCATTCAGACCTTCCCCGAGGCGGAGTCGTTTCTTGGTTTTTCCGGACCGACCAATCTGCTCATCGGGCTGAATCCGCAGCAACAGATTCAGGGGATGTCGATCCTCTCGACCCGGGATACAGAGGACCATGTCGATCTGATTCGCCGCAGTGAACGATTTTTCTCATCGCTGAATGGACAGGAACTCGACTCGATCCAGACATCACAGGTCGACGCCGTGTCAGGGGCGACATTGACCTCACTGGCCATCCTGCAGGGAATTCAGGCACGACTGGGGCGTTCGACGGGATCGTTGAAATTTCCGGACGACGACACGCTCGATCAGGCACGGCGACTCTTTCCGCAGGCCGCGTCGATCATGCAGGATTCATCGACTCCGGAACTCTGGATCGTCAGCGACGACCGTCAGCAACTTCTCGGCTGGCTGCTTTCCAACTCTCCCGTTGCCGACAATGTGATCGGCTATCAGGGCCCCACACGCGCCCTGATTGGAATGGGACTGGATTCCCGGATTGTCGGCCTGCTCGTCGATCAGAGTTTTGAGAATGAACCGTATCTCAGCTCTGTCCGGGACGACACCTGGTTTGCCCAGTCGTTGAATGGAAAATCGGTCGACGAGCTGGCAGCCACGCCATTCGAAGAGTCCGGAATTGAAGGAGTTTCAGGGGCGACGATGACCAGTCAGGCTGTTGCTCAGGGATTACTGCTGGCCGCCGGGAAGCTGGTGAAGCAACGGCAGCGCCAGGCGGAAGACCAGACCCGGTCCCGCTCAATGCCGCTGCGCGTCGTCAGCACTCTCTTCCTGGTTGTGGTCGGACTGGTCATGGCGTTTACCTCATTGCGTCGCCATCATCCGTTTCGCCGGGGTTATCAGATCGCACTGATTGTGATCATGGGACTGATCAACGGCGATCTGTTATCGATGGCCATGTTTGTCGGTTGGGCACAGAACGGAATTCCCTGGCAGAATGCCCTGGCGCTGGTCTGTCTGGCCGCAGCGGCGCTGATCCTTCCGGTCGTGGCCCGAACCAATGTTTACTGTGATCATCTCTGCCCGCACGGGGCGGTCCAACAGTTGCTTCCACGACGCTGGAAGTTGAAGAGACTTCCTCGCTGGATTTCTCAGGGACTGCAGTGGATCCGACCGATCCTGCTGGTGATCGTCGTGCTGGTCGCGATGGGATTCGGGACATGGAGCCTGGTGAATCTGGAACCGTTCGACGCGTATGCCTGGCGGGCAGCGGGAACGGCCACGCTCGCCGTGGCAGGGATTGGACTGGCGGCGTCACTGCTGGTCCCGATGGGATACTGCCAGTATGGATGTCCGACGGGGGCCGTTTTGGGGTATCTGCGTCGGCACTCACGCAGTGACAGAGTTTCCACCGCAGACGGGATCGCAGTCGCGCTGCTGCTTCTCTCCGTCGTCATGGCGGCGCGCTGACAACAGACTCAAGCTGACAACAGACTCAAGCTGACAACGGATTCAACCCGCAGCGCTCATTCAACCGGCCGGCGTGTCATCACGGACAAACGTCTCAAGCAGCGATCCCGCTGCCGCGATCGCTGCTCCGGGAATGGTGTGTGGCCCATCGAACCGCAGAAAGTTCAATCGGGCATTCCCCTGTTTGAACAGATCCTGCAGCCAGACTCCGGACTGAAACGGCAGAATCGGATCAGCGGTTCCATGACTTTGAACGACAGGCATGCCTGCGAGTTGCGTTCGCCTGGAGGACCAGTCCAGTTCATTGATCAGAGCGCCAGACCAGACGACCAGTCCGCCGACCGGATCCGGCAGATGCAATGCCACATCGGTGGCGAGCATGGCTCCCTGTGAAAATCCGCCGATGACCAGTTGACTGGCGGAGAGCTGATGCCGGGCCAGCGCCTCGTGAACGAGGCCGGTCAGCAGTTCCCGCGATCGCGGGAGTCCGTCCGGACAGTCCTTCCGCATCGCTTCAATATCGCGGGAATTGCCGGGATTGGCCAGTCGCGCCAGGTCCAGATGCCACCAGGCGCGCCCCATTGGAATTCCGTGCTCAGCCAGAGACAACGGTGCTCCGGGGAAGATGATTTCCACCCGGTCCAGCAGTTTGGGAAACTGCTGAATCAATTGTGCTCCCACCGGAACCAGATCGTCCGCCGGCGCCCCGAAGCCGTGACAGAAAATGACCACGACGTCCGGCTGATGCGTTGACGTAATCACGTGGGTGTCCAGTTCACCATCGCGCCGCTGAATCAAATCTGCCATCGTTTTTCGAACATCTCCAGAGGAAGCTCGGTGTTCTGAGTACTCTCAAGTTGACCCGTGGATTCCAACACCAGAAACGAAACGAATGAGCACTCTCCAGCCATGGCCCTGAATCCGAAGCGCCCCTCCTCCGATCGGAAGGATCTTCACTTTGATCAGGAATCAACACCTGATTCCATCTCAGAGTTTTCCGTTGGGCAATGAGCAGCTTCGCAAACCCAACCAACCGAACTGCTCACCACACCCTCACCATGTACGATACGGTCTGGACGGAGTCTGCACCACTCACATCCCGCAAAACCATGCGAAATCGGCGCCGGTGAGGTCAAAACGGCTGAACAGTTCTCGATCGGGGCAGTTGATCAGATGGACGTACGAGAGAGCTGCCGGGCGAAAGGAATCGCCCCCGCTGGGGTGACGTGGACAGATCCGCCATTCGCTGAATTCTTCAGGCAAGAGGCCCCTCGTTTTCCTGAAAACGAATCCTGCACTCTTGCCATCGCATCCCCCCTCCAACCAGTCATGGATGATGGTGCCGGCGCGATGATCACGGCAATGACATCACTACTGCAATGACATCACGGCAATGACTCAGTAGGGAACGAACAGCGCAGGAACCGACTGCAACGGCTGCCCAGTCCAGTTCGACGTCGGCTGAACGGTCGTGCCGGGAGGCAGTGCCGTTGTCGACGGGGACTGTTGCGGCATCGAGAGATTTGTCCCTGGCTGTGTTCTCATCGGAGAGACCGGCGGGGGGGACAAAAAGGCTCCAGGTGACAGCGGCTTCGGGTAATGTTCAAACGGTTTCGGAGGGGGCACATACGGGGCCACTGGAGTGTGGTCTCCCCGCGAGAGGTCGACCATGTTTTCATAGCGGTGCCAGAACTGCTGCGAGTACGGCATCGTGGCGGGCATTCCCCATCCGGCCGATGTCTGGGCCTGGCTGAACACATGATGATAATTGTACGGACGGAAGGCTCCATACCCTTCATAGTACGGCATGGTCCGGATGTAGCCATGCTTCCAGCGTTCCTGATCGTCGTACCGGAACAGCGGCTCATTGGCACCGACAGACGCAGGACCTTCGTACGGAGAACCGTATCCGACGTCCTGAGTCGCCTGCGGGAGGTAACTTGCATCCTGTGCGGAAACGGATCCGGCCAGAAGCAGTGCAGCAGCCGGAAGGCCGAAACCCGTCCATTGAGTTGTTCGCATCGCCGCGATCCTTCGATCTCTCTGTTTCGAGAAGTCTAGAGCAACTTGCAAAATGGTCTACCCGTCCCCGCCACGCGGAGGACAGTGTTTCATCAATCGAAACGCGCGCTGCGCGGGCACCTGGTAGAGCAAACTGCTCTAACAGATCATTCATCGGCCCGGCAGGAAACCAGACTCTGTTGAAAAGGCCGGAACGCAGGATGCTTCGCGTCAACCGGATGGAACAATCGTCACTGCCGTGCTGGTTGCACCAGGACTGCAGGAAATTCGCACGGTCTGACCGATTCCTCTCCCCGTTTCTCCAGAGTAGTCAGTAGGTTCTCTGAAGAGTCTCCAGCTTGCGCAACAGGAACAATCCGCCGCGCGGCGAAGGCCGGAAACTCATTGACATTCACAAAATCACCGCCACCTGACACACGGCATTTCGCCCCCTCCCCGGCAGGAGGGTTTCGATGCCGCCCCAGCCCGGCACGCGCGGTTGAAATGACCGGAACGACAGGAAATGCCCCGATGTTAAAGCCATTGACCACCACCAGTGCCCTTCTGTTTCTGATGTCTGCCCAGGTATCGGCGTTTGACTCGATCGTCCCGCCGCCCCCTGTTCCAAATGCTCCCGCGGTCGTGGTTCCTCACTCCAACGTCGGACCGTCATCGATTCCGCTGTCTTCTCCGGCAACGATCGCTGACCCGACGCTGCCGAGTCCCTATCTTCCGGTCAGTCCGGCTCCAAGCATGGCCCCTGTTCCGACGACCGCGCCCACGGCTGTTCCGGCAACCGTGCCGGCCGTGGTGCCTGGACCAGTTCCGGCGACTGTTCCGTCTGTTCCGGATGCAACGTATTCCCCTGGAATTCCGTCAACTCCGATTGAGGACTCCGGCGTGATCTCCGGACAGGTCTGGTCCGGGAATACTGGAACCTATCTCTTCCAGCCGGCACCAGGCACGATCCCGTACTCGCAATCCCAGTACAATACGTTCTCAACGACAGGGATTCCGATCGGTCCTCAGTCCTACTCTCCAAACACCGGAATCCATGACCGGTATCCGTACTACAGCTATCGACGTCCTTGGTATACTCCGGGCCGCCCCAGCCAGAACGTCAACATTATCTGGTGACAGAACTCTCGGATCGCAGGCGGAAACTCCTGTTCAGCAGTCGGGAACCACGGCAGCGGACCGAAAATCGGGGAAAGAATCAATCCATCACCGATGCCGTGAAACATGAGTTCGATCCGGAAGATTCGACGTCTGTTAAATCTGCTGGAACGGCTGCAGTCCGGGCGCACCTACACGACTTCGGAACTGACGGCGCTGTGTCATGTCAGTCGACGGACCGTGTTCCGGGATCTCAAAGATCTTCAGGATGCGGGAGTCGAGGTCCTCTACGACACGACGACTCAGGGATACTGGCTCCCCGTGCAGACCGCGCTGCCCCCCACGCAACTGACGCTGGCAGAAACGCTGGCGTTACTGCTGCTGGCTCAGGAAGCCGGAGACAGTGATCGTTCGATTCCGTTTCAGGAAGTCGCCCGGGATGCGGCTCTGAAACTGCAAAGTTCGCTGCCGTCCCATTTGTCGCAGTACGCGAATGAGCTGACCCGGTCTGTCTCGATTCAGTCAGAACCGCTGGCGAACCTGAAGGGAGCCCGCCCGCATTACGACCGGATTCTGGAAGCCATGACGGGACGCCGCAAAGTTCGGGCACGCTACCAGAGTTTTGCGGAAGCTCAGGAAATCCGGACGCTGATCAGCCCGTACCGGATGCTGTTTCGGCGGCATGCCTGGTATGTCATCGGGCGATCCTCCCTGCATCGATCTGTCCGGACGTTTCACGTCGGACGATTTCTCGAGACGGAAACCACGAGTGACCCGTTCGATGTCCCGCCACGATTCACACTGAAACGGTATTTTGGAAATGCGTGGAATCTGATCCGGGAACGGAACGCCCGGGAACGGGTGATCGTCCGTTTTCAACCACTGGTTGCCGGAAATGTCGCCGAAGTCTGCTGGCATCCGACCCAGAAGCTCCTCTGGAACGACGATGGGACATTGGACTACACCGTCGTCGTCGACGGAATCCATGAGATTTCCTGGTGGGTCCTGTCGTACGGAAACCAGGCGGTCGTCCTCGAACCACCGGCCTTGCGCGAGCTGATTGCAACGCGCGTTCAGGAAATGGCTGCAGCCTACGCCGTCCCGGCCACATCAGAGTTTCCGCATCACTCCCGCCTCCCCACTCCTCGTCCAGCAAAGAAGTGAAATTTTTGAGCCGGATCTCTCCGACGACCGTTTCATTCTGTCAGAGAATCTGCAATCAGGATCCCTGATCCCGTTTGCACCCCGGCAACCGGCGTGCGATCATCAGTCCTGTCAGGCACTGTTTTCGACAGACATCCTCTTGACGGGATCGTCATCCCGCAGGAAGTGAAACCGTCGGTTCACGTCATGAAAGTGGAGGACTCGTGCAGATCAGTCGGCAACATTCCGGATTCCCAGAGCCGTTGAACTTTCGACGTTCGATCACGCGCGGATTTCTGGCATGCTGCGCACTGCTGCTGTTCGCGTCATTCACGATCGGGAGAGCCGTCGCGCAGAGGGCAGAGCCTGAGCCAGACTTAAATGTCCCGGTCGCACGAATTCTCACGATCGCCAGTCCCCTCAGTGACGAAACCGTCGCACTGGTCCGGCGGACGCTTCTCGAACTGGAACAGCTGGCACAGCGCGAGCAGCGGAAAGGATACCTGATCCTGGAGATCTCTCCGGGAGTCAGTTCCTTTCATCACTGCTACGCCCTGGCGGACTTCCTGACGGAACAACCCTGGGATCATGTCACGACCGTTGCCTGGGTGCCGGAAACCGTGACGGGTCTGAATGGCCTCGTCGCACTCTCCTGCCGGGAGATTGTTCTCGGATCCAAGGCCTCCCTGGGAGATCTCGGAAACGGGGGGGCACTGCCAGTCGACCAGCAGAATATCGTCAGAGCATTGATCGACCGGCGGCGGAATTCGCGCGTGAGCCTTCCACTCGTCAACGCCATGATGGACCCGGATTCGTCCCTGATCCAGTTGACCGTTGAAACGGCCACGGGAGTGAAAGAAAACCGGCTCGCCACGACCGACGAAGCCCGTCAGCTGCAGGAGCAGGGGACCGTGATTCTGGACCGGTCGACGGTCAGTGAATCGGGAACTCCGACGTTGATTTCGTCCAGCCAGGCACGCAGCCGGGATCTGCTGGCGACTGGAACGGCCGCCAGCCGTCAGGAACTCCTGGACATCTACCATCTCTCCCTGGATCAACTGCGGGAGATGGATCCCCCGCATGCGGTGGGGAAGGTTGCCTACATCGAGATGCACGACGTCATCGACGAAGTTTTCGCCGCATTCGTCACACGTCACATTCAGCATTCCGTCAACACGGGAGCGAAGTTGATCATCTTCGAAATCGACTCGCCAGGCGGCCTGTTGAGTGTCTGCGAGGACCTGTCTCAGCAGATTTCCCGCCTGCATGAACGTGACATTAAAACGGTCGCGTACATCCCTCGAAAAGCCATCAGTGGAGGAGCGATCCTGGCAGTTGCCTGTGACGAAATTTACATGCACCCGACGGCGACGATCGGCAATGCCATCCCGATCGGCTTGACCGGCAATATGATTGTTCGGGCCGAAGAGAAGATTCTCAGCATGGAACTTCGGCTGCTGCGGGATCTCGCCGAGCAGAAGAAGCGGCCCGCTGCGATTCTGGAATCCTTCGCCGACAAAGACCTGGAGGTTTTCGAAGTCGTCAACAAAACGACCGGCAAGCGATGGCTGATGTCGCAGGAGGAAATCCATCTCCATGAGAATGAGTGGAACGCCGGCCCCATGGTGCCGGAAACCCGCAAGGGATCCGCACTGATCGTGAACGGCATCCGCGCGAATGAACTGTTCATCAGTCTCCCCCCCGTTCAGGATCAGACCGAACTGAAGGAGCGTCTTGGTCTCCCCGCACAGTTCACATTGCGCGCCGCCGAGCGGACCTGGGTCGACACTCTGACATTCATTCTGAACCAGCAGTTCGTCACAGGATTTCTGTTCTTCCTGGCGATCGTGTTCATCTATATTGAACTGGCGACCATGACCGGGCTGTTTGCCATTCTCTCCGCACTTTGCTTTGCCGTGTTCTTCTGGAGCAAAGTCATGGGAGGAACCGCCAGTGGTCTGGAGGTCGCCATTTTCGTGGTCGGAATGGCCTGCCTGGCCATGGAGATTTTTGTGATGCCCGGCTTTGGGGTGTTCGGAGTTTCCGGAATTCTGCTGGTGCTCGCCTCGCTGATCATGGCCAGTCAGACCTTCAGTGGATTCAGTCTGGAATACGATGTCGCGCAGGCCGGAAAGACGTTCGCCACTCTGGGAATTGCCTTCCTCGCAATGCTCGTGACGTCGGCGGTGTTAAGCCGTTATCTGCACCGGCTGCCGTTGATCCGGGATCTCGTCATCACCGGACCGGGCGGGCAGCGTTCCGAATCCGATCTGCAGCTGAATCCCGACCTGCTCAACCCGGAAATGGCACTCCTCGGACTGAAAGGGGAAGCCGCAACCATTTTGCGACCCGCCGGGAAAGCCCGCATCAACGGACAACTGCATGATGTGGTCAGTGAAGGGGCATTCATTGAAGCCGGAACGGAAATCACCGTCGTTCAGGTTCAGAAGAACCGGATTGTGGTCCGTCAGTCCCTGACCTGAGTGGACGATGTCTCTCCGGCAATCCAGGAACTGACAATTCGGTCGGCATGCCTGCAGCATGGGCCAGCCGTTCCAGTTCGGTGCAGGTCTCCCGAAAGTCGGCCGGGGGTGGTGCGGTGAACGAGTGCCAGCTGCCAGTGATCGGATGGGCGAATTCCAGCCGAACCGCATGCAGCGCATGGCGTCGGATGGGAAGTCCCGTTTCGACAACACGCGGAAGCTCCGGGTCGAGATCAGCGTAGAATGGTTTGAATTTCCCATCCCGTTCATAAAACTCGTCACCGACCAGCGGATGTCCCAGCGCGGCGAAATGGACTCGAATCTGATGATTGCGTCCAGTCCGGGGTCTGGCGAGTACCAGCGTATGCTGCGGATATCGGCGCAGCACTTCATAATGGGTTTTCGCCGGCTTCCGATCCAACGCATCTCCGCGACACGACATCAGCACCTGTTTCCCGGTTCGGGCTCGACCAATGGGCCAGTCGATCGTTCCCTGATTCGCGGCGATCTGACCTTCCACCAGCGCCAGATACCATTTGGAAACCCGTGATGTTTCGAAGGCATGGCACAACGCCGCGTGTGCCTGATGGGTCAGTGCCACGGCAATCGCTCCGCTGGTCTGCCGGTCCAATCGGTGAACCATGCCGGGGCGAAGAATGCCTTTGATCGGACTTTCTGCATCGAGCTGCCATTGCAGCCCGTTCGCGAGCGTCTCAGACTGATCTTCTCCGACGGGATGCACAATGACACCGGCAGGCTTGTTGACGATCCGGATCCAGGGATCACCGTAGATTTCCGGGATGTGCATTTCTTTCTTTTCGAGCAGCTTGTCAGGGGGCTCCAGCAACCGGATACGAACCTGCTGTCCGGCGAACACCCGATCAGTCTGCTGCGCGGGAGCCTCCTGAATGGTGGCCCCCCCTTCGCGCACGATCCGCTGCAGGCGCCAGGAGGTGTAATTGCGAAAATGCCGGACCAGAAAGGAATCGATCCGAATCCCGTTGGCATCCGGTTCGACAATCATGGTGTAAGTCGGAGCGGGCATGGTCGGCAAACTGCTGTCTGATTCTGTGCCACATCCAGGGGGAAACGGGTCTCAACAGTTCGGATTGCTGGAGTTTTCTGCGAGCCCTGTTTCAGATTTCGTCGACGGGATTGAATCGAGCGGGCGTCGCTTTCGTGAAATCGCGGGAATCCGGATCGTAATGTCCATCAGCGGTTTCTGGCCAGAGACCGGGAGAATCGTTCGAAACGGCAGCGGGAAGCATCAATCAGGAGAACCTGACCAGGAGACGAATTGTCTCTTCGAAATGTGCCGGGCTTGCAGTCCGCAAACTCTCCGCACGATGATACGAAACGGCAGTCCGCCCTGTTGTTTCGCAGGCCGATTGTTTTAACATGTGACCGCGCAGCCACGTGGGACGTCAGATCGAAGACTGGCGACACGTGCGATTCGTCCAATGGATCCATCTCCGCTCTGGTATTGAACAGACATGCATCATCCGTCCTTTTCGGATTTCCAGTCGTACGCCCCCTCCGCGAGTCTGATTCCGGTGTATCGCGTCCTGTACAGCGACACCCTGACGCCGGTCTCGGCCTTCTGTAAAGCCGGCTGGAATTCCGGGGCGTTCCTGTTTGAAAGTGTGGTCGGTGGAGAACGGATCGGGCGATACAGCTTTCTGGGAGGAGATCCTTTCCTGCGAGTCGAAGCCTTCGGGCAGGAACTCGTCACCACCCGCGATGGCCAGACCGAACGCCGGGCAGTCACTGACCCGTTGAATGAACTCGAACAGTTGCTGAAGCAGTATCACACCGTTTCACTCCCCGGGCTGCCACGATTCACCGGCGGAGCCGTCGGGTACGCCGGATATGATGTGGTCCGTTATACCGAACGGCTTCCCAATGCTCCTGAAGATGACCGGCATCTTCCGGATCTGTCGTTCGCGTTCTATGACTCCATGATTGTTTTTGATCATCTACGGAAAACCATCACCGTCATTTCCCACGCCCGGACAGATGTTCCGGACCTGAAACAGGAATACGACCGCGCCTGCGGCAATGTCGATACTCTTTGCCAGAAGCTGAACGACCGCGACTCCGGACTCACCATGCCGGACGTCAATCTCAACCTGAGTTCGCTGCCGAACTGGAAATCGGATTGCACTCGAGACGAGTATGAAAATGCCGTGCGGGCCTGTCAGGAATACATTCGGGCCGGTGATATCTTCCAGGTGGTCCTCAGCCAGCGACTGGAAGTGGAGACCGCCGCTCGGCCGCTGAACGTCTATCGGGCATTGCGGGTGGTGAACCCCAGCCCGTTCATGTTCCTGCTGCAGACTCCCCAGTGTACGCTCGTCGGAAGTTCTCCCGAGATCATGGTGCGTGCCGACGAAGGGGAAGTGACGATCCGGCCTTTGGCGGGAACCCGTCCCCGTGGTGCCAACGAACAGGAAGATCAGGCACTCGCCGCCGAACTGCTGGCTGACCCCAAAGAGCGTGCAGAACACGTCATGCTGATCGACCTGGCTCGAAACGACGTCGGCCGGATTGCGGAATACGGTTCCGTCGAACTGTCAGACGTCATGGTCGTCGAACGGTACAGTCACGTGATGCACATCACGTCCAACGTGACAGGGAAACTTCGCCCGGAACTGACATCTCTGGATGCCCTGCGCGCCGGTCTTCCCGCCGGGACCGTCTCCGGCGCTCCCAAAGTCCGGGCGATGGAGATCATCGACGAATTCGAAAAACATCGTCGTGGCCCCTACGCCGGTGCGGTCGGCTACCTGGACTACACGGGGAATATGGATACCTGTATCGCGCTGCGAACCATCGTCATGATGAACGGGAAAGCCTATGTCCAGGTCGGAGCGGGTCTGGTCGCTGACAGTCTGCCCAGCAGCGAATACGAGGAAACATTGAACAAAGCCCGCGGACAACTCAAAGCCCTGGCGCTTGCCGAATCCTTCAATGATTCGCAGCCTGTTGAAAAACATCCATCGTGACGAATGCTGGTGGCACTGGCGGACGGCTTCGGCGAGCCGAAACGACGGATTTCACCACGAAGACACGGAGAAGAATGCTCACAGAGGAGAACTCTCTCTGACCCGTCCCCTCTCGAATGCGGTTCAGTCAAAATGAGGAACCGGTTGTCCCAAATCCGCCGCGACTCCTCGATGTCTGCGTGCCTTCGTGGTGAGATTTCAAACCCACACGGCCCAGGTGGTGTGGACATTTTCACGATGGTCTGGCAGAGAGAAATTCGAAGCACGAAATTCGACATCCAAAACAGATTCGAAGAGTTCAAATTCAAAACCCTCTGACGGTCTGTCTGTCTGGGTGATGGATCTTTGGGATTTGTTTCGAATTTCGTGCTTCGAATTTCGGATTTTCATGAAAAAGGCCACTCTGATTGTCCACACGGCCTAAAACACGGTCACCATCAGAATCTGTGTCGTGCGGGCGATCCATTTACGCTCATCATCGGAAACCTTGCCAATGCGGACCATATAACCGGTTTTGGCTTTGACCTGCGAAACAAAGAACCGTTGCACCGAGGAGAGTTTGTGGTCTCCTTCAGTGTCAGCGGCGAGCAACTGTTCGGTGACACGGTGCACGGCCTGCGCTTCAAGCAGTTTCTGATACGCAGGCGCTTCCCATTCGACGGAATTCTGATTGTTCCCGATCGCCGTCAGCACCTGTTGTATCAGTGTGCAGATCCGGGCGGCCTTGGGATAGTTGATCTTGTCCGGAGTGTCATAGGGAGAGTGGTAATCAGGGTGTTCTCCAGTCGAGAAGAACAGAAATGGGATTCCCTGATCACGAAACGGCCCGTAGTCACTCCGGGTCCCGATCATATCCGCTCCCAGTTGGGCGACTTCCAGTCCGGACGGAATCGTGGCTGCTGAAAGTGCGTCTCTCGCAATTTGGGAATGTTCCGCACCGAGCACGAAGACTGTCGGAAGCTCCAGTCCGCCAAGAGACCGCCCGATCATGTCGGCCGTCAGGCAGAACTTGACCTGATCCAGTTCCATCGGGAGATGCCCCATGAACCAGCGGGATCCCCAGAGCAGAGACTCTTCAAAGTCGAATGCCACGAACGCAACGCTGCGTTTCAGCGGAGCCCGCTTGAGTTGCCGGGCGACTTCAATGAGCATCGACACACCAGAGGCGTTGTCATCAGCGCCTGGATAAACAATTCCCCATTGCGTTCCGAGGTGATCATAGTGGGCATTGACGATGATCCACTCTTTTCGAAGTTCCGGGTCGGTCCCGGGAATGAATCCTCCCAGATTCTCCCCCTGTTGTCCGGCTTCGCCACCGGAGTCGGATCGGGCGGGAACTTCCTGTGACCAGCGGCCGCTGAAGAGCGGAATCAGGCCGATCTGTTGAAACTGTGAACAAATATAGTTCCGGGCGTCCACTTTTCCGCCTCCCCGTCGACCGCGTCGTTCCGGGCTGGCCAGATACTCGATATGTGGGCGAATCTGTTCCGCAGTAATCGCATCCTGAGCCTGAACATCGTTTCGGACTCCCGTCTGAATCAGCAGAGAGACAAGGAGAAGACCGGCCAGGCAGGGGAAGCGCATTGTGGAAATCCAGCGGGATGAACAGATTCCCGGCACCGGGGTTGTGCCGATTGCAACGAATTTACTGAAAATTGCTGTTGCAACACCCGCTTGTAGCCGAAAAACCATCTGGGTGTCCATGTCGACATGGAGTCGGTGCGGACCTCCCCGAAATGGAACACACACCCTGCCGTGAGTTCACACGTCACTGTCCTCATGTTCAGTGGAGCGTATCGATCTCAACGGATTTCTGGATGACGAATCAGTTTCGGTTGACGGTTCAAAAAGGAGTGAAGAGATGATCAGGCGTATCCAACTCGCCGGTCTTTGCTTGATGGCCCTGGTGGCGATTGCAGCAAGCGGATCACAGACAGCCGAAGCGGCTCCCCCGGGACAGCCGACCAACTGGCAACGGTTTTACTACTATCCGTACGTTTATTATCCCCACAATTTTCAGCCACAGCAGACAAGTTACGACAACTTGTACTACCGGTATCCCCAGCAGCGGCAGATTCCGGTGTACAACAAAGACTGGTACAACTTCTACCCCGAAAAGAAGCCGTATCACTGGGGAACCCATTACACAATGGATGTATTCTAATCCGGGGGCGATGTGACGCGGGTCTTTCTGCTGACGGCGAATTCAAGAGGGGTCCCCCCCTCAGGCGATTGACTCTGACTGCTTCAGAATCTCGTTCCTCCTGACGGTTCGCCCGTGGGGTCTGCTTTTGTATCCCACAGGGGAGACAGGAACTCCGTCTCGTGCGGAGAGGGAGTTCCTGTCTAAATTTCCTCGAATCAACTTTCTCTTCAAGTTCCTTAATTCCCCTTGACTCCCCATTTTCACGGTCTAGGTTTCAACGAAGTCGCTGCTGCGAACTCCAGACAGATTTCAGCACGACGACGATGAATCAGACAACTTGAAACGCGGCAAGGAAGAAGCTGGGAGCTTTGAGGGGACCTTGCCGCGTTTTTTTCTTTGTTCCTTCTGAACAAATGTCTCATTTTTGCATCGCCGCCGAATTTTCTGAATTGGCGGAAGATCCGCTACGCCGGCGCCGATAACTACTCTTGCGAGTCGTTTTTCCGCTTCACCAGGAAGGAGTGCAGGATCACCCCTGGTACCGCTATGTCGTCAACCCCCTTCCGAGCAGCGTTTTGCGCCTTGGGTCTCGCCTTTGCGATGTCCATCCTGCTGGCCATTCCGAATCCCTCGAAGATTCGCATGGCCTTAAGAGCCCATCGTCAGAAGCCGGTGCCGGTGTCAGAACAGACACTTCTGGCCTCCAAGACGAAGGCCGACAAACGACCGTCAGCCAAACCGTCTGAGCCACCTGCGGAACAGGTGACCGAACCGTTGCCGACACTGGCAAAACAGGAATCGGCAGAACCCCATCGCTCCGAGCCGCTTCAAGAGCCGGCCAAGCGTCCAATTCAGGTTGCTTCGTCCAACCCGTCCGCCAGTCTCGAGATGACCGCTCCGGAGTTGCCAGCCGCAGTTCCCGCTCCGGTGACGAAAGAACTCGGAACGATTCCTCCACTGGAAATCGCTGCGGTCCCTCAACCGGTTCCAGCACCGGTTCCCCCTGAGTTGAACGCCAATCCTGTCGTTCCCTCCGGGCCGCCGGTGCTGACCATTCCCGTTCCTGACCCGATCCAGCAAACATCCCGTTCTCTGACGACAGCTCCCGCGTTTCCACTGGACGTCGAAGAACCGGCCATCATCGGGCCGGCGTCCGTCGGCCTGTCGAACTCCAACACCGCTGCCGCAGTCTCTCAGCATGGAGCAGACGTTCGTCCGGGGAACACTCCGAAAACCTGGACTTTCCATTTCAACAAGACGCCACTGCCGATTGTCTTGCGGCTTCTCGGAGATCAGGCCGGATCATCGATTCTGGTGGAACCGGAAATCGACGGGACCTTCACAGGGGAGTTTTTTGACGCAGATCCGGCACAGGTGCTGGCCATGGTGGTCAAAGCTCACCGCTTCTCAGTCAGCCGTCGTGGTGGATATCTGCTCATCGGCATCCGAGATGATGCCGGAGCACGCGGACGCTCACAGCGATAGGCCGGTTCGGTCGATCATGTGGCCATGCAGCGTGCGTTTCACCAATCAGAGCGCTGTTGCCCGCGTGCCAGATCGGCCCAGCCGTTTTTTCACGAGAGCGGTCTGTCCACGGTCCACACTGAAACGCTGTCAACATTCGATCGTCCACAGCGTTGCCAGGCAGACATCAGTCGTCGGCCCCCGATTGCAGCGATCTTCCCAGAATGGTGAAGACACACGACGTCCTGAAGTCGGTTCTGCTTTGATCTGTCGAAGCAATCACCAACTCGACAACGACGCCCGCTTCCAGGTGTTCGTCGCGACGCAGACATAGAGGTAGCCGCTGTCCCAGCAGATGTCCCCCTGATTGCCGGTCGCCGTGGCACTGGCCGGAGTGCGGGCGGTGCGGAGTCGGAAGGTGTTCCCCAGAACGTCTAAAACTGCCGTGGGGGTGTAATTGCCAGCACCGAGTCCAATCATGCCGTTGTAAATTGTAAAAATTGAAGCAACAGAAGCTGTCGAATTTACTGTGATAGATAACCGATCGGGGCCAGCACCGGATGTTGCATTCGTACTGATGATTCGGTAAGTGGATGTTCCGAGCAGGCAAAGATTCCAGGCGTTCCCAGTAGCCTGGCCTATCACGAGCGTGGCGGAATCTGTTATTGGGTCCACTCCTCCACCCAGAAATGCACGGCCCGACAATGACATGTTTCCTGCGGCAGTTAGTTGTCCCGGCGTAACGCGAAGCCAATCTGTGCCACCACTGTCAGTGAATCTCAACCCTCCCGTCGTGACACCACGGATCTGCCCGACCTGCGTTGATCCTCCGTTGATTCCGAAAGTCAGCACCGGCTCAGATGCGCCGCTCTGTGCAAGTCGGATCACTCCGTTAGCGGGTGCGGCTGCTGTATGCCCGACATTCAGTCCGCCACTGATATTTAAATATCCGTTAACTGTCTGGTTGGCGGAGAACGTGTTCGCCACGTTCAGCCATGGAACATTGCTCGACAAGAAATTGTCAGCGATCGTCCCGCCAGATCCGGCCCGGACGAGGGCATTGGCCAGTGAGGTTTGTGAGATCGTCGGCATGTCCGAAATCTGTGAGACCGTGTGCGTGTGAGACAGTGCCGCTTTGCCGTCGAGCGATGACTGGAGATTGGTTACGTCCGAAATCGCGTGCCCGTGAACGAGCGGAGCCGCTCCCACATCCGCGTAGCCGAGAACAATCGCCCCAGTCTGATCGTTCACGCTCAGGACGGGAGAAGCCGGCGTTGTGATCTGCTGCCAGGACTCAAGTTCAGAGGCGTCATCGGCGATGAGGAAGAACGCCAGTTGGACATCCGAACGAATGCACCAGTCGCCCCGCTGCCCGTCGAGTTCCAGCATCTCGGACTCGCTGGCCACGGAACCGAGGAACTCGACGATCGCCAGCGCGGGGAGCTGCGACGTGGGGAGCTTGCCGTCGATCAGATCTGCCTTCACCGCCAGCGTGCTGGTCAGATCCGTAATTTCATTGATCGTGTGATCGTGCTCGATCGGAGCCAGACCCGACAGATCCTGATCGCCGGTGTTGGCGCCGCTGGTCTGGGACAGGACTGCCCACAACGCATCTGTCACGTAACGGCGATTGAGGCTGTCAGAAATCTCTGCCGTCGTGGCATCCGAATGCCCTGTGACCAGACCGTTCGAGTCATACGAAATCCGGATGCCAGTGCCGGCTGGAATCTCCGGATTCGCGACGACGACATGCTCGAGTTGGCTCGCCAGCGACTCCAAGGCGGCTTGCAGACCAGTGATCGAAGCGAGATCCAACTCCACATAAACATGCTTCCCACCCCCGGCATCCCAGCGCAAAATCCCCCGATCGTTCCGGCCTGACAGATCCACATCCCGGCAACGCCGCAGTTCCAAGACTGGTCCCATTGCGATCTCTTCCGTTCCAACTGCGAACTTTCTGGACTCACCAAACGTGACAATCCATCTCGATCCGTTGCGCACGCATGAAGATCAGCAAGAACATCCGGGGCAGAGAGAGGCCGAATCAGGAGATTCAACGGAGAGCAGAGTCTTGGGGGAGTCTGCTGGGGAAGTCTTTCTTCAACGTCACCGTCCCCGGGACTCCTCAGAGTGAGTGACCTGGCTTGCCGGTCGCGTTTGCCTCGCCTCTCCAGACCTGCGGGAATCCACCACATTCCACCGTGATCTGGAATTCACCAGTCGCCAGGGAGTACCCCGGGACTGCGAACAGACGGCGTCAGGACCGCTGAAAACGTCACGGTTCGCAAAAAAGAGGTCAGTTTTGCGTGGGAGGGATCGATTTTTTTCGGACTTTCAGTCGTCGACGGACTGTCGTTCCTGTAAATTGCTCGATTCCCGTTGCCCCGGTTCTGCCGGAAAACTGACGGGATTCACCCTGGAAAAGGCAATTCACGAGCATTTTGCTCCCGAGGTTGACTGTGATCATCGTTTTGAAGCCCGACTATACCGAACAGCAGTTGCAGCACATTTTCGACAAGCTGGAAGAGATGGGTTTCCGCCATGAACTCAGCAAAGGGGTTCAGCGCACGCTGATCGGAGTCATCGGAGAGGAAGACCAGTTGAGAAATGCTCCGTTGCGTGCGATTCCCGGCGTCGAAGACGTCATGTCGATTCTGAAGCCGTACAAGCTCGCCAGCCGGGAGTTCCGAAAACAGGATTCGGTGTTCGATCTCGGGCACGGTGTTCAGGTCGGGGGGGGAGCCCTGATGATGATCGCCGGTCCTTGTGCGATTGAAGGAGAAGAAGTCCTCTTCGAAATCGCCCGAGACGTGAAAGCTGCCGGAGCGAACGTCCTGCGTGGCGGCGCGTTCAAACCGCGCACGAGCCCTTACAGCTACCAGGGCATGGGAGAGGAAGGCCTGAAAATCCTGCGTCGCGTCGGCGATGAACTGGGGATGCCAGTCGTGACGGAAGTCATGGATCCCCGACAGGTCGATCTTGTCAATCAGTATTCGGACATCATTCAGATTGGTGCCCGAAATATGCAGAACTTCAATCTGCTGACCGAAGTTGGACACACCAATCGCCCGGTCCTGCTGAAACGCGGCATGAGCGCCACGATTCAAGACCTGCTCATGTCCGCCGAGTACATTCTGGCGAACGGCAACCGTCAGGTCATTCTCTGTGAACGGGGAGTGAAGAGCTTCGACAGCTCCACCCGAAATCTGCTGGATATGGCAGCCGTCCCGAATGTGAAGGGATTGTCTCACCTGCCGATCATTGTCGACCCGAGCCATGCAACCGGACGACCGGACCTGATTCCCAGCATGTCTCTCGCTGCCGTGGCCGCCGGAGCAGACGGAATTCATATTGAAGTGCATAACTGCCCGGAAAAGGCGATGAGCGACGGTCCGCAGGCCCTGTTGCCGCACCAGTACACCGAGTTGTTCGGGCAGATGCGGGAACTGGCCAAACTGCTGAAACGCCAGATCCCTGCCGCAGTGTAGTGGTGTGACCACTCTGTCCTGACAGGTTCCCGAACAGAGTTCCGAACCGGGCCCGCAGGCTCGTTGGCCTACTCAAACCGTGATCTGTCACCTGTCATTTCAGGTTGGAAGCTCCAGTAGAACACCGAGTCGAACACGGTTTCCATCAATCATCAGGCCGTCCCGGCGCGCAGTCTGCGGGGACGGCCTTTTGTATTGGGAACACTCTCTCAGCATTGCACACTGTGCAGGACTTCTCGTCGCAAGATTCCCAACCTCCGTCAGTGCGCGATCCGCAGGCAGGTCTTCACGCGGGGTTCACTTCGTGAACGGTTCCGCTGTACGACAGCCGGACGGGTTTGTTATCGATGACTGTCGCAATATGGACAGGGCGTCCCCAGATCATCTGCAGGTTTGTCAGGGTATCGTTGGCGTAATCCCGTTTCAGTTCCACTCCCTGATAATCGTGCTGCAGATACAGTTCACCCCGGTTAAAATAGTTTCCATCTTTGACAGAGATAAACGGGCGTCCGTGATTGGTCAGACTCTTCAGCAGCTGTGCTTTGATTTCCTGGAACTGGCGTGATGCCACTTCGTAGTTTCCGGTGCTGTCGTTGTAAGCAAACGAAAACATCTTATGTCGGCGGCAGAAGTCTTCCGTCAAAAACGCGTCGATGAACGTCAAGTCGTTGTGAACCCGCCGGACTTCAAAGATCTTCTCCCGTCCCAGTCCCACCTGACGATCCCATGCCAGGCGGGCTTCGTCACTGTCACATTCTTCCCACTCCCGGCCGAAACGCCCTTTGTTCCATCGTTCTTCGATGTCCCGGAAGAGTTCGATTCCAATCTTGTAAGGATTCAGACGCTGCGGGCTCATGGCCATCGTTCCGGAATGGTGATCCGCGTAATCGATGACTTCCGCATCGGTCAGGCCGTGCCGGGTCATGATGGTGGAATGCCAGTAGCTGGCCCAGCCTTCGTTCATGATCTTGGTCTGCCCTTGAGGGGCGAAGTAGTACGCTTCATCCCGGATGATGGCGAGAATGTCATGCTGCCAGTCTCGCAACGGGGCATAATCCAGCAGGAACTGCAATACGTCCCGTTGTGGTTTTTCGGGGAAGGCCCGCGCGGCCTCCCGGGCTTCCTGCTGCTCCCGTTTCGACTGCTGTTCCCGCTGCAGAACTTCCGGGGGATTGATGAAGGGGTCCATGTACTCTTTGGAGGAGAACCGCCCGGGAGTCGCCTCCCAGTGGGTTCGGTCGGGCTCCTGTCGCCGCGCTTCTTCCTCCCGCCGGATTTCGGCAACTCTGTTGGGGTCAGGGCTGCGTCGAATGAACGGAGAATGGGGGTCGATGAGATTCTCGAGTGACAGGCAGGCGTCAATGAATTTTTCGACCGGCTCATACCCGAAGCGATCAATCGACCGGTTCACGCGCGCCGCGTGATTCGCCATCTGGTCCAGCATCTTCCGGTTCGTCTGTGAGAACCAGGCGTTGTTCTTGAAGAAGTCGCAATGGCCGTACACATGCGCGATCACCAGTTTCTGGTCTCCGATCGCGTTGGCCGACAACAGATACGCATAACAAGGATCGGTATTGATCACCATTTCGTAGATCTTCGAGAGACCGTACGAATAGCTCTTCATCAGTTCATCATACTCCGCACCGAACCGCCAGTGCGGATACCGGACCGGGAAGCCGCCATAGGCCGCGAACATGCTCAGCTCTTCGTAGTCGAGCATTTCGAAGATCGTCTCGAAGAAGTCCAGGCCGTAACCGGCGGCAATCGCTTCCATCTCCTGCTGGATGTCGGCAATCTCGGGTGGCAGAGCTCGATGCGTTGTGACCGGCATGAATTCTCCCGGAGCGTTGAGCAGACTTGCGTCGACAGAATCCGGACAGGCGCCGCCGGATCCTCAAGACCCTGGATCTTCCCGGTTTCAGAAGTCCGCCCGTCGCAAGATGCAGAGCGACACCTCCTGAAGCCGAGGTCATTCTACGCCGGTTCGCGACTTCCCGACAGGGGAGTTTTCCCGCTCCATCGGAAGTCAGGGGGCTGGCCGACAGGATCTTGCCGTACAATCAGAAAGCCACCAGGTTCAACAGAGCAACAATTCTGCGCGGAAACGACGACTGCTGAACGATCAGGGAGCCGGTTCTTCCATTGCCGGAATGGTCTCTTCCGAGACATCCGTCGGAACCGCAGAAGGCAGCGTCTCATCCACCGGAGGCCCATCTGCCGGAAGTGCGATTTCCGAATCCGAGGTCAATGTTGACGGGACGGATGCCGAGACCAGTGCGACGGGAGCCCGCATCCCGTGAAGAGCGACATTGTTGTGCTCGAGCAGCGAGCCTTTTTCGAAATGGATGTTTTTGATGGCGATGGCGTATTCGACTCGCGCCTGGAAGTACAGCGTCTGCGATTCAGTCAATCGTCGCTGAGCATCGAGAACCTGATCCAGATTCACCGGAAGCCCGGCGTTGCGGTTCGCTTCCAGTGCATCCACGGCATCCCGTGCGGCCAGATACCGGTTCAGCGTGGTGTGAGTCTGTTCATACGCTCTGGTCGCTTCTGCCAGCATCACCCCGAGATCGTGGACAACCTGCCGTTCCTGTTCTTTCAGAACCGCCCTGGAGCGCGCGATCAGGAACTCCGCATTCTGCACAGCCGCATGTGCCTGACGGAAGCCGACGGGGGCCGAGAATTCCATCCCGATGACCCATTCCCGGTTGTTGAAACCGGCCATCTCTTCAAGAGCGGAGTCAATGTTTCCGATCGCACTGGGAGTTCCGCTGCCGGCCAGGTTATGTCCCAGCCCGCGCACGCGGTAACGGGCGACCATGTCGAGTTGTGGACTGAGGAAGTTCTTCGCGGCGATCAGTTCCAGTTCCCGGCGTTTCACCAGCAGACGCTGTTCATTCAACTCCGGCCGGCGTCTGAGTGATTCTGCCGCCAGCGAACTCCAGTCGAAGATGATCGGAGCCACTTCCGGCTCTTCACTGGGCCGCAGCAACTCGGCTTCGGTGATCGGCAGACCGATCATCAGACGCAGCCGGCGTTCCGCAAGCTGCACACCATTCGTGCCGCGAAAGACACCGCCGCTGGCACCGTTCCCGATCTGGGTTCTCTGTCCGGCACGCCCGGTAATGGAATCCTGCAGTTCCGACTGAAACCGGTAGAACTGTTCCCGGGCAAGTGCTTCCGAGACGCCTCCCTGCAGGCTGGCGGACTGCATCGCCTGATATGCCTGCCAGACTTCACGACTGCGTTCAAAAGCCGTCTGCTTGGCGTCGAGATCCCGATAGGCGAAGTAGAGATCCCAGTACGAATTGACGACTTCGCTGACGTAGTTCCGGACATTCTTTTCGAAGTCGATCGTGTTGATGTCACTGTTGACTTTCGCGATCAGAACGCCGTTGTAGACCCCGGGAATCGCTCCCGGTCCGGCGATCCGGTTGAACGTCAGTCCCCCTCCCTGCAGAAGCGGCTGACGCAGCTCTGCTTCCATCTGATTCTGCCAGACGCTGGAATACAGGTTGGCCGGCGCGTTGTTGGCATCATAGTCGAGCATGTTCCGCAGCGAGACAACGGCCCCCGTCGCTGTCGGCTTGCTGATCTGCATCAGATAATCATTCGCGTCCTGGCTGAAGAAGTTCGTTCCGCCGCCGAAGAATTCGTTGTTGAACGCACGATGATTGTCCCGGACATAGGCATTCGCCGTGAACTGGGCGTCAAATGCACTCAACGCCGCTTCCATTCCGAAGCGGGGATCCGTCTGCTGTAACGCAGTCTGATACGTCGTGGACACCGCTTCGGGAGCCCGCAGAACGGTTGCCCCGAGATCCCGCAGGACTTGCGAGTTGGTCATGGCGATTGTGACGGCCTCGACCAGTGAGAGATCGCGATAATACTGCGGGCGCTCCCCTTTGAATTCCGCCAGCGTATGGGGTTGGACGAGAGGATCTTCGATGACAACCGCGTCAATTCTGTCATCAACACGCCGCATCACGGCGTTCACCTGCTTCGTGTTGTTCCCAATCGTTTCCAGATAGTTTGGGGATGAAGAGCAGCCAGGAAACACAACTCCCCAGAGCGCCAGTCCGGTCAGGATCCGCCTGAACCGACTTCCGCTCTTGTGCGAAGTTCGGGGAGAAAAACGCAGAGGCATGGCACGTCAATTCCGTTTTACGTGTGGCCCGTTTCCGTGAAGTCCATTGCGCTGCTGAAAATTGGACCGGCAAGTGTCCAGGAAACCGACTGACGTCCTCCGAGCCGGTCCCCGACAATCCACCCGAACTCTGTATCGAACGGAATCACTCTTGATGATGAGCAGCTCACCCGATTCCAGCTGACGAAACGAATTGATTTTTCGTGATGTTCCGGTCCGGTAAACTGGGAAGGGCAAGTCGATTGCCACCTGTGATGGCGACATGTCAAAATACGCCGATCCTCCTCCGAATCGGATTGCGCAGAAAGCCAGGCCGGCCTCCGATTCTGCCGGTCTTGAACTCCATTCAGGCAAATCTGATACTGTTCCGAATCGTTCGACCGCGACAGAACTGAAACAGAACTGAAGGAGTGGTCACCAGACATTTCCGTCCCCCCGCTCGCTGCCAGAAACGGCTGCCGGAAATGCGGATGGTCACCGCAATCCAAACGAGATGACACGGTCGATGGAGTTTTCACAACATGTCGCAATCCGATGAGAAAGAACTGATCGGGCGCATTCAGGCCGGAGACGCATCGGCCTGGGAAACTCTGATTTCGGAATATGAGGGACGTCTGATTGCGTTTGCCGCGGGAAGACTGTCTGACCGGTCGCAGGCCGAGGACGTGGTTCAGGAGGCGTTTCTGGGATTTCTGATTTCCCTGCCGCACTACGATTCCGCAACGCCACTTGAGTCTTATCTCTTTTCCATCACAGCACATAAACTGACAGACGTGCTGCGAAAGCAGGGGCGTCGACCGTTGCTCATCAGTTCAGGCACAGAAGGAGAAGGGGATCGGTTTCCGGATCGCCGGAATCGAGCCGCTTCCAGCCTGGCGCGCAATCGGGAGCTGGAGAAACAGGAAGAACGCGCCCTTCGCGACTGCCTTCAGACGTGGATCCGCCAGTGGCAGGTCCAGGGAGACTGGGAGCGGCTGAAGTGCACGGAACTGCTGCTGGTGAAAGGGTGGCCCAACAAAGAGGTCGCGATTAAACTGGGATTGAGTGAACAGGCAGTCGCCAATCACAAACAGTTCCTGCTGGGGAAACTCAAGAGTTCTCAGGCGGCCGTACCGAGTTCATCATCTGGTCGAGCTGACATTCACCATAATCCTGCCTGACCGACTTCGACGACATGACCAAGCGACTGTATCTCCTGATTGGCCTGAGCGTCTCGATGTGCGCACTGCTGCTCGCCGCAGTGCTGGCTCCCACTGGATTCTCGTCGTCGACGAGTGATCTGATCGTCAAAGAACCGGCAGAACGCCCCTTCGGAATGGTCTGGGTCCCCGGAGGAACATTCACCATGGGAACAAGTGCCGTTCCCATCCCGAATGACGACCGGATCCGGGAAGATGAGACCCCCGCTCATGATGTGGATCTGGACGGATTCTGGATGGATGAAGTCCCGGTCACCAACCGGGAGTTTGCCCGCTTTGTGGAGCAGACCGGCTACAAAACATTCGCTGAGCGGCAATTGACAAAGCAGGATTTCGCGGATCGCGGGACAGATGTCTCGCTGTTTCCTTCAAATTCCATTCCCCCCGGTTCGCTCTGTTTCAATCCGGCATTCGATCGAGCCCAGCTGGTCCGGGGAATTCCCGGATGGGAACATCAGGTCTGGAAGATCGTTGACGGGGCCAGCTGGCAGCGCCCTGATGGCCCGAAATCCAATCTCGAAGGTCGACTGGATCATCCGGTCGTCCATATCGCCTGGGAAGATGCGGACGCCTATTGTCGCTGGGCCGGTAAACGATTGCCCACGGAAGCCGAGTTTGAATACGCCGCACGAAACGGTGGAAAGAAGGTGAAGTACCCCTGGGGAGACGAATTTCGTCCTGACGGCAGGTACATGGCCAACTTCTGGCAGGGAGAATTTCCAACCGAACGCCTGAATGAAGACGGCTTCTCCGCGACCTCGCCGGTGAAATCCTTCCCGCCGAATCAACTCGGGTTGTACGACATGGCCGGCAATGTCTGGGAATGGTGTTCTGACCTGTACGCGGCCGATTATTACTCCCATTCGGCGCGGCGCAATCCCAAAGGCCCACAAGTCAGCTTTGACCCGATGTTGACCGGCATGGTGCAACGGGTTCAGCGCGGGGGATCTTTCCTGTGCAATGTGAACAACTGCACCGGCTACAGAACGCAGGCCCGCGGCCGGGGAGAAGTGGCCTCCAGCAGCTATCACAACGGATTTCGGTGCGTCGTCGACAGCAGTCTGATCCCGACGTATCAGGAACGCCAGGCGGCAATTCATGCCTGGACCACCAAGGCAGACCACCGTTCCAGTGACTCACGGATTTCCACTCTCCCCGCCAGAAAAGACGGAAATCCGGAACAGAAGAACGGGGAAGGGTAATCCCCCCTTCCGGCACCGCTATCGTTTCTGTCGCGGCACACACGATTTCAGAATTGCAGTTCCCGCAGATGACGGACGAAGTGTTCTTCCAGCACCGCTGAATAGACATCCGGGTGCTCTCTCAGGATCTGATGGACCATCGGTCCAAATTCGGGATGGGTCAGGACGGACCCGAATGTGCAGTGGAGAATCTGACGTCCCGGGGCCGTGAATCCGCACCCCGCCGGGACCTCTTCCCAGAGTTCCAGATAGAGCCGTTCCAGTTCCCGGGGAGAGGAAATCTGCTCGATCGGAGGAGCCGAATTCAATGTCGCCGAGACATGGTATGTCGCCTTGTCGGTGTCATAGCGCTCCCGGGAGAACTGCACGATTCGCCGGAACTGCTCCGGTTCGCATCGAGCGACCACCCGTAACGCTTCAAGGTAACTTGTCCCGGCCGTTTTGACGTGAAACTGTCCCTGTGTCGCGTCCGCAAGCAGCCGATAGATCGACAACTTATCGGAACCGGAATGCAGGCTCAGCTTATATGGCCCCAGGGCCCTCGCAATCGCGGCATGATCCTTCAGTGATGCGGCAATCCGGGCCAGGTCTCCCTTATAGTCGACTCCCTTTTCCAGCTCTCCGAGAAATCGCGGTGCGAGGCTGATCACCGGGACATCCTGTTTCCGAAACTGGTCGGCGATGATGTAATGTTCCGCGAGACTGGTCGGCTGTTCCGTCTCATCGACACTGACTTCAATCTCCCACGGCTGGCCCCGATCTTTGGCTTCCTGACGGATGACGTGTGCCATGTCGACCGTCTGCTGGATGGCGAGCCCATACTTCACGGCCGCCCGCAGCACTGACAGGGGATCAAGAGTGATCTCCGGCCCATCCGGAATTCGGATCCTCTTGCCGCTGTAAGACTCAACCCAGCCGATCTGGTCCCGAATTCCCTGGAACTTCTGCTGCAGCTGCTCCTCGGTATCGTGATCGGCATGCTGATCCACGACACCGGACGGATCAATCGTAAAGAAGACGAATCCCGCATCGGCTGTGACGCGCACATCTTCCGGAGTTTTGAGATGATCCGCGTCCGCTCCCCACGGTTCAGTGAAATCGTGCGCAGCCAACGCATTGACGGCAGCGGACATCACGTCCGGGGCGGTTCTCCGGGTTCGTGCCATTTCCCGAATGGATTGCTGTGCGAAAATTCCACGGATCGGACCACCGGCACTGCGGAGCGCTGCCAGATGCCCCGGTGTGGCCAGTCCCGTCCGGTCACCAAAGCCAAAACTCGGTTCCAGCCCCAGAGTCGTCGGACGTCGGTTACTGGCAGATGCGTTCATGATTGCCCTTGGAAAGTGTAGAAACCGCTCAAATGTGAATCAGTCGGTGGAACCCGTTTGGAACCCGGTCGATCTCCGGCCGGGAGTCTGCCGGGATGATGGAAAATCCTTCCGGAGTCTTGCTTCACGCAGTGTCATTGAACCTGGAATTTTCGGTACAGTATCGTCCGGAACGGAATTGCCGTGCGGCCGATGGCAAGTGGATCCGGACCGGTTCAATGGATCCATGTGGAGGAGAGACCTGGCGGACGGGACACATGATAGATTGAACACTTGAAATGTGATACGCATGGTGGATTTCTTCAGGCACAGGACCGACCACACGGAAGCACAATGAATTTTCTGCGTCGACTTTTTTCCGGCAGTGGCGGCGTTCCCAAAGTGGACATTGACAAACGCTTCCGCAAAGAACGCCCGGTCGGTAACGGAACGATGTCCAAGGTCTGGAAGGCCATTGACCTGCAGACCGGAAAAACGGTCGCGTTGAAGATTCTCGACAAAGAAAAGACGATCGCGCTCGAGAAACGGTTCGTGGGAATGAATCGACCGTCGGAAGGGGAAATGTCCGTCAAACTGATCCATCCCCACGTCGTGCGGACCCTGGACCACGGAATCACCAGACAAGATGAACAGTTTCTTGTCATGGAGTTTCTGGAAGGAAATGGACTGCAGTCTCTGATTCAGGCGCGACCGCCACAAATGGAAGCGAACTGCCTGCGGTTCTGTCTCGAACTGGGGGAGGCCCTGGCTTACGTCCACCAGCAGCAGTTCATCCACCGGGATCTGTGTCCCCGAAATCTGCTGATCACCAAGGACGGAAAACTGGTTCTGCTGGACTTCGGGTTAATGGTCCCCAACACTCCGGTCTTTCGAAAGCCGGGGAACAGAACCGGAACCGCGATGTACATGGCCCCGGAGCTGGTCAGACGCCAGCCGACAGACCAGCGGATTGACGTCTTTTCTTATGCGGTGACCTGTTACGAAATGTTCTCCGGGCGATTTCCCTGGCCGGCCGCCAGGACACTGGACGCCGTCATGCAGCATGTGAATATGCCTCCCCAGAACCTGCAGGAACTGGTCCCCACCCTGCCGGACCAGCTGGCTCAAACCATCATGAAAGGACTCGAGAAGAACCCGGATGACCGCTGGCAGACGGCCGCTGAAATGATGTCCGCGTTGAAAGCCATTCCATCCGGCAGTGCCCGACAGCCATGACGACTCGTTCCTCCGTCTCCTCCCGTTCGCTGCTCGACCGTTTTCCCGCGCGCGTGCGTCAGTCACTCAGGACCCGGCTCACGAAGTGGTATCAGTCCCATGGCCGTTCACTGCCATGGCGGGAATCCCGTGATCCATACCGGATCTGGATCAGCGAAATCATGCTGCAGCAGACCACCGTCAAGGCGGTCATTCCGTACTACACCCGATTCCTCGATCGCTTTCCAACTCTCAGCGCCCTGGCGGACGCGACGGAAGAAGAGGTCCTGCAATACTGGGAAGGGTTAGGATATTACAGCCGCGGACGAAATCTGCGCCGCGCCGCACAAGCGATTCAATCGCAGTACGCCGGGCGGTTCCCGCAGTCGCCTGAAGAGATTCAGAAGCTGCCGGGCATCGGGCGTTACACGGCCGGCGCCATCTCCTCATTTGCTTTTGACATTCCGGCTCCCATCGTCGAAGCCAATACGTTGCGTCTCTATTGTCGACTGCTGGGATTCGACGGGGATCCTCGTTCCCGCTCCGGTCAGGAACTGCTCTGGGACTTTGCTTCCGCGTTGCAGCCGCCGGATCGGGCGGGAATCCTCAACCAGGCCCTGATGGAACTCGGATCGCTGGTCTGCACCCCCACCAATCCGCAATGCGAATCCTGTCCACTGCAGACACTGTGTGTCGCCGGTGAAGAAGGTCGACAGTCTGAAATCCCGGCCCCGAAGGTTCGACCCGAAACGACCGCGACAGTGGAAGGGACCGTCGCCATCCGGCATCAGAACCGGTTTCTCATTCGACAACGCGGGAAAAAGGAACGCTGGGCCGGGATGTGGGATTTCCCCCGCTTCCCGATCGAGACACTCTCATCCGAAGCCCCTCTTTCCGGAACGGTTCCCGCGAGTCTCCAGCAGGAATTCCGTCGACAGTTGAAAGAGCTGGGAGGACCGGAAATCTCTCGCCTGGCGATGCAACTCGAAGTGCGGCACAGTGTCACCCGTTACCGGATTCGCCTGATCTGTTGTTCGGCGGAAACCACATCCGCTGCTCCCCATTTCTCGGCAGACTCGGGGGACTGGCGCTGGGTGGCGCTGGAAACATTGCAGTCATTACCGATGCCGATCACCGGGCGAAAGTTCGCACGCCACCTGCGCTCGGTCGCAGAAAAGCCTGAATGATCTTCCGGCCCCGAAGTCCGTGTTCGGACAGTCCGACTGACCAGCCTGCTGAAGAGTGACTCGGACGCGCGCATGACGACGTTGATGAATTATAAAACTTGCAGAGCCCTCAAAATGTCCCGGAATCCGGTTGTACATTTTTCAAGCGAGCGTCTGCCGCGCGGCACCGCACCCCAACCTCAAAGTTTCCATTAAGCTTTTACAGATCAATAGTTGCAACGAACCAGCAACAATAATCCGTCAAAAGCAAGTGACACTGGAATCCGAATTGCATCGGCAGAAATTGCGGCAGAGCGGGCAAGGATGCGCCGATCGCTCACCGGAATCCCCGGCCGCTGACTGATTCTCCGGCTTTCACTTCAGTTTGACCGCATGGATGCAATGACAGGTCACCAAACGAGACATTCCCTCCTGGTTGTCGCGCTGATTCTTTCAGCATTCGCTGGCTGGTGCCTGCCTGCTGCTGCGGCGACACATACTTCCAAGAATTTTGTCGTCACTGCGTCAACCGACGACATTGCCCGGCGTGTCGCCAATTGTGCGGAATACTGGCGACGGGAACTGGCCATTCAATGGTTCAATGAACCGCTGCCGAACTGGTATCGCCCCTGTCCCATCTCGGTGACCGTCGGCACGATGGGAGCCAGCGGGCAGACGACATTCACATTCGAAAACGGAGAAGTCCACGGTTGGAAAATGCAGGTGCAGGGGTCCATGGAACGGGTCCTCGACTCCGTCGTTCCGCATGAAGTGAACCATACGATCTTCGCCTCCCACTTCCGCCGACCACTGCCACGCTGGGCCGACGAAGGAGCAGCGACTCTGTTCGAACATGAATCAGAACAGGCTCGCCAGATTGAACTGCTCAATGAAGTCTTCCAGACTCCGCGCCGCATTCCATTGAAGAATCTGTTGACGATCCGGGAGTACCCGAGCGATATGCGGGATGTCCTGACGCTGTATGCGGAAGGTTTCTCGCTGGCCAGTTTTCTGGTCGCAAGCAAAGGGGATCAGGGACGTAAAGTCTACCTGCAGTTTCTGGAAGATGCCCATCGGCACAACTGGGACAAAGCGGTCACGATGCACTATGGATATCAGTCGATTGACCACCTGGAACAGGAATGGTCACGCTGGATTCTGGCAGGGTCACCGGCCATGCAGCCACCTGGCGTTCAAGTCGCCTCGAACGAGGTGCCTGAAGCACCACCGGCAGGCTCTCCGGCAACAGAAGCGGACCCGGAACTCGTCATCCGCTCGCAAAGTCCTCAACTGGAATCCGCTCCGCTTTTCGTGGCCAGTCGCCTGAGCGATGCGCTCCCGTCTGTCCCGCGACGATTGCGGACGACCGGCGAAGAACTCTCGAACGAGGTGATAGCCATCGAACCGGAGCGTCTTCCTCGTCCGACAGACGTGCTCTCTCCCACGGCCGACGGAATCCGGACCAGAGCGAACGCCGCGCAGTATACGTTTCCTGATGCCCGCCGCTGACGGACACCGAGCTGACGGACACCCAGACTTCCGGCAGATCTCAAAGTTCCCGGATCCGACCTGTCTCGTCGCGCACAAAGAAACGCAGAGAACTCCGGTCCGGAATGCTCTGCGTTGACATGCACTGGCCGCCAGGGCATTTCCAGCAGATATTTGGCCGATCTGGCGCGCAGGCACCAGTGTTCTTACTGGTGAAACGCACGCTGCGCGGCCACATGATCGACCGACCGGTCGGGAATTATTCGGCAAGCTTGATGAAAGCCATTGCGTTATGGTTGTTCATCGGAATGACGAGTTGCTTCTGCTTCGAGTCATACCCCATTGACGCAGCGCTCGGGATGCCGGAAGCGATCATCTTCGCCTTCTGTCCTGGCCGGATCTCGGACACACTGCCGAAGCGGACACTGCTCACGTACTTCGTTCCGTCCGCGAGAATGATCAGCCCGTCATTTCCTCCTTCAACGGTCTGTTCCGTCCGGACCAACTTTCCGGTCCGGTCGAATGTCAGCACATTGTTGTCGCCGACATTCACCACGACGACGTTGCCATCCTGATCAATCGCCACACCGTTCGGATTGATCAAGGGTTTGCCGTTCACGAAGGTCGAGACTTCACCGGCGGCTGTGATCTGATAGACGCACTCCGGCGGACGGGTATTGGAAACATAGATCGTGCCGTCGTTCGTGACGGCGATGCCGTTCAAAAAGGTCGCGCCGTCCACGTGAAAAGACTTCCCAGGCTTGCCGGTTTTCAAGTCAAACGTCCGCACCGTGTCGATGTCCGCGGCATACAGCACGCCATTCTGGATCGCACTTCCCAGCGGATGATTCAGCGTCAGCCCGTCGCGAGTCGCGCCGATCCACTTGGTCGTGTGGACGGATCCATCCGGATTCAGAAGAGAAACATAACCGTCGTTCTCCTGCTGATCCTGCGGAACACCGGCATTCATGACGACGATCAGATTCCGATCCGCGTCAAAAGTACAACTCTCCGCAAACCGGAAGCTGCCGTAGACTTTGACGTTGCCGGAAAGCGGAACGAACTCTCCAGCCTCGTTGACAGATCCCAGCGGTTTCCCCGCCTGGAATTCCTTTTGATTCTGAGCGAAAGCAGTGCTGCCGAACAGCATTGCCGCACAACCCATTGCAGCCAGAGAACGCATCATCAGGAACCGCCCTTTTCATGCAGAAAACAAGTCGTCACATCAGGTTCGAACAGAAACAACTCTGTTCACTGTGTGAAATGGAATTCCAAACGAGAAGCACAAAGTCGTCTACACTGAGATTCCAATCGTCGTGCGTCACTAGACCAGTTTGGTCTATCATGTGGCCGCGAAGAACGCCTTTCCCTCAATGAAACATTGAGTTTCCACGAGCCAGTACGTCACAGGAATGACAAAACCGCTCTAAAACGGGCGAGGTGGTCGTTCAATGGCTGCCAGATCGGGAACCTCGGGGTCCGCCCTCTTTACGTTCTCCGCGGCAATCTTCAACTGTTGGGCTCCTAGCCAGAACCCCAGGACCGCCCAGACGACTGACAGGGGAACTGCGATCGCCGCCAGTCCAGCCAGGGCCGCTGTAATTCCTGCGGCCGGCATGAAACCTTTGGTTACTCCCTGCGTCCAGGCCCCGAGAACATCTCCTCCCCGGTAGACGAAGGTATCAGTGACTGCCTTGGATTTGTACTTCTCTTCCCGACTGACGACGGTGAACAGTGTTTCGCGAGCTGGTCGCATGATCGCCCGTTGAACGGATTTGAAGATCACGTCCAATGTGATCACGGCTGCCAGCGAACCAATCATTGCGAGACCAGCGAAACCAAACGCCATAATGACCGGCAGAATGATCAGGGCCGTCGTGACCCCGAATCGCTTCATGACATGCCCCGCGACAAGAACCTGCAAGACAAGTGTCGCAGTCTGCGTAATGAGATCAATCTGGGCGAACGCTTTGGTGCGTTGATCCGTCTTGGGCCACAGTTCCGAAACCATTTCCAGACGGGTGAAGTAAATCAATGTCGAAATGACCGCCAGAATCAACATGTACGCTGAAATTCCAACCAGGTATTGAGATTTCAAAACGGCCGTGATGCCACTCCATGCGTTCCCACCAATCACCCCCTGATCATTTCTGGGAACAGGAACTCCGAATTCATCACGTTCCGCAACCTCCGCCTGCAGCGCGGCAACCCCCCAGGCGCACCCAACAGCGACGACGAGAAATCCGGCAGCGACAATCAACAGCGCCGGTGTTCCAATTTTGTCAACGAGAAGAGTGGAAAGAGCGGGACCGGCAATCGCGCCGAGTGTTCCACCAACAGCAATGGTTCCGAAGAGCCGTTTACTCTGTTCCAAGGTATAGCGATCGGCCATTAACGCCCAGAAGACCATTGTGCAGAACAGGTTGAAAACGCTGAACCAGACGTAAAACACTTTTCCGCTGGCGTCCCCCACCGCAGCCGGGGTCATTTCCAATAGTGCGTAAAATCCGATCAGGCTCAATGCGAAAAAGCCGTACGTCGCTGAGATGAAAGTGATCCGCTGAAATCGACTCACCAGCCAACTGAACGCGGGATTCACAGCCAGCGTGACGACGGCTGTCCCGATGAACAGCCAGCGGATGTCATCCATGTCCTTTTTGACGCCGAGTGCATCCCGGGCGGGACGCAGCATCATCAGACAGGTCAGGATGCAGAAGAAGAACAGCGTCGAAACGAGCAGTGACGCGACTTCTTCCCGCTTCACGTTGAGATACCGCTGGAGTAAAGACGTCATATGAGGGATTCTCTCAACAGCCAGAAAATTGGAGAGGGAAGATCTTGTTGGAAACAGAATGCCGGGGACAACACGTCCCCCGCTGAACGGTCACGTATGCACGTCCATCGACAGCATTCAGAATCGAACACAGATGGCGAAGGAGGGAAGCAAAAGCAGCGGAAACTCGGAAGGCAGCAAAACGCCGGACAGCCCTGAACCTGCAGGAAGGCCCAAAGACTGTCCGGCGGAATTCATGACGGCTTAGCCGAGTGCGTCCCAGTATTTTTCGATTTCACGACGCAGGGCCGCGTCCGGCAGGCGTCCCCGACCGGCGGCCTGATTGTCCTGCATGTGCTTGAGTTTGGTCGTTCCCGGAATGGCGGTTGTCACGGCCGGGTGAGAGACGACGTATTTCAGCAGCACCTGAGCCCAGCTCTTGGCATCGATTTCGGCGGCCCAGTCCGGCAGTTCTTTTCCGGCCACTTTGGCAAAGGTCGAAGCCGCTTTGCCACGTCCTCCGAGCGGCATGTTGGCGAGAACGGCAATTTTCCGTTCCTGAGCGAGTGCGAGCATGCCGTCAGCGGCATTCCGGTTGTCGATGGAATAATCCACCTGAATGAAGTCGAGCGGATACTTCTTCATGGCGGCCATCGTCTTCTCGTAATGCTCATCGGAAGAGGTGCTCATCCCGATGTAACGCAACCGGCCGGCTTCTTTTGCCTTGATATAAGCCGGCAGCAGCGTTTCGAATCCTCCGAGCTGATGCGTCTGCAGCAGGTCGATCTTCTCCACCTGCAGAGATTTGAACGATGCGTCGATCAGAGCGTCCGGATTGGAGAAGTCCCCATTGATCGGAGTCTTTGTGGCGATGAAATACTTGTCCCGGTTGCCGAGTGCTTTCAGCAGTTCGCCGATGACCACTTCGGAACGGCCGTAAGCCTGAGCGGTGTCGATGACCGTACCGCCGGCTTTCCACATGCTGTCGAGAACTTCTTCGAGCGGCTTCTTTTCATCTTCGGTTTTGACCCCGTAGGCATTCGTTCCCAGGCCAATGACCGGAATTTTTTCTCCGCTCGACGGGATCGCTTTGGTGATCAGCGGCAGAGACGGCTTGTCTTCCGCGAAAGCGGTCAGTGATCGCCCCAATGCGAGACTGGCAATGACACCGGCTTTGATCGCATCACGGCGGGAAATCGGTTGAAAACTCATTCCACCACTCCTGAGAACTGGGTTGCAGCAAGACCGGTTCGTGTGAGGTCCACCTGCGGGAAGATTCACGAACCCGGAACACGTTCGGGTTGATTGCATCAGTATTTTGACACACGTAAGATCGTAAAAAGAACTGTTCGAACGTCAACGATGAGGGTGACCTGTTTCCGTCGATTGTGGCAGTTGCTGACAGATTGTGTGTTCACGATCCTGTTTGCAATGTTGCCGATCTCCATGTTCCGGGCCAGATCCGGATTCACACGAAATTCAGACAACTTCCTCCACAACCACAGGCCCACGGCACAGGAAGTTCCCTGTTGCCGTTCATGGCAGATTCCCGGAGCGCCGAACAAATCGTCGAGCGATTGCGTTGAAGAATTGTCGCCTGAAGGGGCTGCAACAGGTCGGGACGATCTCGAACGGGATCGCATCTTTCTCTCTGATCTCGTATGACTCAGTCGAAATGTCACGTGTCGGGCACTGGCCAGATCGGGCACTGGCCAGATCGGGCACTGGCCAGACCTGTCTCATTCCGTCGATGCACCACTGAAAGGGACTCCATGTTGAAATCACTGCGAATGATGCTGCTGGCAAGTTGTGTTCTGAGTGCCGGGCAGAACACAACTCAGTTGTCTGCACAAGAACACCCTGCAGAACGACCTGCCGAAACCAGGCGTTCGACACAGGAAACCGCGGAAGAAATTGGCTCACTGCGGAATGCCAAAGTGGCGTTTCCCATGGGGGACCAGCGCAGCACTGTGACGTTCTTTGCGGGGGGGATGTCTGAAGCCACCCGGGCGGAACTCAGCAAGATCGCGCCGAACGTCAAGATCGTCACCGGCTTGTCGGCCGCAGAAGCACTCGCCCGGGCAGAAGAAGCCCACGGAATCGATGTTCGTTACGCGAACCCCGAATTTCTCGCGAGAGCAAAGAATCTTGTCTGGATTCAGGCAATGAGCGCCGGTGTCGAACGCCTGGTTTCGATGGATGCCGTCGTCCAGAATGATTCCATCGTGCTGACGAACTTTCGTGGAGTGCATGGCCCGACGATCGCCGATCACGCCATGGCGATGCTGCTCTCCCTGACGCGGGAATTGCCGCTCTACACCGCTGCCGATGCCCGACGGTCTGCCGCGCGGGAAGTGACAGGGTCTGGCCCGATCGCCCTGGAAGGGAAGACCATGCTGGTTGTCGGAATCGGCGGGATCGGAACCGAGATCGCTCAACGGGGACATGGTTTCGGGATGCGCATCATTGGGACCCGCCGCAGCGCGACTCCCGGGCCTGACTATATTGAAAAAGTGGGGAAGCCGTCCGATCTGCTGAGTCTGCTCCCCGAGGCAGACGTCGTGGCCATCGCAGTCCCGCTGACTGCGGAAACGGAGAATCTCTTCAATGCCGAGGCATTTGCCGCTATGAAGCCCGGTTCGTATCTCATCAACATCGCACGGGGAAAGGTCGTCAATACCGAAGCCCTCGTCGACGCCCTGTCTTCGAAAAAACTGGCCGGTGCCTGTCTGGATGTGACGGATCCGGAACCGCTGCCGAGTGACCATGCGCTGCGCCGGTTTCCCAACGTCATCGTGACTCCCCACGTGGCGGGAGTCTCGGAAGTGACCCGTAACCGGGGAACAGCGCTGCTCACCGAAAACCTGCGCCGATTTGGCGCCGGGGAACCATTGTTGAATGTCGTCGATAAGCAGGCAGGCTATTGAAGCGACGGCGCATGTCTGCCGTGTGAATATGCAGGTGAACTTCTCCGGAAGTGCAGTGGCGACGGGACGCTGGTCACGGTCGACTTGTGAAAATCCATCACCGGGAACACAGACAACCAGCTTCTCCAACTTCAGGAAGTGCGGGACTCAATGGGGAGGGAAACCCAGGCAGAGTGAGACCGCTCTTGAATGGCAGATCTCAGGCCCGGCCTGTTTAAGGGGAGGGAGTGTGTCTGAAAGTGAGTTCTGACAAACTCGTCGTCGCACGACGATACACGTATGCCGCAGAGGCCGACCTGGCTCGAATCCATCTTGTCGAAGCGGGAATTCCGGCGGTCGTCAATGGGACGAACATTGTTGTCGCCGACTGGCTGCTGGGAAATGCTGCGGGTTACATCCGGCTGGAAGTCGCCGAGTCGGACCTGCAGGCCGCCATTGAAATTCTTTCTCAGGCCAGTCCCGCCGCGACACTGGGCGAGAAGAATCCGGAGGAATGCGATCAGGAGATCTGCCTGCAGTGCGGCGAAGAATTCCCACAGACCGAGACGCGCTGTGCCCATTGCGGATGGACCTTTGAAGACCTGACGGTTCGACGTGGAGGCGAATCATCAGGTCACAGGGCAGAACGTCCTCCCGTGCTCCGCTCATTTCGCTGGATCGCCAAATGGGGAATCCGAATCATTGTTGCCGGAATCGCCCTCATCTCTGCAATTCAGCTTGCCACGTTTCTGTTTCTGAAACTGGCCAAGGTCTGAATCAGCCTTCCAGGAGATCACTTTGTCCCGGCAGCACGGAGACCTCCTGAGCGAGCACCGTTCACAAAGGATGCCCACACTCCAGTTCAACGAGAAACCCGGCGGGCATTCTGAATTGGTCGCTGTGATGACACTCATCGGACTGACATGTTCAAACGCTTCCAGCAATGGTATTGCTTTACGGACGACGAAACGGGCCCGTTTCGCTTTGTTCAGGTGGTTCGCATGTATGCAAACGGCGATCTTCTGAAGGGAGACATGGTCCGTCTCAAGGGAACCAGTACCTGGCAGCGGATCGAACAGACTCCGCAGTTCGTGTCCGCCGCAAGACGTTATCGTGTCCAGAAGAGACGCAGAGACGCAATCCTTCAACTGACCCGGACATCTCACCCGATCCAGCTGGTTGTGATGGGCGGATTTCTGCTGGCGGCCATTCTGCTTTCCGCTTTCATCCTGGGACATTTTTACGGCCGGCTCATCTGGAAACGACAATCCGAACCCGCAGGAGATTGCCCGCACACGACCGCCTGCTATCATGGTCAATTGTACAGGAACATTCTCTCTGAATCGCGCGGGTGAATGACGCAGGCATCCTGCGAAGTGGATTTCGATGAGTGTGAAAGCTGGCAATTCTCCGGATGCCCTGCAGATCTTCCACCCTGTGATTCAGGACTGGTTCCGGTCTCGTTTTCAGGGACCGACGGAGCCGCAGCAACTGGGCTGGCCGGAGATCGCGGCCGGACATCAAACGCTGATTGCCGCCCCGACAGGAAGCGGAAAAACCTTAACGGCATTCCTCGCGCTGATTGACCGCCTGTTTCGTCAGGCCGTTGCCGGTGAACTCGACGATCAGCTGCAAGTGCTGTACATCTCGCCGCTGCGCGCGCTCTCCAATGACATGCAGCGGAATCTCTCAGGCCCCCTGTCAGAAATTCAGGAGGTTGCCGCTGACGCCGGACTCGAAGTTCCCCCCATTCGAATCGGCCTACGCACGGGAGATTCCACCTCTTCTGAACGGGCGCGACTGATCCGCAAACCGCCGCACCTGCTGGTGACGACACCGGAATCACTCTATCTGCTTCTGACATCCGACAAGGGACGTCAGATGTTACGGAGTGTCAAGACGGTCATTGTCGATGAAATTCACGCGATCGTCCGGGACAAACGGGGCTCTCATCTCTCCTTGTCACTCGAACGGCTTGCCGCTTTGACTGACGGGCCGATTCAGCGCATCGGGTTGTCGGCCACCCAGAAGCCGATGGAACGGATGGCGGCGTTTCTGACGGGGGTTGATGCAGGAACAGTTCCGGAGTGCCGAATCATTGATGTCGGGCACACGCGCGATCTGGATCTCGGAATCGAAGTTCCCCCGGGGGAATTGCAGGCGGTCTGTTCTCACGAGCAATGGGGAATGATCAATGCCCGCATCGTGGAACTGGTCAACAGTCATCGCAGCACACTGATCTTTGTGAACACGCGCCGTCTGGCAGAGCGGTTGTCTCATCAACTGACGCAGTTACTGGGAGAAGAGGCCGTCGGCAGCCACCACGGCTCCCTGTCCAAAGAGATTCGCTTCGACACGGAACAGCGACTGAAAAGCGGACAGTTGAAGGCCGTCGTGGCAACGGCATCGCTCGAACTGGGAATTGACGTCGGATACATCGATCTCGTGCTGCAGATCGGTTCTCCCCGGGCGATTTCCACGTTTCTTCAACGCATCGGCCGGTCCGGACACGCCCTGGGACTGACACCCAAGGGACGGTTGATTGCGCTGACTCGAGATGAACTGGTCGAGTGCATGGCGCTGATTCGAGCGGTTCGTCATCGCCGACTCGATGTGACCCCGATTCCGGAAGCTCCTCTCGATATTCTGGCGCAGCAGATCGTGGCCGAGGTCTCTTCTCGGGAATGGGACGCCGATGAACTGCTGCAGCGATCTCGTCGTGCCTGGTCGTATCGAAATCTGACCGACGACCAGTACGAAAAAACCTTGACGATGCTCGCGGACGGACTGACGGAAACCGGAGGACGAGGCCGGTCTCTGATCTACTATGACCGGATCAACCGCAAGCTCAAAGGACGCCGGGCCGCACGGATTCAGGCACTCAGCAACGGCGGCGCCATTGCGGAAGTGGACACCTTGCGGGTGCTCCTCGAGGAAGAAAACACGGTCGTCGGGACTGTCGACGAAGAATTCGGAGTCGAAAGCAGTGCCGGGGACATTTTTCTTCTGGGAAATTCCTCATGGAGAATTCAACAGCTGCGCGGGAATGATCTCATTGTTTCTGACGCACGGGGAGCACCACCGACAATTCCGTTCTGGCGAGGGGAGGCTCCCGGTCGGACCATCGAACTGTCGGAAGAAATCTCCCAGCTGCGGGAAGAGCTGGAGCAGAAGCTGATTCGCGCGGACCAGCAGTCCGCGCCGGAAGCATCGACAGAAGAGGAGGACAAAGACCATCGACCACGCCGCTGGAAGGGGATTGTCGACTGGCTGATGCAGGAAACGGCCTGCGATGCAGAATCCGCCTGGCAGACTGTCATCTATATGGCCGCTCAACGGGCCGCCATCGGATTGCTTCCGACTCAAAAACGCATTGTCTTCGAACGCTTCTTCGATGAATCCGGGGGGATGCAACTGGTGGTCCATGCCCCGTTTGGCGGGAGGATCAACCGGGGCTGGGGGCTGGCGTTTCGAAAGCGGTTCTGTCGTTCCTTCGACTTTGAACTGCAGGCGACGGCAGACGACGACGGATTCATTCTTTCACTCGGGCCGCAGCACAGCTTTCCAATCGAATCGCTGTTCCCGATGATGCGAACGGACAACGCCAGAAACCTGCTCGAACAGGCCCTGCTGGTGGTCCCGATGTTCCATTTCCGCTGGAGATGGAATGTCAGCCGGTCGTTGTTTGTCTCGCGCATGTATCAGGGAAAGAAAGTCGCTCCGGCACTGCAGCGATTCCGCTCCGAAGATCTCCTGACGGCGGTGTTTCCCAAACTGACGGGCTGTCAGGAAAACATCGTGGGAGATCACGAAATTCCCGATCACCCGCTGGTTCAGCAAACGATGGCGGATTGCCTGTTCGAGGCGCTCGACATTGAAGGGCTGACGGAGATTCTTGGGAGAATTGAATCCGGCGAGATCACGCTGGTCGGGCGGGACACACGCGAGCCTTCCCCGTTCTCATATGAACTGCTGAATTCCAACCCGTACGCGTTTCTGGATGGAGGAGAAGTTCAGGAACGGCGCGCCCGTGCGGTTGCGACACGGCGTTCTCTCTCCGTCGAAGGGTTGCGTGACCTGGGGCGTCTCGATCCCCGGGCCATCGAACAGGTTGTGACCGAAGCGCAGCCAGAGATCCGGGATGCTGACGAATTACACGATCTGCTGGTCAGTCGTCTGCTGGTTCCGGTCTGGACCACTGAGATCGGAATCGACCCGCCGGAACCGAGTCACCTGCAACTCGAAGCGACCCGTTATCAGGATCTTTTTCAGCAACTGGTGCAGTCCGGTCGAGCGATCGAGTGGAGCCATCAACCGGGAAAAATGGCCTGGAGTGCTGTCGAGAGTTGGCCTGCGGTCTCGACATTGTATCCGGAATCCACCCGGCATCTCACGGTCGAGCTGCCGGTCTCCCTGCAGAAATCCTGGCAGGAGTCCCAGGCATTACTGTTGTTGTTACGCGGGCTCCTGGAAACGAGCGGGCCTGTGACGGCAGTCCAGCTGGAACAGCTGCTGGGAATGCCGGCCTCCAGACTGTTTGCAAATCTGGAAGCGATTGAGGGAGAAGGTCTCGTCCTGCGTGGGCGATTTTTCAACACGCAGGAGGATCTCACCAGCAACTCGGTGGAAATCGAGTGGTGCCATCGCCGGCTGCTCGCCCGGATTCATCGGTTGACGATCAACGGGCTCCGTCGTGAGATCGAAGCGGTCCCCCCGGAAACCTATCTCGAATTCGTCGCCCGACACCAGGGAGCCGTGCCGGGGTATCGGAAATCAGGAACCGATGGCCTGCATGAAGTGATTTCGCGGTTACAGGGACTCGACCTGGCCGCAGGGGTCTGGGAACAAAGTGTCCTTCCGCTGCGAGTCGAACAGTACCGCGCCGCGTGGCTGGATGAGTTGTCCCTGGCCGGTGATGTCGGATGGGGAAGACTCGCTCCGCAACCGACTCGTCAAGGTTCCGCCCGACCGATGGCAGCGATGACCCGGGCGATCCCCGTCTCCTTGTTTCTCCGGGAAGACTTTGAATGGCTGACTGCCCGCACTGGTGAGCGGTCAACGGAAAATCTCAGTTCTGTTGCACAGGATGTCTGGGAGAGACTGCGAACGCAGGGAGCACTCTTTGCGAGTGATCTCTGTCAGGGATTGCAGATTCTTCCGGCTCAACTCGAGGAGGTTTTTGGTGAACTCGTTTCCGCAGGATTTCTGACGTCCGACGGGGTCGCCGGCTTGCGTCTGCTGATTCGGGGTGCCGCGAAAGAGGAATCAAGAGGTGTTCCGAGCCGATACCGTCGGGTCCGTCGACCGACCACTCCCCAGGGACGCTGGACACCACTGAACCGGGACGCCGCAACAGAATCGGATTCTGACATCGTCGAAGAATGGGCCTGGCAGTTGATCCGCCGCTGGGGAGTCGTGTTCCGCGATCTGCTGCAACGGGAACCATTGGCACCGGCATGGTGGGAATTACTCCGGGTTTATCGGCGACTGGAAGCACGTGGCGAACTGCGGGGAGGGCGATTCATCAGAGGAGTCGGTGGCGAGCAGTTTTCAACGAGTGACGCCATTCGGGAACTGCGATCATTGCGGCAACAGCAATCCGTTGACGGCGAACTGCTGGTCCTCTCCGGCGCCGACCCGCTCAATCTGACCGGAGTCATCGGCGGAGGAAAACGGATCCCTGCGCTGGCGTCACATCAAGTGGCCTACCGTCGTGGTCACGTCGTGGGCTGGAAGAAAGGAGAAGAACACTGGCTGTCCCCCGAACTCTCTTCTTCCGCACAGCAGGCACTGGCCGCAGACTGGGGGCTCCTCATCCCTTCCAGCACGCATTCCGACCGGACAATTCCGGCGCGGGAGGACAGTGTGCCGACCGAAACACAGGAACCACCATTCCCGCGCAAGCGACGCCCATCCCAGCGCAGCGGAATCCCGAAACCATTTCCATTTTAGAGCAGACTCTGTCCATCCCTGTTTGTCAGCGAAGAACGGCAAGGGATCAGGAATCAGGATTCAGGGGGCAGAAAAGACTGAGCAAATCCTGCATTTCCGCCCCACTTTCACCCTCGTCGGGACAAGCTGGGAACGACTGAGTCTGCTCGACCAAGCGCCCGCGTGGCAGGACGTCTGACATGATTTGCAAAACGCTTTCATGTCGACCTGTTCACATTGTCGACCGGCAGGAGATTGCCCCGGGTCATCCGGTTGAACGCTCTTCGACCAGGATGACGGCTGACAGTGCAATGTTGACGATGCCGGAGAAACGAATGCACCGCGGACCTGGAATCGTGTCACCCCGGAAATTGAACGGTTTTCCGTGGAATTCCCCGCTGATCCGCGACGCCCGGGGAATCGTCAGCCATCTGGCTTCCGCAGGAATGGCCCATCATCTGCATCATGGAGGATCGACCCGGTCAGATGCCGACGCCGAATTGATCGCACAGAGACGTGAGTCCCCAAGTGTCTCGTGTCTGGAATTGTCACGATGACCGCCGGAAACATGAGAAACTCCTCAATCCGCTCGCCAGAGGATTCACGATCCGTAAAATTCCGAATGAGGGCTTTCGCCTTCTGCCGCGCGATCCGGACGACGAAGCAACAGGAGAATCTCCCATGCTGATGCGCACCGCCGCTGAACAGAAAGTCACCCCGCCACTGGTCACTTCCGGGCGACTCGACTCGACTCCCGAAAAGCCGCTCGATCGCCTGAATCGACTCTTTCAGGCACAGCTCACGGCCTATCAGCAGGAACCGGATACTCCGTTCATGATCCGATGCAGTCGACTCGACAGACTGCTGAAACTGATCGAAACCCACGAGGCCGATTTCATTGCCGCGATCAATGCCGACTTTCAAAGTCGGGCACCGCAGGAAACGCGTCTGGCCGAACTCCTGGTCGTCCGCGGAAGCCTGCTGCACGCCAGGCGGCACCTGAAAAAATGGATGCGGGTTCGCTCCATTCGAACCGGGTTGCAGTTCCTGCCGGGTGTGAATCGCCTGATGCCACAACCGCTGGGAGTGGTCGGAATCCTCTCCCCGTGGAATTACCCGCTGCAACTTTCGCTTGGTCCGGCAATTGCGGCCCTGGCTGCGGGAAATCGAGTGCTGATTAAGCCGTCTGAATTGACTCCCCGATTCTCGGAGTTACTCGAACGACTGGTTCACTCCTCATTTGCGTCGGATGAAATGGCCGTCGTGAATGGGGGCCCGGATGTTGGGGCGGCGTTCTCCAGACTGCCGTTCCATCATCTGTTTTTCACCGGATCGACGGCCGTGGGGCGCATCGTCGGGCAGGCTGCCGCGGCCAATCTCACTCCCGTCACCCTCGAACTGGGTGGAAAATCTCCGGTCATCATCGATTCCTCAGCAGATCAGGCGAAGGCCGCCCATCGAATTGCGTTCGGGAAGTTGCTCAATGCCGGGCAGACCTGCGTCGCGCCGGATTACCTTCTGGTTCCCACCGGAACCGCTGAGCAGATGGCCTCGCACCTTGTCAGAGCGATGTCGAAAATGTATCCCAGCCTGAACGGAAACAGGGATTACAGTGCCATCGCCACCGAACGTCACTGGCAGAGGCTGCGATCCCTGGTCGATGAAGCGGTCTCCGCCGGCGCCCGCGTGATCGAAGTCAATCCCGCGAACGAACGGTTCGATGGAACCACTCGAAAATTCCCGCCGACACTCGTCCTCAATCCCTCGCTCGATCTGAAGCTGATGCAGGAGGAGATCTTCGGGCCGATTCTCCCGATTCTCGAAGTGGACTCACTTGATCAGGCCATCCAGTTCGTGAACGAGCGGGAACGTCCACTGGCCTTGTACTGGTTCGGAACGGACACAGCGAGCCGGAATCGTGTCCTGCATGAGACGATTTCCGGAGGGGTGACGATCAATGACTGTCTCTGGCATCTCGCTCAGGAAGAACAGCCGTTTGGCGGAGTGGGTCACAGTGGACACGGCGTTTATCACGGAGAGTGGGGGTTCCGAACCTTCAGTCAAGAAAAGCCGGTCTTTTACCCCTCTGACCTGAGTGCCACCTGGCTGCTGCATCCGCCCTACGGAAAAGTGTTCAACGTGCTGCATGCGATTCTGAAAAAGATCGTGTAACAGACGTGACGTTTTCCGGCGGATCCCGGTGCTTCTCTCTGGCTCCCCTCTTCATCAGGCCTGATGACAACGGGGCGATCAGACTGATCGCCCCGTTTCACTTGTCTTCTGCACGAACAAAGAACCCAATCAAGCAGTCCCGGCTGCCCGCAGTTTCTTCGCGGCACTGACCATATTGGTCAGTGCCGGAACCACTTCATTCCACTGGCGGGTCTTCAGGCCGCAGTCGGGGTTCACCCACAACCGTTCCGCCGGAATCCGTTCGGCGGCCTTTTTCATCAGACTGATGATCTGGTCTTCCGAAGGGATATTCGGTGAATGGATGTCGTAGACACCCGGGCCGATGTCATTGGGATACTTGAAGTTTTCGAAGGCTTCCAGCAGTTCCATATCAGATCGTGACGTTTCGATCGTAATCGCATCCGCATCCATCTGGGCAATCGCTTCAATGATGTCATTGAATTCCGAGTAGCACATGTGGGTGTGAATCTGGGTTTCGTCGGCGACTCCGTTCGCTGCGATCCGGAAGGACTCAACGGCCCAGTTCAGGTAATCCTTCCACTCTGACCGCCGCAGCGGAAGCCCTTCACGAAGGGCCGCTTCGTCAATCTGAATGATCTGGACGCCTGCTGTTTCCAGATCGATGACTTCATTGCGAATTGCCAGAGCGATCTGCCTGCAGGAGACGGAACGTGGCTGGTCGTCGCGGACGAAGGACCAGTTCAGGATCGTCACCGGGCCGGTCAGCATTCCTTTCATCGGCTTCTTCGTCAGCGATTGAGCGTACTGGATCCACTTGACGGTCATCGGATGCGGACGGCTGATGTCCCCGAACAGAATGGGGGGCTTCACGCAGCGGGAGCCGTAGGACTGCACCCAGCCGAATTCGCTGAAGGCATAACCATCCAGTTGTTCACCGAAGTATTCGACCATGTCATTGCGTTCCGCTTCTCCATGAACGAAGACGTCGAGTCCCAGCGTTTCCTGTTCTTTCACACAACGGGCGATTTCACTCTGCATCGCGGTGACATAGGTCGCCTCATCGATCTTGCCCGCTTTGAACTGGTTGCGCGTCTTACGGATGTCTGCGGTCTGAGGAAATGAACCGATCGTCGTGGTCGGATATTTCGGCAGATTGAGAATTGCCGCCTGCTTGCCGGCTCGCTGGGCGAAAGGACTCTTCCGCTGTCCCAATTGAGAATCGATCTTGACGACCGCCGCTTTCACCGCAGCATTGTTGACTCGCGGTGAGTTCCGACGGGATATGATCGCGGCCTGATTGGCGTCCAGTTCCGCCTTCACGGAAGCGCGACCAGCGGTGAGCGCCTGTTTGATCACCCGCAGTTCTTCGAGCTTCTGCTTCGCAAAGGCCAGCCATGACTTGATCTCGCCGTCCAGTTTCTTCTCGCTGTCGAGATCCACCGGCACGTGCAGCAGCGAGCAGGAGGGGGCGATCCAGAGGCAATCACCCAGTTGTTCAGCAATCGGTTCCAGCCAGTCGAGCAATCCGTTGAGATCGGTCTTCCAGATGTTGCGCCCGTTGATGATACCCAACGACAGCACCCGATTGGCGGGGAGTTTCTCAATCAATGACGCCACTTCATTGCGAGCATTGATCGCATCCAGATGGACTCCGGCCACCGGCAGACCGGCGACAAGAGACAGATTCTCCTGCAGTTGCCCGAAGTAGGTGGTCAGCAGGATTTTCACCTGGCTCGTGCTGAGAGCCCGATAGGCCGTTTCGAACGCGTTTTTCCAGGCGGATTCCAGTTCGGTCACCAGAATCGCTTCATCCACCTGAACCCATTCGACTCCTTCTGCAGCGATGGCGTCCAGCAACTGCTGATAGACGGTGAGCAACCTGGGAAGCAGGGCCAGTTTGTCGGAATCATCCTTGGCTTTTCCGAGTGCCAGATAGGTCACCGGTCCCACGATGACCGGCTTGACATTCACGTTCAGCGCCTTGGCTTCACGAATCTGCTCGATGAGTCGAGTGGAATCCAGCTGGAATTCCGTGTTCGCCAGAAACTCCGGGACAATGTAGTGATAGTTGGTGTCGAACCACTTGGTCATCTCCCCGGCAGCGACACCTTCTGGGCCACAGCAGGTTTCCGCAGCAGCGGCCGAACGACCACGGGCCACCCGGAAGTAGTTGTCCAAAGCATCCCCTTCAAAGCCCCGGACCCGCTCCGGCAGGTTTCCGAGCGTGAAGCTCATGTCGAGCATCTGGTCGTAGAACGCGAAATCTCCGACGGGAGCCAGATCAAGTGCCGCCTGAGTCTGCCAGTTCTGCTTCCGCAATTCCGCTCCCACCGCTTTCAGGTCAGACAGTGACGTTTGACCTTTCCAGTAGGCTTCCTGGGCAAACTTGAGTTCTCGTTCCGCTCCGATACGGGGGAAACCGAGATTGTGTGATTGAACCATGTCTTGACCTGCGTTGAGTTCAGTAGAGAGGAATGTTGACCTGTCGGGATGAACTCTACATCTTTCAATACATGATGAAAAATGATATTTTCTAACATGTTCATAACTTTCACTCATGTATTTTGAGGCTGGAAAAATGGCGACGATCGAACGGATTCATCTGGAAATCATTCGCGCACTGGACCGGTTGGGATCGGTGACCGCGGCCGCGGAATCGCTCTACGTGACTCAACCGGCCCTGAGCCATTCCATTCGCAAGCTCGAGGACACACTGGGCCTGAAGATCTGGAACCGGGAAGGCAGAACGCTCCGACTGACCCAAGGGGGCGAACATCTGCTGGCGGTTGCCAATCGAATCCTGCCGCAGCTGGAACGCGCGGAACAACAGCTCCAGCACTTCGCCCAGGGAGAACGTGGGACGCTGCGCATCGGGATGGAATGCCATCCCTGCTACCAGTGGTTACTGAAGATCGCCGCTCCGTTTCTGGAAGCCTGGCCCGATGTCGACCTGGATGTCATTCAGAAATTCCAGTTCGGCGGAATCGAAGCCCTCTATGGGCATGACATTGATATTCTGGTGACTCCGGATCCTCTCAAAAAACAGGGACTCCTCTTCGAACCGGTGTTTGACTACGAGCAGGTGCTGGTCGTCGGGAAAAACCACCCACTCCGCAAGGCGAAGTTTGTCGAGCCGGAACAGCTCGCTGAAGAAACCCTGATCACTTACCCGGTGTCTGTCGATCGCCTCGATGTTTACAGCATGTTTCTGACTCCCGCCGGAGTCATCCCGAAACGCCACAAGCTGATTGAAACAACCGATATCATCCTGCAGATGGTGGCTTGCGGGCGTGGAGTCGGAGCATTGCCGCGCTGGCTCGTGACAGAGCAGCAGAGCCGTTTTGACATTGCCCCGGTGCGTTTAGGAAAGTCAGGTATCGCGAAGCAGATCTATCTTGGTCTGCGGAAAAAAGATCTGGAGATCGACTATGTCAAAGCATTCATCGAAATCGCCCACGCCAGAAAGACTCCTGCCAAATGACTTCGCCCCCATCCCGGACTGTCGTTCACTCTCCAGCGACTGCCGCCGGTGAATCTGTCAGAGGGCAAAACCGCAGGCCGGGAGTTTCGCTGACACCCCAACCGTCTGCACCGATCAGGTGTCTTCCAGCAATGCGGTCACCAGAATCGCATCGAGAACATCCCGTTTCGACCGTTCGCCTGGCCCTGATTTCCAGCGCGGGATGATGCGCAAAATCCTGCCGTTGCTCACCGAATGGTCAGTCAATTTTTGAGAACACCAGATATGATGGTCTCAGGTCACTGACCGTCTGGTACTGACCGTCTGATTCTGCATCAGGAGTTTCAGGACCGCAGGCAGATCATTTCGACAACAGAAGAGATCACGTTCATGCGACTTTCCGTCTTCATCGTGCTCCATTTGCTGTTCATTGGATTTCACTCGAACCGGCTTCTCGCGCAAGAGAACGGTTTGATCGTCAAGCTGCATGAAGGTGTCACCGAAATCCAGCTTCCCGGGCTGACAGGCACACTTTCTGTCTTCGGTCCCGATGCGTTTGCCGTTGCAACGGGTCCCGTTTCAGGGGGCGAAGGGGTTGTGATCGCAGCGGGAACACTTGGGAAAGGCCGAGTCATTTGTGCCGGTCACCCAGGTTTTCTGAACCCGGAAACTTCGAAAAAAGGAGAGACCGGTCGGCTCTTCAGCAACCTGCTGACATGGACGGTTCCCGAAAAATCCAAATCGCGAACACCCGTCCGGCTTGTTCTGCTCGAGAACAAATCCCTGGCGGATGCGTTGGGATCGGCGGGGTTTTCTGCACTCGATGTGAACAGCTCACAACTGCGGGGCGCTCTTTCCAAAGGAGATGTTCTGCTGGCCCGTCCGTCGAAGTTCAAGCAGGGGGATGTTGCGGATGTCATCAAATTCGTCCGCAGCGGAGGGGGACTCATTCTCGCCGACGCAGGTTGGATCTGGTCAGGGTATGAAGCGAAGCCCGGCGAAACCCTGGTCGAGGACTTTCAGGGGAATCAGATTGCTCAACTCGCAGGCATTTCATTCACATCAGTCAATGTCTCCGGGCAGGACCTGATGGTTCCGGTGAAAACCCCAGACCCGGCATTCAGTGCCCCGGCCGCGCTGCGAAAGCTCGTCGCTCAAGTTCAAGGCGCAGGGACGCCGGAAGACCGGGACGTGCCGGCGAAAACACTGGAGCTGGCCATCAGTTCCATTCCAAGTACAGACACGCTGCTCCTGCCTGAGATCCAGAAAGTCGTCGCAGAAAATCCGGCGGCGAATCTGTTTCCGAAAGCGGGCGCCGCCGTGAAACAATCGCAGATTCTGGCAAGATTGAATGTGGCCATCGAAACCAGAAAGGCCATCGCGGCAACTCCTGACGCTCCGCTCGCCTGCCCGATGGCAGTGGAATTTCCCGGCAGTCCGAGCGACGGAGCAACAGCGGTCACAAAGAAACTTTCGATCGATCCGAACACGCCCCGCTGGCACAGCACAGGTTTGTATGCCAAAGCCGGAGATGTCATTGACGTGTCGTTTCCAGCGTTTGCAGTCAATCAGAACCTGAAAGTCCGCATTGGTTGCCACACCGATCAACTCTGGCATTTGAAAGAGTGGAAACGGGCTCCCCAGATTGCCGTCAGCGTTCCGGTGACGACCCAGACGCTGAAAGTGACTTCAGCGTTCGGCGGGTTGATCTACATCGACGTTCCAGACAAGAACCGTCTCAAACCGTTTGAGATCACGATTCGAGGAGGGATTCCCGCCCCCCGTTTCGTGATGGGGGAGACCACTGAGGAAGAATGGAAAACTCAACGGACACTTCCAGGCCCCTGGGCGGAAATCGGATCTGAGAAACTCATCATCACAATCCCGTCAGAATCAATCCGGCAGTACGACGACCCGGCGGCGCTCATGACCTTCTGGGATCAGGTGCTGGATGCCTGTGCCGACCTGGCAACGATTCCTGTCGAACGGGCGTCCCCGGAACGCATTGTGACCGACGTGCAGATCTCGGCCGGGTATCTGCATGCCGGATATCCCATTATGGGCCCGACATCCACCATCAAAGAACTTCTTGATGTTCAGACGCTCCGCTCCAAAGGAAACTGGGGATACTACCACGAGCTTGGCCATAATCATCAAAAGCCGGAGTGGACCTGGGACGGTCTGGGAGAAGTCACCGTCAATCTGTTCACGATGTACGCCCTCGACACGCTCAACCCCGGTGCGAGCCATCACTCCGAAGTTCAGATCGAGCGTCAAAAGAAAATGGTGGTCGAGTTCGAGAAGACCGGCCAGCTCGATGGCCCATTTCCGATGCTGATTCCGTATACCCAATTGCGGATGGAATTCGGCTGGGAACCATTCAAAAAAGTGTTTGCCGAATATCGCGCACTCCCGGAGAACGAACGTCCCAAAACCCTCCAGGAGAAAAAAGATCAGTGGCTGATCCGCTTCTCACGCGCAGCGAACCGCAATCTCGGCCCGTTCTATGAGTACTGGAAGCTTGGAAATTCCGAAGAGGCCCGGCAGGCGGTCAGCAATCTCCCGGCCTGGGACCCGCCCCGATTGACCAGATAAGAGCCGCACCACCAGGTGACGGACCCCGGGGAATTGGTCTGACGAAGAGAGATCTGTCAAACGGCAGATCTCTCTTTTTTATGAAATTGGCAGCCGTGTGCTGACAAAATCACGAATTCACACGGCGAATGACTTTTCTCGGCGAGTTTCGCTCATCCGTTGTAATCCGTACCGGGCGGACACTACGGCCCGCATGTTCCGCGCACGAAGACTGTCCTCTCAGGTTCCGAAACGATCCGTGTGATTTATTTGGAACTGAAGGCGTCACCACCCGATATCTCTTCGCATGAGTCCTGTGGAATCGGGGTCTCACGCAGACAGCAGGACACACGAAGCGCAGGGGAGCGCGGTCAGGGAGCCGGGGCAGGAGGACGGCACCGCAAACAGCAATCTTGAGCACACACGAGGAGAGACAGTTGAGTCATTCTCATCTGGCAATTCGGCATCTCGTCAGAAAGTTGGAAATGTCCGAAACACGCCGTACAACCAGACCAACCCTGCCGGACTGGTTAACGCATTTTATTGATCAGATTTCAGATCGTTTTGAACCCTTCAGCGGCGTCGCCCGAGTCGGTTATGAATGCCAGCATTCAGACTCCGGATGGGAAGTCGCGCTGTTTCTTGGTGAACACGAAGTCGTCGGAGGTCCGGAAGACGGGCAGATGAAACCGGTGAATTTCCGGTTCGACGTCAGCGAAATCCAGAAGAACTTCGATTCGGTGGATGGCATTTTCTGGAACGCGTTTCCGAACAGCCACGTCTGCTACGAATCGATGGCCGACCTGTCCTTTCTCACCATCCAGGGACAACTCCACGGCCACGCGGTTCGCGTTCAATTGCATGCCGGCCCTCCGGACTGCATTGGACCGGCACTCCGGGAGTACCCTGACGGCCGTCTCGAACTCGTCTGATCCGGACACCTGGCGGTCACGTGACCGGTGGACTCTGGCCGTTCGAAGGTTTTCCAGTATACACTCTGCAGCAGACCTGCCCCATTCACGACGGGCTCTCTCCCTGATTGGAATTTTGCAACATGTCCGGTGCTTCCCCTACCGCCTTCCGTCGAGTTGTCCTGAAGCTGAGCGGCGAAAGTTTCTGCCGTGAACGGGAAGGGGGAATCAGCATGGACGAAGTCACCGCGATTTCCCGTCAAATCAAAGAAGTCGTCGAAACCGGAGTGCAGCTGGCCATCGTCGTCGGTGGCGGAAACATTCTCCGGGGAAAACAGTTCTCCCAAGTCAGCGCCGCGATTCATGCCTCCACGGCGCACTACATGGGAATGCTCGCGACCGTCATCAACGCACTCGCATTACAGGATGCGCTGGAGAACGTCGGTGTCGCCACCCGGGTGCAGTCTGCCATTCGGATGGAAGGGGTTGCGGAACCGTTCATTCGTCGTCGTTGCATTCGCCATCTCGAGAAGAAGCGCGTTGTGATTCTCGCAGCTGGAACCGGAAGTCCGTTCGTCACCACCGATACCGCCGCCGCGTTGCGAGCCCGGGAAATCGGTGCGGATATTCTGATGAAGGCCACGAAGGTCGACGGCGTCTATTCGGAAGACCCTGCGAAAAATCCGCATGCCGTCCGTTATTCGACGATCACCTTCCAGGACACGCTGAAGCAGAACCTGCAGGTCATGGACGCCACGGCCATCCATCACTGCATGGAACACAACATCCCGATTCTCGTTTTCGATTTCGCCCGTGGTGACAACATTCTTCGGGCAGTCAAAGGGGAACGCATCGGAACCATCGTCCACAATGCCGGCTCTCCGGTTTAGACCAGTTTCTGTCCTTCCCTTTTCTGTCCTTCCCTGTTTGTTCCAATGAGGGTGAAGGGGCAGGGGTCAGGATTCAGGGATCAGGAAAGACTGGGAAGTCCTGAGTTTGGTTGATCATGTCCCCGCCTGTGTTGTTTTGGACAGGCGCGCGTTTCGATGGAGGAAACGCGGCACTCCGCGTGGCCGGGACGGGAGTTCATTTCGCAAGCCGATTGCTGTCACGGCAATGCGAGCGGAGGAAGTCTCACGACATCTCTTCTTGTCGTACGCGAGTGCCCCTGACAACATCATCCCTGATTGGGATCATCTCTGATTGGGTGGTCTCGCTCACCAGCACTCCTGCCGGAACCACGTGATCCGCGCGGCAACAGGAACATCCAGTCCGTTCACACACGGGCTCACAGATGCCGCCTGCGAATGACGGTCGTCGCGCCGCGGGGTGGCGTCCAGAACGCCAGGCAGTTGTTCATCTGTTCCCTGATCTGCCAGACCGGCCGTGCCGCTGTCATCCGGATGAAACCGCGCCGCGGGCCTTTCTCTTCACGTCCATAAGTGACATTCCAGAAACATCTTGTAAAAATTTCAGTGTTTCCAAAGACAGTACCGATCAAAAATATCTGATTTTTCTGGTACTAAACTCCGCTTTCAGAGCGCCATATCTCATCAGGTGAGGAAACGTGACGACTTCAACCGGCTCAAGGAAACGCAGCGAAACGTGAAGAGCTTGCCAGTGAACGACGCCCTGATCGAGGAACCGGCGACTGATCGTTCAGGTCAGTACGAACGGTTTCTGAGTGCGTTCACCGCCGACCAGTTCCGCATCCTGGCCTACATCGGCTGTCTGATTCCGGACAGGTCCGATGCACACGATGTCTATCAGGAAACCGCGCTGGTTCTCTGGAAACGCTTTTCGACATTTGACCCGGACCAGGAGTTTCTTCCCTGGGCACTGGGAGTTGCCCGACATCAGGTGTTACGTCACTGGCGCGAACGAAGCCGCGATCGTCATGTCTTCAATGAAACACTGCTGACAGACCTGGCAGACAACGCTCTCGAACTGACAGAAGAACTGGACGCCCGGCAGGCTGCACTACGGGAATGCCTCGCTCAACTGACGCCACGTCAGCGGGAACTCGTCAGTCGATTTTACGGGAACGGATGGTCGGCCCAGCAGGTCGCTGATCAATGGAAGCGTTCCGTTCACGCTGTTTACAAGACATTAAAGGTCTTGCGTCAGTCGCTGCAGAAATGCGTTGAGCAGAAACTGGTGGAGCAGCAGACATGACACAGCCGACAAACGACATTCACAGCCAGCTCACCAAACTGACCGCGAAACTGCTCGACGGCAGTGCGTCGAAAGAAGAGCTTCGCACACTGGAAGAACTGCTTTCCGGTTCCGCGGATGCCCGGCGGAGTTATCTCAGGCAGACACTGCTCCATGCGCAACTCGGGCTGATTGCGAAAGAAACCTGGCGGCCAGACGAATCGATTCACCCGGCGGGCGACACGTCGATCCTCTTCAGTCAGTTGACCGCTTCAGAACGTCCAGCGCGCCGATGGACCAAAAGGATCATCTCTCCACTCGCCACTGGCGCTGTTGCGGCAGTTCTCTGTCTGGCTGTGTTCGCCGTCTGGCCAGTCCGACAACCACCTCAAATGGACGTCGTTGACGTTGAGCCAGTGCTGCCGATGATTGGCTATTACGACCAGTCGGAGTTGCCGAAAACTCCCGTGGCCGTCCTTCAGGAGGATTCGCCGATGCCGTCTGATCCGGGCGAACGGACCCTCTCTTCCTCCATGACGCTGCAACTCAACAACGGTGTCGCACACATCGAATCCCTGCAGGGGGCCAGTATTGAACTGCGGGGCCCCGTCCTGTTCGGCCTGGCGTCTTCTGATAACGGTGTCCTGTATGGCGGTTCGGTCAGAACACGTCTGAACGGAACCGGTTCCAGCTACTCGGTCGAAGCATCGAATCTGAAAGTGGTCGATCTCGGAACGGAATACGAGGTGACGGCCGTTGACGACGACCTTGTGGCGGTCGAAGTGATCGACGGCGAAGTCGAGATTCAGGCGCGACACCGACTGCCGCTGTATTACTGGAATTTCGAATCCCCGACGACAGATCAACCGGACATCGTCACGGGAACAGTCGGCACTCTGGGGCCGGCCGCGAAGATCGTGCCGGGGATCATCGGTCAGGGGGCCGTTGAATTCAACAACACGAAGCAGTCTTTTGTCGCGATTCAGGGAGGGACCGGAGAATCGGTCGGGACTGGGCGATTCGCCTGTGCCAGTGGAGTCACGGTGGAAGCCCTGTTCATCTCCAACTGGACGGCAGAAGAGCTGGACTACGACGAAATTTTCCGGAAGGAAGATGGTGTCTGCCGGATCATTCTGAGTTTTCAAAACGACGCGGACCGGAATGACTTCTCGATTCCTCTCCTGACAAGGGGCCCGAGTCTGTCGTTTGGATTGCACCTTGAAGGCAGTGGATACTCCGAGCTGGAAATTCCGCTGGATGGACAGAACGGCCATCCGACGCTGACGGAAGTGACCGACGGCCGGCCGCACCATATCGTCGCCACGTACGACAGTTTCTCCGGCAGAAAAGCCGTTTATCTGGACGGAAAACTGCAGGTGGAACATCGCTTTGCCAAGGGGAGCATGATTCGCTCCGGCGGACCGGCAACGGCCTTCATCGGAAATCACGCCTACCATGAGCCGTTTCGTGGAGTCATCGATGAAGTGGCCTACTACGACTTCGCACTCACCGCTGCAGAAGTTCGCTCACACTACGAGGAAGTTCTGGCCGGCAATAACTACTTCCGGATGTCTGAAGAAGAACTGAAACGCCCGCAATGGGAGATTGTCACCCGTCTGAAGCAGGGTGGCCGTCAATTGTTCAATCGTCACACCGCGCTGCCGGTTGTCGTGGGCCAGTCTGAACCGGAAGACGCTCGTCTCCTGGTCGAACGATCGCAGAACACCATTCCATCGCACATTTCTCGTTTGACGAGTCCGATCTCTCGTTCCGGTTCTCTGAACGATGGCTTTCTTCTTAAGGATTTTTCTCATGTGTCAACCTTCGCGACGATGCCAGGTCCTCAAATCCGCTCAACGTGGAGCGGGTTTCACCTTGATTGAACTGCTGGTGGTCATCGCCATCATCGCCATCCTGGTTTCGCTGTTACTTCCAGCAGTTCAACAGGCGCGGGAAGCGGCCAGGCGGTCTCAATGCAAGAATCATCTGAAACAATGGGGACTGGCGCTGCACAACTACCATGACACCATGGGAGTTCTTCCCTTTGCGGCCACGTCCAACAAACGTCGGACGTGGGTCCCCTCCCTGTGGCCGTACATTGACCAGACCGCGCTGTACAACAAGTGGGACTTTTCGAATCATTTCCACAACGGACCGAACACCGTCCAGAATTCGAAAGACAGCCCGATCGCGACGCCGGTTCCCGTCTACTATTGCCCATCCGGTTCCGGAGCACGGTTCTGGACCGCAGATGTCTACCACCGTGTGCGTCTGAACTATTCCCTGAACTTTGGAAACGGATCTCAAACCACGGCACAGGCCACCACCATGGCCCCGTTCGGCTTTCATGAATCGAATGCCGCACGACCTGTCTCCTCCCGCCTGTCGGCGTTCACCGATGGCACCAGCAATACCATGTTGATGTCCGAGTTCATAACACCGGCGTCTGACAGTGAAGATGACGCCCGCGGCGACGTCATGAATGACGATCTGAATTTTCTGTCCTTCTGTTACACCACGAAAAACACCCCCAACTCCCCGGCGGCCGATCATGTGTCCCGCTGCCCGGGAACGTCCGGAAACATTCCCAACGCCCCTTGTGCAAACATTGCGACGCGGGGTTCCGCGGCCCGCAGCCTGCACACTGGTGGAGTTCATGTGTTGCTGGCAGATGGAGCAATCCGGTTCACCAGTAACAACATTGCACTGGCGACCTGGCAGGCATTGGGAACGATGTCAGCAGGGGATCTGACTGGAGAATTCTAGTGGTGTGACCACTCTGTCCTGACAGATTCCCGAACAGGGCCCGCAGGCTCGTTGGCCTGCTCAAACCCTGTTCTGTCACCTGTCATGTCAGGTTTAGAGACCAGACTGGTCGAGAGCCGTTTGCTCGACCATCTCCCTGCAGAGTGCGTCTTTTGACTGGCGAATCGCCACTGGCGATGCCCCGTGACAGGGTCAGCCATGGTCCGTTGTCCGCGCCGATCGAAATCGGCCGGCGATGCTGAAGAGATGTTTCAATGCACGTTGATCGATGCCGGGGAGACGATGCGCGCGGTGTCGTGCCCCACGAGGACTCACTGAATCATTGTCAATTTTGTGGAATTTCATCTTGAGCGAGGGAGCAATGAAGCGAGGATTCAGATTGGACGTCTGCCTGCAGGCGGCCCGCCGACGGTTCGCCTGGCCTGTCGTGTCGAGGAATCGGCTGACTGTCATGATCATGCTTGCGGCCTTGAGCAGCGGGTGTGGAAGTGGTTCAAAAGATCCACCCCTCTTTTCTGTCTCAGGAAAGGTGACCCTGAACGGCGCCCCGGTGGAGTCAGGGACGATTCAGTTTATTCCTTCCGACCTGAAAGGGAGCACCTCCGGCACGGCAATTCGTGATGGTCTTTACACGACTTCGCTTCCGAAAGGGTTGATGAAAGTCGAAATTCGCTCCTCAAAAATCGTGGGCACGCGCAAGGTGTATCAGACACCGGACAGCCCGACCGAAGACATTGTCGAAGAGCAGATCCCGGAGAAGTACAACCAGCAGACGACTCTGGAACTGATGGTCGACGCGAATTCAAAAGACTGCAATTTTGCTCTATGAACATGCTCACACGACTGACTCTGGCACTCCTGTTTCTCGCTCCGGCAACGGCTTCGGCGGAGGATCGGTTCGAGAAGACCATTCGACCGTTGCTGCAGAACAAATGTCTGGGATGCCACAACGCCCAGGACCTGAAAGGGGGCTTGTCTCTGGAGTCGGCCACGTCGTTGCGGCGGGGAGGAGCAAGCGGTGAGGTGATCACCGCAGGGGATCCGGATGCCAGTTATCTCCTGGACCTGATCACTCCACATGCAGGGAAAGCGGAGATGCCCAAGGGAGCCGCTCCGCTGACTGCTGTCGAAATCGAGCAGTTGCGGACGTGGATCGAGGAGGGAGCCGTCTGGCCGGAATCCGTCGTGCTGGAAGCGGAACAATGGTGGTCGTTTCGCCCGCTGGTGAATGTCGATCTTCCATCCGTGTCACCTGTGCAGCGAATGGACGGCACTCCGTTCGAGCTGCGCACACCGATTGATGCGTTCATCACGGAACAACTGGCGAAGCAGAATCTCATCCCGTCTCCTGAAGCGGATCGCAGAACCCTGATTCGCCGATTGTCCTTCGATCTTCTCGGATTGCCTCCCACTCCGGAACAGATCCGGGCGTTCGAGACTGACGCCGATCCGCAGGCTTACGAAAAGCTGGTGGAGGATCTTCTGCAGCGTCCACAATACGGGGAACGCTGGGGACGTCACTGGCTCGATATTGTGAAGTATGCGGACACACACGGTTATGATAAGGATCAGCTGCGTCAGAATGCCTGGCCGTATCGGGATTATGTCATCCGCAGTTTCAATGAAGACAAACCCTACGCGCGGTTTCTCGAAGAACAGATTGCCGGTGATGTCCTGTATCCCGGAACGGCTGACGGAATCCTGGGCCTGGGATTCATCGCGGCCGGACCGTGGGATCTGATCGGGCATATCGAAGTTTCAGAATCGAAGATTGACGGAAAAATCGCCCGGAATCTGGATCGGGATGACATGGTCTGTTCCGTCATGAACACGTTCAACAGTGTGACGATTCAGTGCGCACGCTGTCATGACCATAAGTTCGATCCTTACACACAGGCCCATTATTACGGACTGCAGGCGGTCTTTGCGGCGGTCGATCGGGCGGAACGTGTCTACGGTCTGGATCCTGAAACGGAACAAAAACGATTCCGACTCAATCAGGAGCGCCGGCAGATCGCGCAGGAACTCACCCGGATCGACAATGAGATGAATCGTGAAGGGGGGAAGCGGCTCGCCGAACTGAAGAAACGGATTCAGGAACTGACACCGCAGGTTCGAACGGAAACATCTGATCCGCAATTCGGATATCACAGTGCCATTTCGAATCGTGATCAGGACACGAAATGGGTACAGGTGGATCTGGGAGCCCCGTCCGATCTTTCACAGATCGTGCTGCACCCGTGCCATGATGATTATGCCGGGATCGGCAGCGGTTTCGGGTTTCCGGTCCGGTTCCGGATTCAGGCTGTCGCGGACATCGCCGATTTTGACAAAACTCCCTCGGCAGGCATGCTGGTGGACCGCACCCGCAGCAATGTCGCCAACCCGGGAATCGAACCGGTCGTCTTCTCTGTTGCCGCGAAGAACGTGCGGTTTGTCCGCATCACGGCAACACAACTCGCTCTGCGGTCCGACGACTTCATCTTTGCATTGGGAGAACTGGAAATTTTCAGCCGGTCCGGACAGAACCTCGCCCTGAATGCTCCGGTTTCCGCACTGGACTCCATCGAGTTTCCCGTCCGCTGGGCCCGGCAGAATCTGACAGACGGCATCTGGCCGAAGTCAGGTGATCCCGCCATGCGTGCGGAGTACATGGCCGCCGTCGCAGAACGGCAGAGCCTCATGGATCAATTGCTGACTCCCGAGCGGTCCGATGCCATGGAGGAATTGCAGAGCCGCAAGAAGTCCATTGAACAGAAACTGGCCGCCACTCCGAACGGACAGATGGTCTACGCCGCAGCAACTCATTTTCCGCAAGCCGGCAACTTCCAGGCGACTCTGGGAACCCCCCGTCCGATTCATATTCTGCATCGGGGCGATGTGCAGTCACCACGTGAGCTTGCTGTTCCCGGGACCATTCCACTGATCCCCGGACAACCGGCTACGTTCGCTCTCCCGGAAAATCATTCGGAAGGTGATCGCCGGGCACAGCTCGCCCGATGGATCAGTTCCCCGGAAAATCCACTGACATGGCGGTCGATCGTCAATCGCGTCTGGCAATATCACTTTGGTGCCGGTCTGGTCGCGTCCCCCAATGACTTCGGAAGAATGGGAGAGAAACCGACGCACCCGGAACTTCTGGAATGGCTGGCAGTACGCTTCCGGGATGAAGGACAAACCCTGAAGCCACTCCATCGAATGATCGTCACCAGCTCGGTGTATCGGCAAACCGCGAGTCATCACGAAGAGAACGCGCAAATTGATGCGTCGAACCAGTTCCTCTGGCGCTGGAACCGCCGTCGCATGGACGCCGAAGAAATTCGTGACGCGATTCTTTCTGTCAGTGGCCAGCTGAACAGCACGATGGGAGGGCCGGGATATTATCTCTTCGTCCTGGAGAAAACCGCACATTCGCCACATTACGAATACCAGCTGTTTGACCCGGCCGCACCGGAATCGCACCGTCGATCCGTCTATCGTTTCATCGTCCGGTCTCAGCCCGATCCGTTCCTGACAACTCTCGATTGCGCCGACAGTTCCCAGAGTGTCCCGCAACGCAACGAAACGGTCACGGCACTGCAGGCACTGGCATTATTCAACAACCGGTTCAATCTGGAGATGTCTCAACGGTTCGCGGACAGACTGACCCGCGAATCCCGAGACCTTTCCGATCGGGTTTCGACGGCCTTTGAACTTGTCACCGGACGACAGCCAGACTCCGGTGAAGTCCGGGATCTGACCGTCTATGCCGAACAGTTTGGACTGGCCAACTTATGCCGTGTTCTGTTCAACCTGAATGAGTTCATTTACATCGAGTGAAACACGTTGAACTCACCCGGTATTTGCGAACACCATTCTCACCCCGTTTCAGTATTGAGCGACATGATGGATTCTCTGACACGGCGACAGTTTCTCTTTCAGGGAGGATGTGGCTTCGGCGGCATCGCGCTGGCGGCGATGCTGGCCCGGGAACAGTCCACTCAGGGAGCGACTCCGGGAATTCTGCCGGCACTGCATTCCCCACCACGTGCGAAACGTGTCATCCAGCTCTTCATGGCCGGTGCCGCAAGTCACATTGATCTCTGGGACCACAAGCCGGCTCTTGTGAAACACCATGGAGAGAATGCCGATTTCGGCGAGCCGGTCGAGGCGTTCCAGAATGGCCTGGGACCATGGATGAAGTCCCCGTTCGAATTTCGTCCCTACGGACAGTCAGGCAAGATGCTGAGTGATGCCGTGGCGCCGCTGGGTGCCTGTGTCGACGACATGGCGTTTGTCCACAACATGGTGGGAAAGACCGGCGTTCACAGCACCGCGACCTATCTGCAATCGACCGGCTTCCAGTTACCGGGATTTCCCGGCATGGGAGCCTGGGTCAGCTACGGTCTGGGGGCGATGAACGACAATCTTCCGACGTTCGTCGTGCTTCCGGATCACCGTGGTTTCGCCAGCAATGGTCCCAAAAACTGGGCGTCCGGTTTTCTGCCCGCCAGCACCCAGGGAACGATCATCTTCCCGCAGCGGGAGAGTCCGATTGATGATCTCTATGCTCGCGCCGAATTTGTTTCGGCGGACGGCGATCAGGCCGGGTTGTCACTGCTTCAGCGTTTCAATCGGGGACATGAGTCACGTTCTCCAGGAGACTCGCGACTCGATGCCCGAATCCGTTCTTACGAACTCGCCGCGCGGATGCAGCTCAGCGCTCCGGAAGCACTCGACCTGTCAAAGGAGCCGGAGCATATTTTGAAGATGTACGGACTCGACCGTCCCGGGGCGACTTATCCAGATCAGATCAACATCCCGGAAGAAGCGGAATACTTCGGGCGGAAATGTCTGATTGCCCGTCGTCTGATCGAACGGGGGGTCCGCTTTGTGCAGATCTGGTCCGGAAATGATAACGGTTTTCCTCGCAGAAACTGGGACAGTCACGAAGACCTGAAGCGGGATCACGAGCCGCTGGCCATGGGGATGGCGATCGGCACGGCGGCACTGATTCAGGATCTCAAACAGCGCGGTTTACTGGACGACACCCTGATCCTCTGGACGACGGAATTCGGGAGAATGCCCTCCTCCCAGGGAGGTGCCGGACGGGATCATAACCCGTTCGTCTTTACGAACTGGATGTGCGGCGGAGGAGTGCAGGGGGGAGTCAGCTACGGACCGTCCGACGAATGGGGCTATAAGCCGCTGGATCGTTCAAACCCCACGGAAGTCTATGACATTCACGCCACCATTCTGCACCTGCTGGGGATCGACCATACACGACTGACGTTCCGCAGCAACGGAATTGATCGCCGGCTGACCGACGTGCATGGGCGGATCCTGAAGGATCTGATTTCCTGAGCGATGTGTGAACGTCACCCGCCGATCTGCCGGATGATTCCGATGTTTCCCTGCTTCACCTGTTTCCACTCACCCCAGTACGGTTTGAGTGCCGGCCGTCATCTGGCGATCCGTTTCCGGTGAACAGAACGCAACCCCGACTTCGTATCCCCCCTGCGGAAATGCGTCCGCTGTCGGAATGTACCAGGCCCCGCCGTCACCATAGGCGGCCGTGGCGACGAACCGGTCTGGATGGGATTGCTGGGCGCGCAGCTGGAATTCGACAAAACATTCCGCCGGCAGATGCAGCAGGGATGTCTGATTCACATGCAGCGCACTCAACACGATCGGAAGACCTGCCTGACAACGACGCAGCCAGGCCAGTTTCATCGCACTGATAATCCGGGTTGAGTTCGGCAACTTTCCATCAGCGATTTGTGCCGTCAACGTCGTCTCATTCAGAGATGCCGAGGGGACCATCGTGAGAGGTTCTGTCTGCCAGCGAACACTGTTGATCGACTGCGTCTGCAAGTTCTGATCACAGGCGAGCATCGCCTGATCAATACGTTCGGTCAGCTGCACCCGTGCTTCAGGGGAACCATTGTTGTACTTGCCGGCGGCCACATTTCCGGAACATCCCGTGAAATAGATTGCCGTGCAGTCCTGTGCTTCCGACTGTCGGCGTTTGCGGGCGAGTCCAACAAAGTCACTCGTCACTCTTCCATCACCGTAGTAGCTCATGGGATGAGTGGCGTAATAATAACAGGCCACCAGTTTCTGCTTCTGGTTGTAGAACGCGAATTCTTTCATCCAGGGATCAATCAGTCCCTCCGGAAGTTCCCAGTGCTGCGGGTTCTTGCTTGAACTGCCACGCCAGGTTTCGAGCTTTCCGCCGGCGTTGAGAATGCGACGATTCCCGGCCACCTTCTCGACTTTCGCCTGACCGGTCGCCACATGCGTGACCGACTGGAGATGCTGAAGTGCCTGTTGAACTGCCGTCCGCCCACGCTCCAGACACGATTCGAAAAACTTCAGATCGACGACGCCGGGCAGATTCGCCTGTTCTGCGACGATCTGCTGAGCATCCAGGCAGACGAAGGGAGCATTGTGCTGATGGACACACTGAACAGCGACACGGTCGGGCGAAGTTCCAGCCGCCGCGGCCAGAGCCGTCCGCCATTCCAGATGAGCCCGATTCAGCAGACCCGTCCAGTCCACGGTGCAGATGACAATCGGTTCCCCGGCACCCGTCAAAACAAATCCGATCGCTTCCAGCGGATCATCAACGGCAACGGCCGGTTTGATCCAGCCGCCGCACAGCGAATGTCCAACAGGGGGCGTGACGTCAAAGCGGAAGGGAGCGATTTTGAGTTCCCCCTGCGGCTCCGCGTTCGCCATGGCCGGAACAAGTAAGGCCGCGATTCCCGCACTCAGTGTCGATTCCAGAAACTGTCGGCGATCCATGATTCGGTTCCTTGTTTGAACGAGATCCTGGGAAAATCTTCATCCTGCCTTGATCAGCCATTCCGGCAACGGCCCGCCGGGGGGCGGCTCGCTACGGCACAGACGAACTTTTCAATGATTTGATAAAGGCGATCAGATCAGACATTTCCTGATGAGAGATTTCCTTTTCAAACCCTTCCGGCATCAGTGACTGCCCGCTGGAGATCAATTCTTCGATTTGTGATCGAAGAATGACTTCATCTTTTGCTTGCGGTCCACGCAGGGTGAGACTGCCTGCGGACTCGGCCGCGATCATGCCGGTATAAATCTGTCCTGACTGAGTGGCGACGGTGAAGACGGTGAAGTTCAACTGCGTCTCCCGGTTGGGGTCCAGAATGGCCACGAGGAGATCGGTCGGGGTTTTATTCTGAACGGACGTCAGGTCGGGCCCGACCTGATACCCTTCGTTCCCCAGTTTATGGCAGGTGAGACACTTCGCCGAAAAGACCGCCCGTCCCCGTTCCGGATTGCCAGGAAGCTCGAGCGCGGGCTGATAGTCGGCAACCACCTGAATCCGGTCACTCTTTCCGGTGTCCCCCAGAAGCTTTTTGGATCGTTCACGAATCGCGGCCTGCGGGTGATTCAACAGCGAAGGAAACTTCAGGCGATCCAGTTCAGATCGCTGAATCTGCCCCTGTTCAAGTGCCTGCAGCAGTGACTCGGTCCAGTCAACCCGTCTCAGAAACAGATCCGTTGCCGCGACGCGCAACCCTGGAGTGAATCCTTTCCACGAACTGACCAGAAGTCCCGCGACCGCCGGGTCCTGAACCCGTTGCAGTCCCTGCAGCACCTCGACCTGAATCTCTGATGTGACCTGCGGTCCCAGCAATGACCCAAGCGTCTCGGCAGCGGTTGTCCACGGGGCGATCGCCAGCAGTTTCAACGCATGACGTCGGGCGGCAATCGGCAAGGCCTCATTCAGTGCGGTCTGCGATGCCTGCTCGAACAGCAGATTCAACTGGGCGAATGTCTCGGAATTCTCAGGAAGCGACTGCATCAATCGGGCCAGACTACTGCCGGAGCGAGTCAATCCCTGATCCAGGTTGATCAGCAGCTCCGAACGGAGGGCCGCCTGCTGATCGAGTCTGGTGACAATTTTCAGCAGCGATTCCGCAGCGGTTCGTTCTGGACGGGCGCCGACCATCTCGGCAATTTTCTTGAGCAGTGCCAGACTGCTTTTCTGTTTGAGGAACTCCGGCTTTGACACCATTCTTTCAATGATGTCTGCGCCACGATCACCGACGGAAAGCAGGAATGCCGTCTGCAGATCACCGTCGAGGTCGGAAAGTTCGGCAGCTGCCAGTAACGCAGTCAGTGCCTCATCCCGCTGCAGACAGCTGATCGCAAGCATGGCCTGCATCCGGACACGATAATCCTGGGACGACAGCAACTGAATGACTCGACTGGACAGTTCCTGATTGTCGCTCAGGAACGGTTCAGAAAGCTCGATCGCGTGGCGCTGAACGCCGGGATGAGAGTCGTTCAGTCCAAGCAGCAGATGCTCCGGCGTGAGCGCTGAGAGCCCGTTCAAAGTGTACAGAGCATGCAGGCGTCCCAGGGGAGAATCGGTGGTCTTCAGCAACGTCTCAACGAGTGGAATCGACTCCGGGAGTTGTCGTTCCCAGAGCAGTCGTTGTGCAGTTTCCCGGTTCCATGAATTCTCGGCGGCGAGATTGTCGACCAGTTTGGGGAGAGGAACTTCTCCCAGTCGCACCACCGGAAACCGGCGCATCTCCGGAGAGACGAGGCGGTAAATCCGGCCTCGATCGTTGCCGCTTTCGAGATCCAGCAAGGCACGGATGTCGTTCGGAATCGAGATCGGATGCTCGATGACTTCACGGTACATATCGAGAATGAACAGCGTGCCGTCCGGAGCATTCACATAATTCACCGGACGGAACCAGGTATCAGTCGACGCAACGAACTCCGTGTTATCATCGGCCCTGACCGCCTCAAACGTCGCTTTGGACGGTGTCAGGATCTTGCGATGAACCAGATTGCTGCCGACATCCCCGACAAAGGCGTTTCCACGAAATTCTTCCGGGTAAGCGGCTCCCCGATAGATGGTGACACCGGCGGCCGAGGTGAAGAATCCTCCCGCGACACGCTCAGTCGCAGGCAGGTTCTGATACTTCGGATCCTCATTCCGGCGTCGCGTGCGGACAATTCTCCAGGGTTCGAGTGGACTGCGGCGGAAGACCGGGGCGGCTCCCCCTTCTTTGGCAATCTGCCGGACGGTCGTCGGGGGAGGGGAGTACGGATTTTTCGCCAGCGACTTCTCACTCCAGGCGACATGCATGATGTGTGAACTGTTACTGCAGAGAAACCGGTTTCCCCAGTCATCCATCGAATGACCGAACTGAATTCCTCCTGTCGCCCGTTCCACCGTTTCGGTTCTTGGATCGAAGTTCCAGTCGCTGCGTCCCAGCGTGAGAATGTTCTCTCCCCGCCGTGAAACAGTTCCACCATTGGAACCGCTGGCCACCCAGATCCGATTGTCGAGCCCCCATTTCAGGTTGTTCGCGATCCCCTGAATGTTGCTGCGTCCCAGATGAGTGAACACTTTCTCCCGAACATCGGCGATCCCGTCTCCATCCGTATCTTTCAGGTAATACACGTCAGGCGGATCGATGACGAAAATTCCACCGGCATAAGGCGCCACCGAGACGGGCCAGTCGAACCGGTCCGCGAAGACCGTGCTGCGATCCATCCGACCGTCTCCGTCCGTGTCTTCCAGCATCCGGATGATGCCGGTTTCGGTCCGCTCTGTTCCCGCCGGAATGATTTTCTCTTTCTCTTTCGAGTACGGGTAGGCATGGAACTCGGCGACAAACATCCGGCCGTTCTCATCGAAACAGGCATCGACCGGATCGCCAACCATCGGCTCCGACGCAACCAGCTCCAGAGAGAAGCCTTTCTCAAGATGAAACGTGTCGAGCGCTTGAGCCGCTTCCACGGGGGGCAGGCGCGTCAGTTCTTCGGCCAGTGACTTCTCCTGCGCAGATGCCGGGGAAGCACAACAGGCAAACCAGACGAACATTCCGACCGGAAGGAAAGAAGGGAAGAGATGTCGGAGGGGATTGAGTAATCGGATCATACGAACCTGTTCCTTGGCGATCATCTGGCGGGCAACGGGTATAGAGTCTCTCATCACTTCAAAACGGAATCGATCAATCGATAGGCCTTCTCGCGCATCGCGGGCGGAAAATCATGACCGCAGTCGGGATGTTCAATCTGGAGATTGTCCGGCGCTCCGGATAACTCAAACACCGGACGGGCGGCCGTTCCGATTCGATCGACACTATCCATACGGAAATTTCCATCAGACGTCGGAGCCACGATCAGCACCGATCGGGGAGCCAGTCCGGCAATCAATTCATGAAAATCAAAAGGAATCTCCTGCAGCCGTCCCCGATACTGACTCAGCCGGGGCATGTAACGAGTTTGCGTCCATCCCTGGCCGGGCTGCCAGACGGCATCATTTCCATGATAGTAATCCACAAACGAATCGAGCCCGCAACTGGTGACAACCGCTTGAATTCGTTCATCGTGAAACGCAGTGAAGACCGAGTTGTGCCCCCCCAGCGAATGCCCGATGGCCGCGTACCGCTTCTTTTGAACGAATGGAAGTTCATCCAGCAGATCCAGTGCCCGTTTGTTGTCCCAGACGGCCTTCAGCGTTCCACTTTTCCACCCGTCTGCCTCGAGGTCCGGCTGATATGATCCGAGAAGTGGATAGCTGGGAGCCATCACGACATAGCCTCGTTCAGCGAGTTCCCGTCCATACCAGAGATTCGGTTGACCGCCTTGCCCGATGACTTCCAATGGTCCCAAATGCGTGGTCTGATGCAGACACAACACAGCCGGCAGCTTCACTCCCGGCTGCTGATGTGCGGATTTGGGAATCAACAACCAGGCCGGAACACGACTTCCCGGCGTCGACTGATAACTGATCTGCTGAGCACGGTACGTTCCTTGATCCAGTTCCGTTTCCACTTTGACGTCCAGGGGAACAGGAGCGTCGAACACCGGAATCGGGCCGAGAATCGCTTCCACCGCATCGGCGATGTTCTTCCGTCGCAGTTGCCAGTCCTCAACAGTCTGAACAGCACGAAGAGCGCCGTCAGACTGCCGGGCGATCAGCAGGTTGTCTCGTGGCAGCAAACGGACAGGCAACATGACCGTCTGATGTTCGAGTGGAGAGTCGCGATCCTGAGCGTTGCACAGGGAGACCATTCCCGTTCCCAGAACGAGCATCCTGATCACGAGCTGAGCACATCCAGCAATTCGGTGCATGAAAGTTCGTCCAGTCTCAGGATTCGTGACAGATCCGGAAGGAACCCGATTCCCTCGAGTCACCCGCACTGTACAGAGCCCGGTTCCGACAGCGAACACAGTCCGGCCAATCACATCGTCAACAGTCAACGGGATAAAATCATGATGCGGCGGGCAGGGGGCTTGAAATGGACGTCAAACGTCCGGGCAGGAGTCCCGGTCAACATGGTCTCAAATCGAGCGGAGTGCATGCAGTGTCGATTCTCAGAAAACTGCTGTCTCGTGATATCAATCATCCTCAGCAAGCGATTCTGAAATCGGGTCGAGGAGCATTCTGTCATTTCAAACAGGGGGGGTCTTGTCCGTGTTGCGCATTTTTTTGGAGAAATTGCGCATGGCGAATTTTTCCGGTGCCGGTCGGTCGTTGCGGTTGAACGCCGGCCGTTTGTCGGTTTGCCCCATCACCAAACCGGTTCCGTTGGAACGACGAAATCGTGAGAGCCGCTCGAATTCGTCATTCGGGACGGATTTCCTGTCATCGATCCCGTATACTGACGATCTGTCCGGTTCGCAATCTCCTGCTCCAAAGTCTCGCGACTGACAAAAGGCATTGCGAGGTCCGGGTGGATTGCCGCCTGAGCGGTTCAGATGACCGTTCACTCCAGTCTGGCCTGAACATTGCCGAAGTCTTGTGAAGTTCCGCACCGGCTTCCGCTTCAGATCGTTTACCAACACGAATCGATATGGATTTCTCAAGCTTTGATCAGGAACGTCGCTACCGGGACCTCTGGCAATCCGTCCGAATCGCCCGTTCCGTGCCGTATACGCTGTTCACGTTTGGCAGTTCCGATCTGCTGTACTACCTGGTCGTGGCCGCCAAGAATCCCAACGATCCGGTTCATGTCTCACGAGGCAAGGTGAGCATCACCCGTCCGCTTCTCGTCACGCCGTACAACGCCCCTCCGGAACTTCGCAACTTCTTCGAGGGGGAAGAGTCTTCCGGCATGATCGACTTCCTGATGGCGCGGACCGCGGCCTTCTCGAACCTGCGACTGGAGAACCAGCAGCAGCGGGAAGAACTGGTGAGCGACAGCGTTGAAGAAGTGGTCGCCCGCCTGAACCGTCAACTGGATGATGACGATGAAGACCGTGTGGCGATCCTGACCGCTCCGCATGCATTCGGACCGCTCGCGATCCTGAAGTACACCGCCGAGCGAATTATTCAAAGCACGCCCGGCAACATCCGGGAACTCCGGGAGCATGGATTCCTCCCGGAGTGAGTCGGGTTCGACTGGCTGCGATGGGACGCCATCCCCTCAACGTATTGATCCGCGAGGAGGAGCGATTTATTTCTGTGCCGCTGACACCAGATCGAAATTAAACTTGCGGTCACGCTCGGTCACTGTCGCGGTCAGGCCGGATTCCTTATTGTCGGAGTAACGACTGGGAATGGCGGAGACTCCCTGAGAAAAGGTTCCATTCGGAAGTTCGGCCCCCGGGACCTCTTTCCAGGATTCAATGCGAACCGTGTATTCGCCTGCCGAAATCCCGTGCAGGTTGGACGATTCATTCAGCTGATACCGCCCGTCAGAGATGCTGCCGGCCCCGACGACGTATCCTTCCTTCCCGATGAAGTTGACCATGCCGTTTTCCAGCGGCTTGCCATCCAGCATGACATAGCCGCTCACCGGCAGACGGTCTTCGTACGATGTACATCCAGCGAATGCCAGTGCGATCGATGTCAGGATGACGCAGACGACTGTTGAGTTCCTCATGTGGGATTCCATTACACTTCAAACGAGAAAAAAACGGCTGAATGGTCAACAATGGTGCAGAACAGACATTGAGAGCACGATCCAACCTGCCAGGACAGAGTGGTCACACCACTGGACCAGTTTGGTCTATCATGTGGCCGCGAAGAACGCCTTTCCCTCAATGAAACATTGAGTTTCCACGAGCCAGTACGTCACAAGAATGACGAAACTGCTCTAGAATTCTCCGACAACAGCACCGTCCATCCGGTCACCCAGATTGCAGTAGGTTTCGTAGTTGACGCTATCAGCGATGAAGCGGACAGCACCGTCGACCATGACGAAGTGTGCTCCACCGGTGTGATAACTGGCGTGACCGCTGGCAGATGCCCAATCAACTGTGTTGTTTTTCACCACCGTCTCGAGATGGGTGCTATTCAGTTTCAGGTGGAACAGGCTCATTGGAACATTGAACGCCCAGACCCCGGAGTAGTTCGAATAGTGCGGCTTTGCTTCGCCCAACAACATGGTATTACTGGTTCCGTCTGTCACATCCCGGACACTCAATCGTGAGACTCCGCGGGCTCCCATGCCCCGGACTGCGTTTCCAAACTTATGCGGCTTAAACCAGCCCCCCATGCCATCCACGGTTTTCGTTCCTTTGGAGCAGAAGGCCTGACTGTTGCAGTCTTTCGCGCCCCCATCATTCGCCATCGGTCCCCCGACGATGCGGTACATCCCTTCCTGCGTGCGGATTCCCGCGGGAACGCTGTCGAACTGTCCCCCCGTCACCGTGACTCCGGTTCGGCCCAACGGATTACTGGGGCAGGTTGCCACGGGAAAGAACAATCCGTTGACGGTGTCCATGTTGCGAGACCCATCGGCATTGGTTCCGGTGCTGAACGCCGTCCGGTCTCCCAGTTTTGTAAACAAGGGAGCCTGATCGATAAACGGCAGCAGGGATTTGAACCAGCAGGATTTTTCGGCATTGCGTAGAACCGTATCTTCCGCCGCGCCTGGGGCACTCTCTGTCAGATCGGAAAACGACGAGGCGAACGGGAAGACCCGGTGCAGATCATGATAGTTGTGGAACGCCAGCCCCAGCTGCTTCAGATTGTTTTTGCACTGTGATCGACGGGCCGCTTCCCGAGCCTGCTGGACCGCAGGCAGCAGCAGTGCGACCAGAATGGCAATGATCGCAATGACCACCAGCAGTTCGATCAATGTAAAACCACGCTGGCGGGATTTCGTTGAACCAATCATCAGGATTTCCTCAAAAAAAAGTGCAGATGGACAAGACGGAAACGTCCTCATGACGTCCATCACTAGAAGGGGTCTGAAACAACAAAGATTCGGGCCTGATCCAGATACTCTGGAGGAGATGTTCCAAAATAGAAGGAGGCGGTTTTGCGATCATCCGAGACATGAATCTCGTCTTCATCCAGTTCCAGTTCACGGAAGCTGTTCGATTCATAGAACGTCTGCGGCTGACCGAACTTTTCATCCGTCGCGGCCAACTGATCAGCAGAGACGACAATCGCTGCGATGCGGCCGAAGAACGTCACGCCCCCCCTGGGAGCGATTTTTCCCGAATCTGAAGGATCAAAGTGAACCAGATAACTGCTGACAATCGATCCGGCGGGAATGCGAACCTGACCGTGCGTCCCTTTGAGATTCAAATCCTCTTCCAGCATGACGTTCTGCTGTTCCGGGATGATCAGAAGATGATTGGGAGTGCGTGTCCGGCCCGCGCGAAATGAGCGGATCGGATGTCCGGCTGTCCGAACGTTGCCGTCAAGGCTGCGAATGCCTCCCCGGTTCTCTTCAACCGCCTGAAACGTTTCCGGCTGAAACGACACTTCTTTCACCGTCTTTTCGCGCTGACTGAGTCGGACGGCGCGGTGTGCGGTGAGTTCCTGATGTGTTGTCGATTGCCCGCGCCAGTCCAGCAGACTCAATTGAGTCCGTCCGCGACGGACGCTGACATCGGTTCCGAGTTCCGTGTCATACTTCACCAGAAACTCGGTTCCCAGGTCGACAATTTTCGCGTCGGACGTGCGGACGGTGAATCCTTCTCCACCAGGAACGATCTTGGCGGTCAACTGTCCTTGCAGCAGTTGAATCAGGTGATTCCCCTGAATTTTCACCTCTGTCGGGCCAATCAGATCGACCAGCACATGCTCAAACTGCAGGCTGACGATTCCTTCCTTGATGGAGATCGTGTCGTTCAGACGAATGACTTTTCCCAGTTCCACGGGAGCCCGATTGGAAACGACATCACTGGACAGCTGCGCGACAATTCCGACCGGTCGCGTCCAGAAATTTGTCAGCGAAAACATGCCCCAGCCGATGAGGCCAATCAGCAGCACCGCCGACGAGGTGTACAGCAGACGATCGCGACGACGGTGCTTCTCGGTTGAAGATTCCCAGTTGTCGGCAAACGTCCTCAGAACACGGGCCACCTGATATTCATCGGTCTGCGGCCCGGTCTGGTTATGAACGTCCGCATGAAAATTGGTTCGCTCGACATAGGTCTGCAGCAGGACCGGATCACCAGCCAGCAAGGCATTCAGACGACTCGTCCCAATCGCATCAATCCGGCCATCGAACATCGCGTCCGTCAGCTGTTGAACTTCAAGAATCAGATCGTGTGAGGACGTCATAGTGCCCGGTGGAATGTCAACAAATGGTGATGTCAGAGGTGACTGAACTTTTCTGATTCGGCTTGACCCGTTCAAGATCCGGTCAAAGATCCAGTGAATCCCCTTCGCCGAGAGACTGGTTAATGCAGTCAACCAGACGCTTCCTTAATCGCTTCAGTTTCGTGTAAACCGTGGCGACTGACAGCCGCTCTGTCCGGGCGTAATCCGCAATACTCGTTTCGCTTCGGTAACACTCTCCCAGAAACCGCTGGTCCTTGACCGGCAGTCGGGAGAGACATTCCGGCAGTCTTTCGCGCCGCAGTTCAAACAGTTCACTCCCGGCCGCCTGAATTCCGGAAATCTTCGCCAGCACGTCATCATCAAGGCCGAATCCCCGCCTGCGCCGCTGGCGTCGGGCATAGGCCTTGGCGACATTGAACGTGACCGTTCGCGCCCAGCGCTGAAAATTGGTTCCCGGTTCGAACTCGTCAAATTTCTTCCACAGAACAATGCACACTTCCTGCGCGACATCCTCGGCGTCGAGACGGTTTCCGACGATCGACAGCGCGCAGCTGTAGATCTCGCGGAATGCTCCGGTGAGCCCCCGCAGAAATTCTGTTTCGCGCGTCGAATCACTCAGTTCCGCCCGAAATTCGTCAATTTGCCGCAAATTCCTGTCAATGATTGTGGCCATCCTTTGACGCCTGTTCTGTCAGTCCGGATCAGGAGACAGTCAGGCCGTTGAGTAATAAATGTCCTGAACCTGCAAACGTGGGACACAAAAAGACCAGAATCTTTTGAAATCCTGACTCCCTGTCCTTCCCGGAAGGTTCTGAAACCACACAATTTCCTCGGAAACCTCAATTATATCGCACAGGAACTATTTGGCAAAATTTCCTCCCCCCCCCTGTGATCCGGACGGAGCCATCGGCATCGGAGACGCCCCTTCGATGATTCTTCTGGTTTTGAAGAAATTCTCAAAAATTTCACAATCCCGTCATTTTCTCCGGCGGTTTCATTCAGGGAGTCTCAACCATCACTCTGGAGGGATGCAGAGCTCTGCATCCGGGAGAGCAACAGGTCATGTCGATCGATTCACAGCAAATCCGAGCCGCCAGAACAGGAGATCCGGCGCTCATCGAAGGACTGCTGGAGCCCTACAGGAAGTACCTGAAGTTGCTTGCCCGCATGCAGATCGGACCGAAGCTCCAGGTCAAGGCCGACGAATCGGACGTCGTTCAGGAAACCTTTCTCGAAGCGCACTGCGGCTTTCCCAACTTTCGGGGTGAGTCGGAAGCCGAGCTGGTCGAATGGCTGCGGTCGATTCTGGCGATGCGTCTCGCCGAGCTGTTCCGACGGTATCTCGGCACCCAGCAGCGGGACATCCGGCTGGAACAGCAGATCGAACAGGATCTCGGGCGGTCGACCATCATCCTGAGATCAGGAGTGATCACCGGACTCGCATCGCCGGAATCCTCTCCCAGTCAACGGGCGATTCGGCACGAAGAAGGGGTGCATCTGGCCGAGGCACTGGCAGATCTGCCGGAAGAGTATCGCGAAGTCATCGTCTTGAGAAATCTGGAAGCGTTGCCGTTCAAACAGGTGGCCCAGCGGATGGGGAAGTCGGAAGACAGCGTCGAAAAGCTCTGGCTCAGAGGACTCGCGCGTCTTCGCCAGCGAATGGGAGAACGTCGTTGAACGAATCGATGAAGCCCTCCACGGAGAATGATCCCCGCGTCTTCGAGGCCGTGCAGCGCTATCTTCAACAGATCGAATCCGGTCGTCCCCCCAATCGGGCCGAACTCGTGATTCTGTACCCGGATCTGATGGAAACTCTGGAACCGTATCTCGACGCCATCGAGATGTTGCAGACCGCCGCTCCGCAGTTACGGGAGCCCTCTGCTTCCGGCAGCAGAAAAGGGGAAGCGATCCCGGAGGGGTTTTCCGCAGAACCGCTGGGGGACTTCCAGCTGGTCCGGGAAATTGGACGGGGCGGGATGGGAGTCGTTTACGAAGCGATTCAGTTGTCACTGGGACGAAAAGTCGCAATCAAGGTCTTGCCGTTTGCCGCGGCACTCGATGCCCGTCAGCTTCAACGGTTCCGGAATGAAGCACAGGCTGCCGCGGCGCTGCATCATCCACATATCGTTCCCGTTTACGGAGTGGGATGCGAACGTGGCGTGCATTTCTATGTGATGCAGCTGATCGAAGGTCAGAATCTGGCGACACTGATCTCGGAGCAGCGGCAGGAGCCGGGAAAATTCCCGCAGACGATCATCGATTCACTGAGTCACTCTCACTCACTCGAACAAAGTCCTCCGGCCAGGCGCGAGACTCCACGCGAGGCACATCACGAAACCAGGCGGATTCTGGGTGGAGAGCCGACCAGTCGGCGCGGGAGCACTTCCAGCAGCTACGCACGGACTGTCGCGGAGATCGTCGCTCAAGCCGCCGACGCACTGGACTATGCCCACTCACTCGGAGTGGTTCACCGGGATGTCAAGCCGGCGAATATCATCGTCGATCAATCCGGCGTCGCCTGGGTGGCCGACTTCGGGCTGGCGCAGGTGCAGTCCGATCACGTGTTGACGCAGGCGGGGGATCTGCTGGGAACTCTGCGTTACATGAGTCCCGAACAGGCCAGCGGGCAGATGACGCACGTCGACCAGCGCAGCGACGTCTATTCCCTGGGAGCGACACTTTATGAACTGCTGACCTTGCAGCCGTTGTTCGCAGCGGATCATCGCCAGGCGTTGTTACGTCAGATTCTGGACGAGAAGCCCCCCGCGCTGAAATCCGCATTTCGATCATTGCCTCGCGAGCTGGAAACCATCACCCGCAAGGCGCTGGAAAAAGTTCCGGACGAACGCTATGCCTCGGCCGGAGCAATGCGGGATGATCTGCGACGATTTCTCAATGATCTCCCGATTCTGGCCCGGCCTCCTTCCTTGCCGGAGCGACTGACAAAGTGGTCACGCCGTCACCGGGGAGTGGTGCTCTCCGGCGTTGCGGCTCTGGTTCTGACGGTGGCCGGGTTGTCGGTCGCCACCTGGATGACGGCCTCGGCCTATGACCGTGAACGGGCAAAAGCACAGGAAGCCGCACAGCAGTACGAGCGGGCAGAGCAGAACTTCCGTCAGGCCCGCGCCGCAGTCGATGAGTTCACCCGGATCAGCGAATCGACACTGGGAGACCATCCGGTTCTGGAATCCGCACGAATTCGTCTGCTCGAAGCGGCCCTGACCTATTACCAGAACTTTGTCAATCAGCATCGGGACAATGTGTCGCTGCATGCCGAACTGGAAGCGACGGTTTCCAAAGTCGAGCATATTCTGAATGAACTGAACACCCTGGCCGGAGCCGGACGTTACATCCTGCTGCAGGACCCGCTCGTCCGGCAGGAACTGGCACTGACTGCCGACCAGATTTCCCAAATCGAAACATTTGATGAGCTCTGGCGCGACACGTTTCGGGAAACCGGACATCTGAGCCGAACAGAGCGTGAACAGCGACGGATCGATCTGGCCAGACGGCAGGACACGGCCGTTCAACATCTGCTGACAGAGCCGCAGCGAACCCGGTTTCAACAGATCGTCTGGCAGACCAGTGGAGTCAATGCCCTCGATGATTCCTCTCTGGCGACGGCGCTCTCTCTGACCGCAAATCAACGTGCCGACATTCGCCAGCTGCTGGCTGATTATGCCGCACCGCGAAACGGTCCTCCACAACGCTTTCGTCCGCCACACGACATGGGGCCAGGTCCTCCATTCCATGAAATGCCTCCGGAACCTCCTCCCGGTCCCCGGCCTCCGCGCGGCGATGAAGACAACTGGAAAAGAAATGACGATCTGATTCGCGGCGAGTTGAGTCGCGTGCTGACTGCTGATCAGCAACAGCAATGGAAACAGATTCTTGGAAAACCGTTTACCAAACCCTTGACCCGTCGGCCGCCCCCCTGGGGATCGTTCCGAAACGGCCCGGATGAGAAGGATTTTCGCTGATGAGAATCGACACCAAACTTGGCATTGTCTGTCAGATCTTACTGATTGCCGTCGTCGCTTACGGTGGGTATCAGGTGGCCTTTTCTCCGGATGACCTGGCGAGCGGTCTGTATGCACAGGACGGTCCGCCGGGCCGTGGGCCGGATCAGGGTCCGCGTGGAGGTGACTTCGGTCCGGAAGGAAATCGACGAGGCGGACCGGGAGGGCCAGGGGGCTTCGGGCCGCGTGAAGATCTGAAACTCGTCAAACAATTCGACCAGGATGGAGACGGCGTCCTGAACCGGGAAGAGCGCCAGACGGCTCGGAAGTTTCTGGCAGAACAAGGCCCGATCGGACGAGGCGGACCCGGTGGACGTCCAGGCGGATTTGGCGGCCCGGATGGCGAACCTGGACCGTTTGGCCGTGGGCCCGGTGGTGGACGGGGTCCCGGAGGGTTCGGTGGACCTCCAGGAGGAGAACGGATCCCCGGCAAACCGGGTCCGAAAGTCCGGCCGGAAGATGTCACCGTTCACCACACGGAATCTCTCTACGATCCCAAAATCGTACGGACCTTGTTCCTCACGTTCGAGCATCCGGACTGGGAAGAGGAGCTCGCCGCGTTCAAACCGACGGACGTCGAAATCCCGGCAACATTGCAGGTGGACGGGAAAATCTACCCGAACGTCGGAGTCAGTTTTCGTGGGATGTCTTCGTTCATGATGATTCCCGCCGGTTCCAAGCGATCTCTCAAGCTCTCACTCGATTTCCAGTCAAACGACCAGAAGCTGCTCGGGTACAAAACCCTGAATCTGCTGAACAGCAATGGAGACCCCTCCATGATGAACGCGGTTCTCTACTCACAACTGGTACGGGAACAGATTCCCGCACCGAAGGCCAACTTCGTGAAGGTCGTGATCAATGGAGAGAGCTGGGGAATCTACACCAACGTGCAGCAGTTCAACAAAGAGTTCGTCAAAGAGAACTATGGAGAAACCAACGGCACGCGCTGGAAAGTCTCCGGCAATCCGGGTGCCGACGCCGGGTTGAGAGATCTTGGTGATGACGTCGCCGAATACCGGAAAAAGTATGAAATCAAATCGAAGGAGACTCCGGAAGCCTGGCATGCGCTGATCAACCTGTGCCGTGTGCTGGACGAAACACCGGCCGATCAACTGGAAGAGCGGATCACCCCGATTCTCGACGTGGAGGAAACACTCTGGTTTCTGGCATATGACCTGGCCCTGGTAAATGAAGATGGCTACTGGATTCGGTCCAGCGACTACAACCTGTATCTGGATTCGAAGGGAACGTTTCACGTCATTCCTCATGACATGAATGAAACTTTCCACGCGTCCACCGGGAACGGTGGCCCGGGAGGCCCCGGTGGACCAATGGGACCAGACGGCCGGGGACCGATGGGACCGGGTGGGCCGCGACCCGGTCTGAATCCGCCACCAGGACCAGACGGGGGGCCGCGACCAGAACGTGGACGTGCAGAGCGCGGCCGCGCAGAGCGTGGACAACCGGGACCGGAAGCAGGACCAATGGACCCCCCGTTCGGTGAAGGGGGCCCGTTCGGTGAAGGGGGCCCGTTCGGTGAAGGGGGCCCGTTCGGTGGCGGAGGTCGGGGAGGCATGATGCGTCCCAGTGTGACCGTTGATCCGCTGGTTGCCATCAATTCTCCCCGGATGCCGTTGCACAGCAAACTGCTCGCGGTGCCGAAGTACCGGGAGATCTACCTGTCACATGTCCGCGAAATCGCAGACAAGCAACTGGACTGGAAGAATCTCGGGCCCATCGTCGCGGAGTATCGGAAGCTGATCCAGGACGAAGTGAAAGCCGATACCCGCAAACTGATGAGCGATGAGGCGTTCGTGCGTGCGACTGCCGACAAACCGTCAGGCACGGCGGGGTCTCGTACTCTGCCACTCCGCACGTTTGCCGATCAACGACGGGCATTCCTGTTGAAGGCCACGGCCAAGTAACTGTTCCAGGTGTCTCACACTCCGAACTGCCGGTTTCTTTTTCGTGCCTGACGAAGGTCTTCCCGTGAACGATTCTCTGCATCCTGCACCGCTGCTGTCTCCCTCATTAACGGCCCGGTCCGACGGCAGTACGGCATATGAAGTGAAATTCCTGATCGATCACTCCCTGACCCCGGCGGTTGAAAGCTGGGCTGTTCAACATCTGCATCGCGATCCTCACGGCGATCCAGACCGGGGAGGGAGTTATCAGATCACCAGTCTTTATACTGATACGCCATCGTTCGATGTCTATCATCGGACCCCCAGGTTTCGGCGGCGGAAGTACCGCCTGCGCCGTTACGGAGCGGAAGAGATCGTGCATCTGGAACGCAAGGTCCGACGGGGAGAACGTGTCACGAAACGGAGAACATCCGTTGCGGAATCCGAACTGTCTCTGCTTGGAGAAGCTCTCACCCTGCCAGACTGGGAGGGATACTGGTTCCACAAAAGTCTGCTCGAGAAGTCACTCGTTCCCACCTGTCTGATCACCTACCAGCGAACCGCGTTTCTCTCTCAGGGAACCGCAGGACCGTTAAGGCTGACGCTGGATCATCACGTGCAGGGACAACTGGCAACAGAATGGTCTCTGTACGGGACTGGTCCCGGATTGCCGTTGCTGCCGGACCAGGTGGTTCTGGAACTGAAGTTTCGAGACGCCATGCCCCCCCTGTTCAAACAACTTGTCGCCGACCTGCAACTGGTCCCGACCGGAGTCTCCAAGTATCGCCGCTGTCTGGATGCCTGGAATGTGACGGATCTGGCGGCCGATTCCGGGGTGAAATATGCCTGACTGGCTCTCGACTCCCACAGACGGCGACACGCTTCTGTCTTTGACTCATCTGCTGGGACGGCTTGGACTGGCCTTTCTGTTCGGGACGGTCGTGGCGGGAAGTTACCGCTTCACACAGGGCCGTTCTTCGACCCGTTCGCTCTCACTGATGGCGACGCTGGTGCTGCTGACGATTCTGATCGCGATGGTCACACTGGCCATTGGAAACAGTGTCGCCCGCGCGTTCAGTCTGGTGGGGGCTCTCTCGATCGTCCGTTTTCGAACCGTGGTCGAAGATACACGCGATACGGCGTTCGTCATCTTTGCCGTCGCAGTGGGAATGGCCGTCGGGGCAGGGTATTTTCAGGTGCCGCTTGTCGGAATTCCCCTGACAGCACTGGCCGCGTATCTGTACCGGCCTCGAGAACCTGGACTGCCGGAACTCAGCCTGAATCGGACACTCAACGTCCGGGTGGGGCTTGGCCGGGATGTGAACAGCTTGCTCGAACCGACGTTCCGCGCTCACCTGGAGCGATGGCAACTCTCTTCGATTGCGACAACGAAACAGGGAGTCGCGTTCAATCTCTCCTATCAGACCCAGTTGCGGAGTGCTGAATCGGCCATTCCACTCACGACGGAATTGAATCAGATAGAAGGGATTCAGGAAGTGGAACTGCACTCCTGACCCACCTCGAGCACGCAGGCATTTCCGTTCGCCAGATCGGCCAAATCCCTGATGGAAACGCTCTATTCGTAGATTGGATAGAACGTATTAAAGGCGGATTCGCAGAAGTCGCCGGGGTCGTTAAACCGTCGCTGGCGATTGAGCCCGCTGATCGCCTGCATGTCGTCAGCACTCAATTCAAAGTCGAAGATGGCGAGATTCTCGGCGAGACGTTCTGGCCGGGACGATTTGGGAACGATTGCGGTTCCCCGTTGCACTCCCCAGCGCAGCACGACCTGCGCCGGCGTTTTTTGCACCCGTGCGGCGATCTGCCGGACCACAGCGTGATCGACGACCGATTCTTCTGTCGTCGCCATCCCCAATGAGAAATAAGAGAGCGCACCAAGTGGTGAAAATCCGGTGACCGCGATCCCGGCCTCGTGACAGAACCGCAGCAGTTTCTCCTGCGTCAGATACGGATGCAGTTCCACCTGCAGAACTGCGGGAGGAATGCGGGCGTGGGCGAGAAGATCCCGGAGTAACGACACCCCGAAATTGGAGACTCCAATTTCACGAACAAGACCGGCCGAGACAAGTTCTTCCATTGCCTGCCATGTCTCACTGATCGGCACGGCATCCGACTGCATGCAGGGTTGCGGAGCGGCGGGATCATAAAACCAGCCGGCAGGATAACGCTGCTCAAACGGAACGAACTGCAATGCAATCGGAAAATGGATCAGATACAGATCCAGTTCATCCAGCTGCAGGTCATGCAAGGTCTTCTTCACCGCGAGCGGTACGTGCTCTGGTCGATGACAGGTATTCCAGAGCTTGGAGGTGATCCAGAGATCATCACGCCGTGCAATTCCCTGATCGATGATCTGCTTCAGGCCGATTCCGGCTTCGGCTTCGTTCCCATAATCACTCGCGGCGTCAAAATGTCGATACCCCAGCTCGGCAGCTTTCACGACCAGAGCAGGGACTTCTGAATTCGGGATCTTCCACAGGCCAAGACCGATAGACGGCAGAGTTCGCCCGGATTTCAGTTTCAGTGACGGGTTCAGTTTCAGTGCAGATTGTGACACGCGGCAGGGTTCCAACTCGGCAAGGGGGTGAGGAAGCAGATTCAAAGCAGGCGGAACAAGTGTCGGTTTCGTCACGTCCAAAGACTCAGGTGAATCACCCGCCACATCGCTCCGCAATCAGGGCCTGACGACAACTTCGGCTCCGGACATCAGCAGATCGAACAGGGCGTCCAGTTCCCGGTTGCTCATGCGAATACAGCCGGCTCCACCGACCTGGCCGATGAGAGAATCATCGTCCGTGCCGTGAATTCCCTGTTGCGTCGTACTTCCGGTCTCGTTTCCCAGAATCAGCCAGCGCGACATTCCGGAGTCGTTCGGATTCTCGGCCTGATTCACCGGAGCGACGGCTTTGTCGGCAATATGATACCGGCCTGGCGGGAGTTGCATGAAGTCGCCGAATCCGACACGAAAGCGGGCCAGATAATATCCCTGAGCGTGAACGGTCAGATCCCGATCACTCAGATCAATCACTGCGCTGAATGGTCCTTGAAGAACTTTCAGGGACTGACCGACCCGCATCTGGACCGGTTCAACCCGATTCACTCGTTTCAGATACTGCGGAGTCACCTGATACCGGGCGGCGATCGACTCGAGTGTTTCACCAAACTGCACGACATGCGGGGGAAGGTAATACGGTTCCGACTGGAAATACACTCGGGCCGCCAGTGCGTTCAGGGCTTTCTGAAACTGTGGTCGCTGCTCAGGCGAATTCCAGTACCAGCGGGAGCAGAGGCGCAGTGCTGCCACATCCTGACCGGTCGCCAGCAGTTGATCGAGTTCTGTCAGGTTGACCTGGCCGACGGGCACCGGATTCTGATCACGTCGTGCGGAAGACTCGGGCGCTGACAGTTCGTGTTGACGGGGAATCTGCCGCACGTAGGCCGTTCTGGCAATCTGCTGCTCGGCCTCAGGCGTCTCGACCTGCCCCATGGCATGAACAACTCCGGAAGAGGAGACTTCGGCCTGGGAGAGAGCGGATTCGTCATAGGATGCAAGTTCAATCCCCCCAGAGGGTCGCGCAGCAACGTGTGCAACAACAGGTGACGAAGCAGGCGACTTGACGACCTGTTGCGCCTGCACTGATTCGACCTGTGCGGCTTCCGTCTGCTCAGCGAGCGGCGCTGCTGGAACAGTGTTCACGACCGCGCGTTCCAGGTCCGCTGTCCGTTTGACCTTTTCGCGCGGAGGGGGGGGCATCGGTTCTTCCCGGATTGCGACCGCATCTGTTTTTGCCGGACTGGAAATGACAAACAGATCCAGTTTCCAGGCGGTCACCACGGCGAAACTGCAGAGAACGATAAACCAGAACTGAAATGTTTGAACCGGATGTCGGCGAGTGGACTGTTCCAGCATTGCGGTGTTTCCTGCATGACCGGGGGAACCAGTCATCCAAAAATGAAAGATGAGTTCAGCGAGAGAAATGAGAATCAAAGCCATCCGCGGTCACGATCAGAATTCCTGATCAGGCGCCGGGTGAGGTGTCGACTGCGGGACGGCCGGAATCTGGAAGTATCCGTCTGCCGATTCACTGCTCGGGGCCTTCTGCCGGTTGAGTTTCCACAACTGGTGTGGTTTGAGGTGCTCAAACATGGTGCAGCCGCTCGAGAACGGGCACAGCAGAAGCAGCATGAGAAACAGGCGACACATCGGAGGCCTTTCCGAAGTGGAAACAGATCGAGGATGAAAGACAGGCTTGAAGACTCTGATGAGTGGGGCGGAACCGTACCGGAATTTCGAGCGGATCCGCAACGCGAGCCGTTCGAGTCGCCGGTGGACGACCGGGTCGTCAAAACGTCAAAACAGGGACAATACTGCGTAAAAACCGGGGCAAAACGACTTCGATGCCGCCTGTTCCCTGTCACAGTCCACCTGCGGTTTCTGCCGGTTCCTGTTCGTGCAGACAGAAGAACGGCTTGAATCCGGAGCAGAGGATCCGAGATGAACCGACGGACAGATCCGGAACTGGCCTTGCCGCGACTGTCCGGAGCGTGATAATAACTCTGTCAGTTGATCTCGTTCCGCCGTTGCGATGGATCGAGATTCCCGTTTTCGACAAGCGAGTGAGACGTCCGACCTGATTCAACAGGGACAACGCTTCTGCGGTCGATTCCTGTTGCGGAAGGTCCCCGGGTGTGCTGCCCGGTCTGGTCCCGGTTCACTCTCCTTCCTCCGCGCTCTTCCCGTTCCTTTGGCAATCCGGCAGTTGATCAGCGACGGTTTTCGTCCTCGCTGGGATTGTTTTCTGACGCTCCATTCTTCGATGCTGTCGGTGGTGAACCGCAATTCCAGAGGACCTGTCCCCTGATCTGATCAACGGCCGGGAGTCTGTTTGGAGACCTTCGATGTCGGCAGGAAAAGCCTTACTGACCCAGTTCTCCGCACGCCAGAATCAGAACGAGTTCCGGAACGCCCACTGGCAGGGTTCGTTCGCGGACTATCTGGATCTGGTTCGCGCGAATCCCAACATCGTCAGGACATCCTACCAGCGAATCTACGACATGATCCTCGCGGACGGTCACTATCCCGTCGACGGCAGCAAGGACCTGGTGAGATATCGCTTCTTTGATGATCCGCACAACGACGGAGAGGACGGAATTTTCGGGCTGACGCGGACCTTGATGGAACTCGTCCATACGTTCCGTTCCGCGGCATTGAAATACGGAACGGAACGTCGCGTGCTGCTGCTGCACGGTCCCGTCGGCAGTTCGAAATCCACGATTGCCCGCCTGTTGAAACGGGGACTTGAACGGTATTCCCGATCGGATGCAGGGGCCATCTACACCTTCGGATGGAAAGAAGAAGACGGCAGCATCACCTGGGACCCGATGAACTGTGAACCGCTGCTGCTGATCCCGAACAACGCCCGCGCCGAAATCGCCGCCAACCTGAACCAGGGACGGACGGATCACGGCTATGACATTGAAATTGAAGGCCAGGTCTGCCCGCTGTCCCGCTGGTACTTCCAGCAGCGGCTCGAGACGTTTAATGGCGACTGGACAAAAGTTCTGGAGACGATTGTCTGCCGACGGCTGTTTCTCTCAGAGCAGGACCGCGTGGGAATCGGCACATTCCAGCCGAAAGATGAAAAGAATCAGGACTCGACCGAGCTGACAGGAGACATCAACTATCGGAAAATCGCGGAGTTTGGCACCGAATCCGATCCACGCGCCTTCAACTTCGACGGTGAGTTCAATGTCGCGAACCGTGGAATGATTGAATTCATTGAAGTGCTGAAGCTGGATGTTGCGTTTCTGTACGACCTGCTGGGAGCCTCGCAGGAACACAAAATCAAACCGAAGAAGTTCGCACAGACCGACATCGACACCGTCATCATCGGCCATACGAACGAACCGGAATACCGGAAACTGCAGTCCAACGAGTTCATGGAAGCGCTCCGAGACCGGACCATCAAGATTGATGTGCCGTACGTCACGACGTTGAATGACGAAGTGAAGATCTATAACAAGAGCTATTCACCGAAGCGTGTGCGCGGCAAGCATATCGCCCCGCACACGATCGAAGTGGCCGCCATGTGGGCCGTCCTGACTCGTCTTGAGCAGCCCAAACATCATGGGCTGACGCTGCTGCAGAAAATGAAGCTGTACAACGGAAAGTCATTGCCGGGATTCACGGCGGAGAACATTAAACAGCTCCGCAAAGAAGCCCGTCATGAAGGACTGGAAGGGATTTCTCCCCGCTATGTCCAGGACAAGCTTTCAAACGCTCTGGTCGTCAACACAAACGCCACGAGCCTGAACCCGTTCATGGTGATGAATGAACTCGAATCCGGCCTGCGGCACCACTCACTGATTGGCAGTGACGACCTTCGCGAACACTATCGTCAGCTCATCTCCGTGGTGAAAGACGAATACACCGACATCGTCAAAAATGAAGTGCAGCGGGCGATTGCCGCAGACGAGGACGCGCTGACGCGACTCTGTTCAAATTACATTGATAACGTCAAAGCGTACACGCAGCACGAAAAGGTGAAAAACCGGTTCACCGGAGAGGATGAACAGCCGGATGAACGCCTGATGCGGTCGATTGAAGAGAAGATCGATATTCCGGAGTCCAGAAAAGAGGACTTCCGACGGGAGATCATGAACTACATCGGCGCGCTGGCGATCGACGGCAAGACATTCAATTACAAGACCAACGAGCGGTTGCAGAAGGCGCTCGAAATGAAGCTGTTCGAAGACCAGAAAGATTCGATCAAGCTGACCAGCCTGGTCTCGCAAGTGGTCGACAAAGACACCCAGGCGAAGATCGACATCGTGAAAGACCGTCTGATTCGAACCTATGGCTACAACGAGGAATCGGCAACCGATGTCCTGCAGTATGTCGCCAGCATTTTTGCGAGAGGAGACGCAAAAGAAAGTTGAAGAACTCTTTTTCCGTCCATCGAGTCCATTCAAAGGAGATCCAAACGCAGATTCCACACACAACAAACCATCGAAGGGCGACGATTCCCATTCACTGCTGACAGATTCCATCTGCGGCGGAGAATCGGGAATCGTGCGTTTCCATGCAGAACATCAGCGGCAGCGACGCGCCCCTGCCGCAGACGTTGGACTGATGAAACTCAGTGTTCTTCACCGTCGATGGTGATTCGCTTTCCGACGGAGATGTTGAACGACGCGATTCGATCGCGAACCTTCCCGCGGGTGATCCCCAGGATTTCGGAAGTCTTCGTCTGGTTCCCTCCGGTCGCCTGCAGAACCCGGGTGAACAGGAAACGCTCCATCACTTCAAGTGCTTCGGCATACAGATTGGCGGTCCCTTCCACCAGACGTGCCTCGACAAACTCCTGGAGATTCCACTGCGATCCGGAACCAGAATTCTCCCGTTCAATCGGTCGTAACGTCGATTCAACATCCTGTCCAGGAGACCGGGACGAATTCGTCACTTCGGAATGGCCGGAACGTGCCAGGGTCTTGGGAAGAAAGTCCGGAACAATCACCGGCCCGGTCGCCTTCAGGACGCATTGTCGAACGGTGCTTTGAAGTTCCCGGATGTTCCCCGGCCAGTCATAGGCCTGGAGCAATTCCATGGCCTCGTGCGAAATCCCTTCGATCTCCGGCTTGTTCAATTCTTTGCGAACACGGGTCAGGAAATACTGCAGCAGCAGCGGGATATCTTCGATTCGTTCGCGCAACGGCGGAAGAAAAATCGTGACGACATTCAGTCGATAAAACAGGTCTCCGCGAAAAGTCCCGTTTTCGACCATCGCTTCCAGCGGACGATTCGTCGCGGCAATCAATCGCACGTCGGTTTCGATCGTATTGTTTCCACCAATCCGTTCGAACCGCTGCTCCTGCAGCAACCGCAGAACTTTTCCCTGAACCAGCGGGGACATGTCCCCCACTTCATCGAGAAACAGCGTCCCTTCGTTGCACTGTTCGAACTTTCCGATGCGCTTTCGGTCGGCCCCCGTGAAGGCCCCCTTCTCGTGCCCGAACAGTTCGGATTCGAGCAGCGTATCCGGCAATGCCGCACAGTTGACCGCCATGAACGGGCGGTTTCCTCGGGCACTGAACTGGTACAATGCCCTGGCCACCAGTTCCTTACCGGTTCCACTCTCTCCTCGAATCAGGACAGTGACATTCTGCTTCGAAGCCCTGCCGATGGACTTGAAGACTTCGAGCATTCCGGAACTGCGACCGACAAACAGGTCACCGTTGGATGATCCCTGCTTCTCCTCTTCCCGGACGGCAACCGCCACCGGAACGCTCATCATGCGCCGGGTTTCGAGAGCCTTCACGACGAGAGCATTTAACTTCGCCAGATTCAGCGGCTTGGCCAGGTAGTCGTATGCGCCCAGCTGCATGGCGCCGATCGCGGATTCGCTGCCCGCTTCCGACGTGATGAAGATCACCGGGAGCCTGCGGTCGATGGCATGGATCTGTGTAAACAGTTCCAGTCCCGTCATCCTCGGCATCAGGATATCGAGCAGGACGACATCCGGGCGAACGTCATTGACGAGACGCAGACCTTCATCAGCGGATGACGCAGTGTGAACTTCGATATTCAACTGCTGCAAAGAACGATGAACCAGATGCAGCGAGGCCCGGTCGTCATCGATGATCAATGCGCGCATGATCGCCTGTGACTCAATGCTCACCACGACCCCTTACCAGGTGAATTCCTGCGTTGTCGAACAACGGCCCATGATCTTCTTCTCCCCGGCTCCGGACAAAGGAGATCGACCTGTTCGAAATGCTTACCAACCACGGCCACTCGAAGCTCTATGTTGACGATGTGCGCGCAATGTTGCAATAGGCGGGCATGATGTTGGGTGATTGCGGGTGATTGCATCAACAGATGACACTTTGAGCCGGTACTCTCCGTTTCTTTCGATGGACCTGGAGTGCTGTGATGAGACATGGACCGCCCCGGAAAATCGGCCCCGGGATTTCCAGCAGAACGCATCCGGCCGGTGACCGTGTTTCCAGAGCCGGAAATCGACACGTTTCCGGTTCATGCGGAACGGCCGGACGCGAGAGAGAGCCGGTGGAACGACTTCCGTTTCCCGGTCACTGGGTGACTGGCTGGTCCCGTCCCGTGATAATCCGACTCAGTTGCTTGAAGACGTCTGTCCCGGCAGCTTCACACCATTCAAAGAGAACCATCTCTGTCGTCACCAGTCGAGCCCCGGCATCGGCCATCCGCTTCAGCGCGATTTCATGATCCAGCGGCAGCCGACCGTTCACGGAATCGACGACGACAAACACTTCGAACCCGCGAGCCATCAGATCGAAGACCGTCTGTAAAACGCAGACATGCGTTTCAATTCCGGCGACAACCACCTGATAACGCTCCCGAGTCGCGTCCTGGGGATCACTCCACCAGGGAAACGACGGCGCGGCGCTGAACCGGAGCTTCGCCGGTCGGTTCGGAAGATATCCGGCGAGTTGCTCAACCGTCGCTCCCAGTCCTTGCGGATACTGTTCGGCAGCATCACACGGAACCCCGAGGAGCTGAGCCCCTTTGAGCAGTTTGACACAGTTTCCGATCACCTGACTGATCTTCGGCACCACCGGGACGAACTTCTGCTGGACGTCGATAATGACCAGCCGACTCTTGTCCGCAGTCAACAACTCCGGGCTTTTCGGGGGAGGCTGTGAAGTCATCAGGGGCCTCTGGATTGCGTCCTCAGGAGAAAAAGAACGGTATCGAGAACTGTCACTCTCAATACCGTTCCCGCACGATGAACAGAACGGATCATCGGGTGGTCAAACGGGAAGCCGGTTCCACGGATCCGTTCCGCTGACAACGTCCCATTTCCTCGCCCCCCGAGAGGAGGCCGTTCCGATTTACTCTTCACTCTTTCCGTCAAAGGCATCCAGTGGAGGCCCCCCCATGATGTGGTATCCGCAGTCGACGTGCAGTGTCTCGCCGGTGATTGCGGAAGCCATGTCGCTGAGCAGGAACATGGCGGCCTTGCCGACTTCATCTTCGCCGACGTTCCGACGCAGCGGAGAGAATGTTTCGTACAGGGTCATCATCTTCTTGAAGTCCCCGACACCGCTGGCACTGATGGTTTTGACAGGACCGGCACTGACGGCATTGACGCGAACTCCCTGAGGACCAAGCTCGCTGGCCATGTATTCGACAGCCGATTCCAGAGCCGATTTGCAGAGTCCCATCAGGTTGTATCCCGGGATCACCCGTTCGCCACCCAGGTACGTCAGGGCGAGAACCGATCCACCGGCATTCAGCAGCGGTTGAGCGCGGCCGGTCATGGCAATCAGGCTGTAGACGCTGATGTCCATCGCCGTCTTGAATCCTTCCCGGCTGGAAGCGTACACCGGTCCAGTCAGATCGGCAGGAGGAGCGAAGGCCACGCTGTGCAGCACGAAATCAATTTTGCCGAACTGTTCGCCCACCACTTTGTAGATGGCATCCAGATCTTCGTCCTTCTGGACGTCACAGGGGAGGACGAATTTCGCCCCCAGCGGATCGACCAGCTTGCGAACTTTGTTTTCATTCTTCGGACGGGCCGGGTCTTTGTCCGGCAGGTGCGTAAATCCGATTTCCGCTCCTTCAGCATGCAGTGCCTGCGTGATCGCCCAGGCGATCGACCGCTCATTCGCGATCCCGAAGACAACTCCCTTTTTCCCGGTGAACAACCCCATGTTCGGTCCTTAACTTCAAATGAACTGTTAACGCTCGCGATGAATACGTCCGCGAGAAACGGAAGAAACTGGTCGACTTCTTCCAATTCAGCAGGGTATCGGACGCTGGCCGTTCCTTCAATCAGACCAACCGTAAAGCCGTCGTTATTCCGCGTCAATCGCCGGAGATGCGATGTGAGGAGTCCCCAGGGATCGCCCTTTCACGAAAAAACAGCAGGACGCCAAAACGTCCTGCTGTCGTCGCAGATCCGGGATGTGTCGAACGCGAAACTACTTCGCGGCCTTCACCGTGAACTGGACACTGATGGACCCTTTTTCGTCCGGAATGTAGTAGCCGGCGGTCGGGGTGATGTACTTGGACAGGGTTTCGAACGGCGGCAGCACCGAGAAGTCGAGCTTCCCTTCGGCCAGTCCGTCCAGTTCTCCGCTACGGGCCTTCTCGTAAACTTCTGCCAGCTGAACGGCAGGATTCTGGAAGGTGAAGAAGCTGACCTGCTTCGGAACATACTTCAGAGCGGACACGAACTCCGGGCTGGAGGTCAACGGATTCGACGGGCGAGCGGACAGGGCATTCTTCACGGTCTCTGTCTGGGTCGACAGGAGAATCGCGTTGGAACTGACGGCAATCGCGCCTGGCTGACCTTCTCCGGCAGGTTCGTAGAGCTTGGCTCCGGAGACGTCACTGGCCTTCGATCCACCGGCAAGATCCATCAGCCCGCTGACCAGCTTCTGTCCTTTTGCTCCATCTTTCACACCGATCGAGAGAAGTCCCTGGAAGTCTTCCGGGGAAGCCGCACCGGCATTGAAGTATCCCTGGAACTTTCCACTCAGCACGTCAATGACGTCTGGTTTCAGCTTCAGATCCAGTCCTGCCTGCTGCAGCAGATTGGCGGTCGCCATGGAAAAGCGTCCGGCTCCCAGGAACGAATCGTAGATTGATTCAATCGCTTCGTATGCACCGTTGATGTCCCAGTCAAACGAAATGTACTGGGCCGCGTCAGCAGGAACCCAGGCGGGAACTTCAAGCGGGTTCGCTCGCAACTGGAACACTTTGATCACCCCGGTCGGCGGACCGTCCAGATAGATCATCGATTTTCCGACGGAGTCGAAGTCCTTGGTGTTGAACTCGGCGACGCCCCCCATGGCCTTCAGATCTTTCAGCCCGAGCGCGGGCATGTAGATCATTCCGACAAAATTCTGCGTCTGCGGGGACATGGAGAGTCCTGCCGAGAGCAGTCCGATCGGATCGACGTACCAGATCAGCCCCGGATCGGCATCATCACCGGAAGCGCACTTGGCATAGATCTCTTCGTAGATCTTGTTGCCGCTGAAGGTGTCTTCGTGCTCGCCGTCCCAGCGTTCGAGAACGGTTTCGAGAATGTTGATTCCGCTGCCAGCCACCAGAATGCCGTCTTTCTGCAGGAGCGACACGGTGACCGGGAAGCCGTTCTCGGCGTTTTCGTCTTCATAAGTGTAAGAGGTGACTGTCACGCCATCGATTTCCTCGGTTTCGACGGTGACTTTCTCGTCCCCTTCCTTTTTGAGTTCGTCCTGGCTGCGTTTCAGCAGGGCATCGATCGTGGCCTTCTGATCGCCGTATTCCAGAAAGGCGACCCAGCCCAGTGTCTGTCCGACAGGACGCACCACCGCAAAGGCGACTTCCCCTTCGAAGATCCCGACGACGTCATCGATCTTCAGGCCGGACTTGCTTTCAGCCTCTTCTTTGAATTCGCCGTAAAGATCTTCCAGCTGCTTCCGGAACTTTTCGAGCCCCGGATCCTGGAACATCCGACCGATTCCAGTTCCCTGAAATTTTTCGAAGGTGGAGACGACATCAGGTGAGGAGACATACAGCAGCACATTGGACGGAAGGCGGTCTTCGGCCAGCACCGCCTCATCATCTGCCCGAACCTGAAACGTGGGCAGGAAGAGCATTCCCACCAGTGCAAGCGTGTGAAACGCCAGAGAAAGCCTCATAACTGGAATCCTTTTCGTGATCAGAGAAGCACACAGTCCGGTTCAGGAGCACCCACCCCATGACGCCGGCAGCTGAATCAACACCTTCCTTGTGTCGCTTGCAATTGGAACCGAGCGCCGAGGGTCGCGCAAGGAAGAAGAGGTGAGTTACTCAGACTGCCCTATCGCTTGGTGTACCTTCCACGTCGGAATTGAGCAAGACTGCCACCCTGTAATACTTAACTTCAGTCACGTTGGTTTTCGAAATTTTCAACAATTCAGGGTGAGACTCCCCCGGCAGGGTCCCCAGACCGCAAAAAGCGAAGCCGGCCCATGCAACATGGACCGGCTTGAAGTACGTTAGACATCTGGCAACTGCTCAGACGGTGCCCCCGCCGGACGATCAACATCGTGCCAGCGTGCATTACCTGGGGACGTCCGCAAGTTTCGGTTCGAGATAGTTCACCGTGCTGTCCATCGTGATCAGGTGCTCGTATTCGTTTTCGGGAATCTGAACCCGATATTGCTTCCGCAATTCCATCACGATGTCGAGGAAGTCCATGCTGTCCAGTTCCATCTGTTCACGAAACGCGACGGTATCGTTCAGATTGGACAAGTCTTCGTCCGGGGCAATCCGTTCCAGAATTTCGATGATGACTTCTCGAATCTCAGACCGAGTCATTCCGTTGCTTCCTCGTGATTTACCTGAAAACTGTATGGGGCCGCCGCCACGTTGCTGAGTGGCGAAGCAGATCTGGAAACAGCATGCAGCGAAATGATTCACCGGAACAGAGCCAGCCGGAAGGAGACTGCCATCCCGTCCATCACGCCATGCGTTACTCAAACACCCCGCCGTGCTCAGCAGGGAATTTCTTCACAATCAGCACCGAGTTGATTCCCAGCATTCCAAACGAATTGTTCAGAATGTACTCGACCTTCTCCATCTGTCGCGGGTGATTTGCCACCACCTGACGGAGCTCACAGCGGGGATCCTGCCGATCAAGATTGATTGTAGCGTGGGCAATCCGGTCCGCAAAGGATGGCACATTTCCCAGCAGTTCCAATGCGCCGGCCGCCCCCATCGCGTGCCCGATAAAACTCTTCGTGTTGTTGATCGCCAGCGATGGACGGTCTCCAAAGACCGCATGCAGCGCCTTGGACTCCTCAATGTCTCCCTGCTCGGTCGCCGTGGCATGACTCGAGACAATGTCGATCTGGTCCGCCCGTAATCCAGCCCGATCCAGTGCCAGCTGCACACACTCGGCCTGGCGACTGGCAGACGGGAGCACAAAGTCGAGTGCGTCGGAATTCATCGCGTGTCCGACGATTTCCCCGTAGATTTTCGCCCCGCGAGCGAGGGCGTCCGGAAGCCGCTCCAGAGTACAGATCCCTCCCCCTTCCGAAACGATAATTCCGTTCCGGTCGACATCGAACGGCCGGCAGGCCTGGGCCGGATTTTCATGCCAGGCCAGCGCTCCCTGACTGGCGAAACTCGCAAAAATCCCAAAAGTGTGAACGCTTTCGGACACCCCGCCGGCAATGGCAATGTCCACTTCCTTCAGACGCAGCATCTGCAGGCCGTAAATGAATCCGGCGTTCCCTGCGGCACAGGCGGCTCCCACCGTCAAATGGGGTCCCGTCACTCCCATGTTGAGAGTCACTTCACCCGCCGGGTTATTGGCGACCGTGCGGGGATTGTGATGGTGAGACCAGACTTTGGTGTCATAGTCAAACTGGGAAATCTCGTAGATTTCATTCTCGGTTTCGACGTTCCCGTGCTCGGTGATTCCAAGATACACGCCGACCCGGTCTTTTCGAACCTGACTCCAGTTCAGGCCCGAGTCTTTGACGGCTTCGTTGGCACAGTAGATCGAAACGGAGCCGGCCCGGGTTCCACGTCGACGTTCCTTCTTCTTCTGATAAAGGAATTCATCGAAGTGACAGACCCCTGCCAGGACCGGGTGTTTCACGTACCGGGTTTGAAACGGTACGACACCCGATCTCCCCGCCAGCAGAGCGGCGCGGTAGTCGGTCAGGTTGTCCCCATTCGGAGAGGTCAGCCCAATCCCCGTAATGACAATCCGGTTCTGATCTTGCAGTGAATCTGACATTGTCTCCGCCGTGAAATTCTCGAGTCAGAGAGCGTAACCAAGCCGCTGCAACGACACAAGCGGCAGGCAACCGGGAAGCGTGAGTCCTCACCTGATTTTCTCAAGACTTTCGCCTGTCGGAACTTGTCGCGCGACCATTCCGGGTTGTTTTGAGGTCTGCCGACGAAGCCCCCGGGAGGTTTCAGTGGAACCGCGGTGACTCGCTGCAGGCTCGAAATCAGGAAAACATCATGGACTTTCTGCCAGGGGACATTGCCGCCTGCCACGGAGCGGACTGGACCAGCCGTCTGATCCGATGGGGAACCAGCACCCTCTTTCCACCGGCCGGGTTGAGAGTCGGGCCGTCGCACGTGGCGGTCCTGTGCCCTTGGCGGCAGCGCATGGTCTGGGCGGAATCGACGACCCTCTGTCCTCACAATTGCCTGATTCAGAACCGACCGGTCTCCGGAGCACAGTTGCACCCACCGGAACTCCGGATTCGGGACTATCTCGACCATCGCGGGCGCGTCGACATCTACCGCCTGACACCGTTCCACCGACTGTCGCCGCAGGAAAGCCGCCTGCTCACCTGGCTGATCCTCAATGAATTCATCGACCCCGGCACAAACTACGACCTGGAAGGCGCCCTGTTCTCCGGCACCCATGTCTTACCGTTCTCCCGCTGGTTTCCGGGAGGCAGTCTCGACCAGCTGTTCTGCTCGGAAATGGTCGCGGCCATCGTGATGCGATTGAACCGAATGAACCATTCCAACCCGACCCGCTACAACCCGGCCCGGCTGCTGCGGGAACTGGTTCGAACGGGGAAATACACACGAGTCGCCACACTTCGTCCTGATCAATCACTCCGCGCCCACTCTCCGGCCCGGGAGGAAACATGAATCCGCTGCCGCGACTGATCGTTTCACTTCTGACCTGCTCGCTGGTCAGTTCTTCAACGGTGGCAGGGAATTTTGTCTGCCCGGACCCTGAAATCGTGACCATCGCCGAACAGGCCCGGCGGGACTCGGCCCGCTTCTGGACGGGAAACGACTTGCCGGGAAACTGGTCGGCCCCCTGTCCGATTCGAGTGACGAACCGACTCCCGGAGGGAACCGGAGTCTCCCGCTTCCGTTTCGAAAACGGGGAAGTCTTCGGCTGGCAGATGGAAGTGTCGGGCTCGACAGTGACACTCCAGCAGGATGTTCTCCCGCATGAAGTCGATCACCTGGTCCGGGCCTCATTGGTTCGCCATCCCGTCGAACGCTGGCTGGATGAAGGATGTGCTTCGCTGATGGAGTCTGCGGAATCTCACCAGCGGCTGCGGCAGTTCGCTCAACAACTTCCGGTGGAATTCCCGTCACTGGAATGGTTGCAGCAGACGCAGAACCCACGCACTCCCCAGGAACTCACCCGGCTCTACTCTGGTGGTTTTTCGCTGGTGGAGTTTCTGCTCAGTCGGGGCGACCCGGCCCGACTGCTGGCGTTTCAGCGGGATTCCGACGGAATCACCAACCGACTCGCCCGGCATTACCAGCTGACACCCGAGTCGCTGAGAACCGAATGGCACGCCTGGCGTGACAGGACTCCGACAGTCGACTGCCTGGCGCGGAGGTGCCCACGGCCACATCATGTACCGGCCGCGGCGACACTCACTCCACTGACGGTCTGGACGGCGGACTGGTGCCCTGCCTGCAAACGGTTTCAACAGCAGTATCTGGAGAATGATCACTTTCGCCAGACTCTTGACCAGCACTTCTGTGTGGAACGGAAGAACGCCGATCAGTTCTCGGCGGAAGCCCACATCGCTGGAGTGCAGGTGTTTCCCACATTTCAGACTCCGTTCGCGCGCATCGAAGGATTCTCGAATCCCAATCACCTGCTGCGTCAGCTGGGCATCGAAACTGGATCGACAGAGAACCGCCTGATTCCTGTCTCCGACACCGTGCAACCCGCCTCACCCCCGTTCACGGTTCCCTTCGATCCGGTTTTGATCCCGCCGGAACTCCCCCCTTCGAATGAACCTTCGTCGGTCTCGCATCCCGATTCCAATCCTGCTTCTTTCCCATTGATTCCCCTCCTGCCGCTGTTGCAATGGGGAGGACTGCTGGGAGGAAGTGTCGCCACAGGCGGAGTGGCCGGCGTCGCGGTTTCCCTGTTCTTCGCCATGCTGCGATCGCGCCGGACGGCGACATCACGAACGGTGGAAGGGAGCGCCGGCGACGTTCCAGCCCCCTTTCCCCGCCAGCTGGATGAGGCACGTCAGTTACTTGCGCTCCGACAGTCAGAAGGACGTGTGGCGGTACTTGATGCGATCCGAGGACTGTTTCTCGACGACGAACTTCAACGATTCGAAGCGTCAGAAAACCCGACGCAGAGCCAGGTCGCGCGCCTGCTGCGGGAAACGATCGACGCCCGTGTGGCCGAAGTGGCGCCACTGACAGTTCAGGTCCCTTCACAAATGGGGGACAAGGATTGAACACAACACCTCCATCAACCGTCACCGGATTGTCCGGATCTCGTTTCCCCACTTTGTCACCAGGAGTTTTTTCATGCCGATCGGCACCCCCGGAAAAGAGCAGTTTCGCCGCGCGATTGTCTCCCTTCGAAATCTGCATATCGTCGCGGCCCTGTCGCCACTCTTCACACTGCGGGCAGAACTGCTTGCGAACGACGAACTCTCTGATCGGGGAGGATTCGATAACCCGACTCAGACGCATCTCATTTCACTGCTTGTTCATTGTGACCGCTGGCGGCGCCGTGTGACCCACAACCCGGACCGCGAAGATCTGGGGGACAAGATTGAACGGGCGGTCGCCACGACCAATACGATCACGATCGGCGAGAACCCGTTCGGAGGGGACGATATTCAGAATCAATCCGGCGGCCTGATTGATCTGCCGTTCGCATTGGACGGAACAGATGCCGATATTCCACTCATGTCGCAGATCAAGCTGAAGAGCACAAACTCCCTCGTGCTGCTCGGCTCGATCGACAAGGCGATTGTCGCCTGGACCCGGCTCAACAGCCGGGACCGAACCCGGTTCATCACGAAGTTTGACTCCCTGCGGATCTATGGAAACTATCAGGAACTGCTCGGTTACCTGATGGCTTTTGGCGGAGATGAAAACCGGGTCGATGTCGCGCAGGTGTTGCCGTCGGAAGAACCGCTGGGACCAGATGACAGCCCGAACCGCAGAAATGAATCCACGCAAACCACGACGGCCGTGACGTAGTGGAATTGCCAGATCGCAAAAAAGAAAAACGCTCCAGTGGAATCCCATTGGAGCGTTTTTTCGTTGTGGATCACAGTGTCGCGGCAGACGGCCCCCTGCCATCGACGAACACTGATCATGTCCATCAAATCCCTGGCCGATCTGGCACGCGGGCACCAGCATTCTTCCTGGTGAAACGCGCGCTGCGCGGCCACATGATCGACCAAACTGGTCTATGCGACGCGGCGTGATTCGAACTTGAGGAGTTCGACTTCTTCCTGCTGCTGTTCGCGGACCCCTTCGACGAAGGCTTCAAACACCTGCATGTCGAGAGCCGAGGCGGATTCACTTTCCGGGTGGAACTGAACTCCCAGGCACCACCAGTTTTCAACGACCGATTCGTAGGCTTCGATCACACCGTCCATCGACGTGGCACTGGCCCGGAAGACCGGGGCGAGCATGTCGACGGCCATGTGGTGATCGCTGTTGACCCGGATTTCGCCGGGCCCGTAGATCGTGTCCATCCGGGTTCCGGGGACGATTTCGATGACGTGACGCAGGCAGTTTTCAACGGGATCACGATGACACAGTGATTTCAGAACATCTTCCGCCACATGCTGAAAGAGTGTTCCGCCGCAGATCACGTTGAGTGTCTGCATTCCGGATCCGATGGCCAGCGTCGGAATTTTCATCTCATAGGCCATGCGGGCGAGACGGCGGTCAAAGTCTTCCCGACGTGGTGGCATGGGACGGGTGATCGGGTGTTTGTCGAAGCCCAGCCGGACTGGATCCAGATCCAGTTTGCATCCGGTGAGAACCACACCGTCCATCTTTTCGAGAACCCGTTGCAGGTCGTCATCTTCCATCAGCGGAGAGAGCATGACAGGAATGCCGCCGCTGGCAGAGACCGAGTCGTAGTACCCGGTGTGCATCCAGGAAAAGGAGAAAGTGTCTCCCTTGGCTGGACGAAAGTCTGCATTGATGGCGATCACGGGCTTTGAATTCATGCGTACGTCCTTGTCACAACGAGTTCACGGGGTGATTCAGAATCAGATTCATCATCGGGCCTGACCCAGTGGGGCCGGATGATGTCAGGCAGTCACACCCGAAGCGAATCCGTCACTTGTGAACGAGGACTGGAGAGCGATGCAGGTCACGAACTGGCAATCAGCCGGGGATGCCAGATCGAAGAGGCCGGTCGAAACAGCAGTTGACCGGACACACAGCAGATGGACGCTGTTGGAACGAGATTCCAGCAGCAGTCCACTCATCGGATTCCATTCCCAAATCAAAGTGGACGAAAGACTTCGGTCCTGGCTAAATCGAAAAATCCGACAGGGACTTTTCTGCCTGAGTGAATGACCTGCTTCGCGTTCCTGCTGACAGAGTCATCACGATCGGCAGAATTTACCATTCTGAATGTCGTTGTAAAGAACTTTCGTCATTTTGTGCAATTTTTTGCAAAAACGGCCCAGTCAACCACAAGATCTTGTGCCTACGAATCCTTTTGGGCCGTTCGCCGACGGTACTGTTCCCGAAAACTCTCTTGCGGAGATGGCGGCAAATCTCTCTGTCGGCCCCAGGGATTGAGCGGGTTGTAGATCATCCAGCGGGGAAGCCAACGCAGTGCAAAGCGGCCCACCTTTCCGGAGAGGGTGTAGAGCCGCTGGCTTCCTAAAACGTAACGCCCCAGTCTCATCCCGATGCTTTTCACCGGCGGAAGCAGTCCTTTCGCGGCGACACGCTGCCGGAACGTGTAAAGCTGTTCATGCAGGTTGATTTTGACGGGGCAGACATCCGTGCAGGACCCGCACAATGAGCAGGCGTACGGCAGGGATTCGTGCTTCTCGATGTCCTGTGACGGCCCCAGAATCGAACCGATCGGGCCCGGCACGGTTGCGTTGTAGCTGTGCCCGCCGCTGCGGCGATACACCGGGCAGGTGTTCATACAGGCACCGCAACGAATACAGTTCAGAGAGCGGCGAAAATCCGGAGTTCCCAGCAGTTTGCTGCGGCCGTTATCGACGAGAACAATGTGCAGCTGGCAGTTTTTGTTACGAGGTCCGTGAAAATGGGAGGAGTACGCAGTGATCGGTTGCCCTGTCGCGGAGCGTCCGAGCAATCGCAGAAAGACTCCCAGGTCTTTTGCCCGGGGAATCAGTTTTTCAATTCCCATGCAGGCAATGTGCAGGGGGGGAAGTGAAACTCCCAGGTCGGCATTTCCTTCGTTGGTGCAGACCACGAACCCGCCGGTTTCGGCGACGGCGAAGTTGACACCCGTCAATCCGGCATCTGCGGCGAGAAACCGCTGTCGGAGCTCCTGTCGGGCCGCTTCGGCGAGGTACTGTGGATCGGTCGCTCCTTTTTCGGTGCCGATCTTTTCGTGGAACAGTTCGCCGATCTCTTCCCGTTTCGTGTGAATCGCCGGCATGACGATATGACTGGGAGGCTCGTTTCGAAGCTGAACGATCCACTCCCCGAGATCGGTATCGACCACTTCGACCCCGCGCGCTTCGAGATACGGGTTCAAGTGACACTCTTCCGTCAACATCGACTTGCTTTTGACCAGCCGCCTGACGTTGTTCTGCTTCAACAGCGAGTAGACAATGCGGTTATGTTCTTCCGCATCACGGGCCCAGTGAACTTTGGCTCCCAGTTTCCGGGCGTTCCGCTCGAACTGCTCCAGCAGGTCCCCCAGATGGGACATCGTATGGAGCTTGATCTGCGAAGCCCGCTCGCGCAGTTCTTCCCATTCCGGCAATGTCGCGGCCGCCCGATCGCGCTTGGAGCGGACAAACCAGAGTGCCTGATCGTGCCAGTGGGCTCGTTCCCCGTTCTTGACAAAGGGGGCGGCCAGCGAGGGATGTGAAAGCGCGGAAGACATGCCAGCAGATTTCGTGTGAGAGGCGATTGCGGCAGGGGAGATCGAGCCGTCTGCTCGATCATGAGCCCACACTGAGTGCATTTCGATTGACGAAACGCTATGCCCGGCGTGGCAGAAATGGAAAGCTCTTGCAGGTGGCATTGAGACGAGAGGGATCAGGAATCAGCAGTGAAACGTGAAGACACACCTGTGTTTCCGATTTCTCACACCTGATTCCTGCCCCCTCTGCGTCTCGATTTGCCCAACAGTGAACCACTACTCGATCACGCTGGCCTTGTTGATGTGGTCCAGGCTCGGGAAGTCTTTCTTCAGGTAGGTATTTCCTTCGAACTGAATCCGTCCCTGATCCGGTCCACGGCCACGGGGAGCCCCTTCGCCATATCCTTTGTACAGGGCATCGACGACATCCATGCCTTCAACCACTTTGCCGAACGGAGGGAAGCCCTGGTTGTCGAGGAAGGAGTTGTCACCGAAGTTGATGAAGACCTGGCTGGTCCGGGTGTTCGGTCCGGCCATGGCGAAGGTGATGTGCCCGCGCTGGTTGGATTCCTTCTTCGGATCGTCTTTGATCTTCTTTTCACGCCATTCCGCAGCGAGTTTCGGATCGCCGGGGATTCCGAACTGGACCATGAAACCGTCGACGACGCGGAAGAAGCGTGCGTCGTTGTAGACTCCGGCTTCAACGGCTTTCTTGAACTGAGCTGCCCCCAGAGGAGCCCATTCCGGATAGACTTCGACGACGAAGTCCCCTTTGGATGTTTCGAATTTCACCTTGTACACGTCTAACTTCTCCGCTGGGGATTGAGAACCATCTTGCAGTGCCACCCGCTGCACGACCGGAATGGCCGGATCTTTCTGAGCTCCGGAATCCGGAGCATCCGCGACGCACGCCGACGCGGTACACAAAACAGCCAGGCACGCAATGTTGAACAATTTCATGGAGGGGACTCTGGGTTGAGGAACAGCCACTGACGGCTTGAACTTGTCAGTCCGTCGAGGCCGGAGAGGAAGGATTCCCCGTCTGACTTCGGACGGGACCCCACCGCCTGCGTTCCAGGATTCGCTAAAAAATTCCCAGCTGATCCCGAGCTTCTTCTGTCATCCGCTCGGCAGACCAGGGGGGAGACATCACCAGCCGGATCTCGGTCCCGTTGACGCCGGGAACCTGTTCCAGTGCCGTTTTTGCCTGCTGGATGATCTGCGGACCAGCGGGACAACTGGGACTGGTCAGCGTCATATTGACTTTGACCTGACCGTCCTCTTCCTGATCGACATCATACACCAGGCCCAGGTCGACGATGTTGACCATCAGTTCCGGATCAATCACCGTCTTCAACGCGTCCAGCAGTTCGACTTCAGTTGCCACGATTCACTCCTGCAGTTCATCAAACAATCAGAATAATTCTACCATTTGAAGACCAGAGTGAAAGCGGACCGGGAACAGCGGCGGATGCCAGCGGATTCGCGCGTGACGGTCGACAGTGAATTCCATGAGAATTTCTGCGGTCGGAAGTGACTTGCCCGACGATTCCGAATCTTTGCGTGTTCGCCTCTGCCGGGACCAGGAATCGGGATAGGGGGGAGTAATCCCCCCTCCCACACCACCGGGCATACGGGTCCGTACCACGGCGGTTCGGCTGGTTCAGTTGTTACACTGGGCCGTTGGAGTTCGTCGTCGCCGCGCGCGG